>RCND010000474.1_pt1 | contig 22981 bp, 25 predicted proteins | sample 2041351 | NCBI WGS metagenome assembly RCND01 (sample SAMN09708230, study PRJNA481090) | Marine sediment metagenome, whole genome shotgun sequencing project. | biome: marine sediment; feature: ocean; material: sediment; isolation source: Sewage treatment plant 12B marine sediment (STP12B) ... | reverse complement strand
TTAATGCTCAGCATCACAAATAAACTTCCGTTTATCTATAATACTTGTATTTTTATGAGCTTCCCGCGTTTTTTGATCTACAGATTATCGACAAAAAAAATAGGTCAACAACAGCGTCTATGCATTTTGTCGGTATAAGTACTTCGCTACATCGAAATATAAAAGAAGTTTTTAGAAACAGTTTCATCTTTGGGCATAATTAAAAATCTACTTATGAAAACAGTTTTACTTTTAAAGGACATTTATTCAGAAGGCTTTAGAAACCTAGGCAGTCATTTTATCCGAAATTATTTTAAAATGTTTACGTGGTTTACCGTGGGCTTATTAGCCGTTGTTTTGTATGCCTTCATATTCAGACTATTAACAGGATTTCCGATTCACTGATCTGCATCCTCTACCCATAGTTTTTTGTGATACTGATTATAAACCTTGGTTCAATCTTAGTGTTGTCAAAACTTAGATAGTACCAATGTTTATAATCTTTCTTTATACCAACAATCCCCAAAAAATAGCAGAACAAAAGTTAAAATAAAGGTTATGACTATTGGGCCTTATACTGTTATTTAGAACAAAGAATTCACGACCCTTATTTCACCTCTTGCTTATCTCCGTCAAAGTTTTGGCGACTAGTTTTTGAGAATCAGTACTGACGGAGGAATTCTTGGTATAAATTTCACAATCGGCAATAGCAGTTTGAACTTCGTCGATAATAGCCTTCGCATTTTTGATTTCAAAGGTATTTGCCAATTCCAACAAATGTTGCTGCCCAGGAGATTTACTCTCCCCTGCAACCATAGTACTATGCATGCCATGGGATGAATTTGAAAAGGTAAGGTCATAGGCCGGAGCCAATTTCCACTCTCCAGTGCCGTTCATTAGAAAGGAAATATTCTTGCTGTGATCGTCACGATTATGGCTATACACATTGAAAGCTGCCAACCGAAGTACTTTTGAATAGGCAGCTACATGATTTTCAAGGCGAAAAGCACAGTCCATTACATTGCCATAGTCTAAAGTGCTGTAACGAAAATTGTCGTTCAGAAGTCCGCTTGCTGAATGTAAGTGCAAGCGGTCATTGTGTATTCTATCAAATCTTTTGGTCGCGAAATACTTTTTCCCTGATGGCCCATCAAATAATTTGCATTCCGACATTTCAATGCCCGCAGCTAGTGCCATTTTATAATAGGCATATTCTATTTGGGCGATATCAGGCAAATCTGTTGAAGACGGGAACTTTACAATCCAATGTTCATAGTCTTCAGGGAGTGACGACTGCCCATGGGTAAGGTGATTGGTTTTAGGATTATAACCTATAAAAATTTTCGGTCTTGCACCACCGGAAGAACCGCCAAGATTAAATAGTTCTTCTAGGATGTCGGAAGGTGTGCCAGCTAAAACCTTATTCATTTCCCGAGAAATTTCATCCAACTCCAAAAGCTTATTGGCCTGAACTTCGGAGTTTAGATTTGGTTTATAGGTTAATGCACCCATACCGCCAGAACCAACGTACGCCAAACGGTCTAAGGGTGTGATTTGATTTAGGGATATTCCTTTTGATAACAATGTTCTGTCTAACAACAATCTGCCCCAACCGTCTGGTAGCGAATCATTAAATACGCCGAAGAGTCCATCAAAAATATGCGTTTCAGGAGTTAAAATACCATCGGAAAGTTTCAGTTTAAAAGGAGAAATGGCTAATCCTTTTTCTACGAAAGCCGTATTGTATTTGAAAAAAACCGTTCCATTGTCAGAGACCATTTGACCTACTGAAATAGGGGTGTCGGTAAAACGAAGGTCAACTTGTAGTCGTTGGATCGGTTCCATCAACTTTTCTTTTTTGAATCAAACAATTTCTCAATATGCTTAAGATTTTTATTAGGCTTCAACACACTTTTAAAATCGGATAACCGACCTAGTACAAAAACAAGTTTTAAAAGTGATTCTAAAGAAACTTGCCCTTTGGTTTCAAAACGTTTTAAGCTGCCTAGGGATACTCCCGAACGTTCAGCTAGTTCAATTTGGGATAGTTTCCTCTGTTTCCGAAGCATTTTATGTTTGTGCGCAATTTCTAGGCGAACATCTCTCGGAAGTTTGTCAATACTATATTTATTCATAATATAGATAATATATTAACTAATAATATGCCAAAATACACTAAATAGATAATATATTAGCTATATAATATATTATCTATTTTGAGTATTTCAGCCTAGCAATACTTCCACGGCCTCATCCAATACTTCTACGCCAAACTCACGGACGCAACCACATAGCAAAACTATGACGTGCAACATAGCTGGTCACATTCTTTATATACCAGCTTTCTTTACCAATACTTTAAGTGCCTTATTGTATTGTGATAAAATTTTATGCTTACGGTTTTCAATTGGCATGGGCGTTAAAACATCATGCAGTAAAGTCTGTGGGTGGGAGTTTATACCTAGCGTAGTCAGGGAGCCAAAGAAGGAGAGTTTACTGATCAGTCAGTCACGATATAATGTAATTGCTTTTTCTTTTTATGGTGTACTTTTTTTATTTTAAAGGCTTCTGATTTCTATCAACCTTCCAGACTATTAATAAAATCCATACTCTATATATCAATCGATTTTCCAGTGAACCGTTAATCAAGAGCATTATAACGCCAAACTTTATCGTGCATGGTATAGAGTGTGTATTCTTTTCCATCAAAGACAAGAATGGGACTCGAATGATCACCCTCCACGATGGGATTGCCAGGATATTTGACCCAATGTACTAAATCGGTAGACATTGCCACGTTGGAAGTCCAAAGAGATACGACTCCCGGCTTCATCCAATCTGGATTTGCAGAACCGTGATAGAACATATAATATTTGCCTTCGTACTTCACAATTTGGTTTGCCGCTACGGCCTCCGAATCATATGTTGTTAGTCCCATTTCAACTACAGGTTCATCCTGAACATTGGTCCAGGTCTTAAAATCTTCCGATGTTGCCAACCATATCCCCAAATCACTTCTTTCATAAAACAGATATTTCTTACCATTTTCTACCCAAACGGTAGGTGTGCCGTACGGCCCTTTTTCGATAGGTTTACCGTTGACCTTATGAATGATCAGGTCGCCATGGTCTTTCCAGGATATGCCGTCGGCGGAAGTGAGCAAATGCGCAAGGTCTCCTACCCCTTCGGCCACCATGTAGTATGTGCCTTTATAGGTAAATACCTGCATGTCTTCGATCCAAGACTCGGGCAGAATGGGTTGTTCCGATTGTCTTTTCCATTCAATGCCATCCGGAGAAGTAGCATAGCCCAAATACATTTGGTCAGATATATCGTAATTCAATCCTGTATACCACATTTTATATTGACCGTTTTCAAAAAGAATATAGCCCCGTTCACGAATTTTATCGTCCCAAGTTCCGGTATTTGTGCCTTCAAAAACAGGGTTTTGTGGATAGGGCGAAAATTGGACCATGGCGGAGGGAAAGTCCTCAACTGGCTGATTTTGGTCAGGCTCGGATTTTTTGTTTTTACAAGCTGATCCGATTAGTATGACCATTAAAGGGATTAAGTATGAATTTATTTTCATTTTTTTAGGATGTCAGATTAATATACTCATTAATAGTATTCCAAATAATTTCTTGATGGCACTTTCTCGAGAATTGTCGGTGTCAAGAATTTTTTTATTCATCGAGCCACTGAGATGTCTTTTGAACTTTTTTATAGGCATCCTTACTTCCTAAATCCCTGTAAAGGTTTCCTGTCCACTCGTATGTATCGGGCTGCTTGCCGATAACAACCAATTCATTGGGAAACATCAAGCCTGCCACTTGCGGCAAATCGGTAACCCGTAAACAATTGAGCATTTCTATTGCTTCACCCTTGCCCGTGCGGTCGCTAGGTACGTTCTGTGTCGCCGGCGGGTCTTTAAGCAAAAGTGTTTTTACATTACCGTCCAATAGGGCCGCATAGGGAGCAATGGCGGCCATTTCGCGCTTGGCGAGAATACTGATATTATCGGGGTCAACACCTGGGATTGTTCGCAAGGCCTTCAAACACATTAGCACATCATAGACCCGCATTGAGGCGATTGTTCGGCCCGTCCAGGCCGCTGCTCTGCGAATATGCCATTGCTGTGAAGAAGACCAGCCCGTATCGCCGATTCCTCTAGCTTCAAAATAGGCAACGATCATTTTTTCACCCAGGCCACCGGTCAACGAGGCCGATTCATAACGTTCTTCATTGGGGTTTTTTAATACCAGTAACAGTGGTCGGTCTTTATCAGTGGGTTGGCCGGTTTGCAGCGACACCTTCAAACGCCAGCCTTCCTCAGAAACAAAGCTGTAGTCTTTTCTTTCATCGCCTGATTTGCTCGATGATTTAAAGTCCAGTCGGATGTCTAATGGCGCAAGTTTTGTTGGAAAGGCACCGAACGTCTTTTCTTTTAAAAAAGCCTTCACTTCTTTTCTATAGGAATTGAGTTGGCCAACTGATTCGATTGCGGGCGGTGTAGCTAGCTCCACGAACGAATCTTGAACGGTCTTGGTTATATCGTCTTTTGGAACACCGTTTACGTACGCTTTTAATTCTTCCGCCGACAATTCTTTGGTGATATCAATTTTGCTAATGGCTTGTGGTTTGATATTCTTTCCTTTTAATTCCTTTATGAAAAAATAGAGAATTTCCGGTCGCAATTCTTCTTTCGATCCATAGCTATGCCCTCCGGTCGCATCTTTCATAATCAAATTTTCCGGCTTACCGTAATAGTAATAAATGGGCTTTACCTTATTGTACAGAGTATGTACCGCCTCGATGGAATAGTACAGGTCACTATTGGGTTGCGCGATCATAAACGGCCGTGGCGCGATTAATGCGCCAATGTCGGAGAAGTCGATGCCATATGTATTAATCGGCATCATACAATCGCAATGGTCATCGATTGTTTTTTGTGTTATTTGACCTTCTAGCGAACTTGCGCCTGCCACTGCTGCAGAAGCTTTTATCCTTGGATCGGCAGCAGGCAAATACCAGCTTTGGGAGCCTCCTCCGGAAATGCCGGTTACGCCCAGATTATTTTTATCTACTTCTGGCATTGCCGACAATAGATCCAAGCCCCGAATGCCGTTCCATACTTCCACTCCTGCAGGATTGTAGCCTCGGCTGTACCATTGGAACCATCCATTTGATTCTTGCCCTAAATGCTCCCCTTTTACTTCCCCTCGCTGAATGGTTTCGATAATCAGGCACACAAAACCGTTTTCTGCAAAGCTTTTCGCATGTGCCTGATAATTATGTTTTTGTTTATGGGCATGGCCGCAGACATACAATATAGCGGGCATGGGTTTTTTTATCCCATCGGGAATGTACAGATTAGCGGGTACGTATAGTCCGGGTAAAGATTCGTAGTAAAGCTTTTCTATCCGGTAACCATTTTTTTGAATGGTGCCCGTTTTGGTTATATTGAGCGGAGACCTTTTTCCTTCAAAAGGCTTTCCTTGGAGCCCTAGCATCTCTAAAAATTGTTTGTGCCTCTCCTTGCGAACCAACTCCCAACTCGTCAGATTAGTAATGTCTTTTAGTGAATTTTGGGTAATATCACTGGCTTCTTTGCACAAATATTGACGAATATTGTTTGGTTGATCGAAGTCCGCTACTGCCTTATGCTCTAAAGATTGAGAAAAAATCAAAATTGGCCAAAACGCGGAAAGAATAATTACTATAGATTGCCTTATCATTAAATTCTGTTTTGTCGTTATACTATTCTTAATTTTTTGAGTAACCAAAAAGTAAAAAACTACCATTATGCAACTGTTCACGGGCTCTAGTCTCGTTCTAATCTCTGGTAAAATACTAATTTTTCAAAGAGGTTGCTTTTTTCATAGGCTTTTTTGTTTATCAGCGATTTTTTGGCGTGCTATTATGAAATAAATTACTACAATTATTGGTATTTCTCTATCTCGCACATCATCCCATTTTTTTTAGCAAAATGTCTCAAAAACTATTTTTTGAACGAGAATTACCTTAAAAAGAAGAAAATGTGTTAACGTAATTTCAGATAAATCACTCTATTTGAAAATCGAAATAATCAGATATTAAACTCCAACCCTTCTTTCACCAGTTCACAGTTTGGAAATCGTTTTTTGAGACTCTTTTTCCATATAGTCCAAAAATTGATTGTCATGGGAGGGGTCATGACACGTAAATATTTTAGCAGCAGTCTTTTGACGTTTGCCAATTCGGCGACTGTCATAGCCTAATTATAACTACTATGTCCACAAACGGCATGTTGTGTTAGTTCTTCATCGGTGTATTGCGTATCATGAATCAGCATCTGTACAGAAGTCGACAACGTCTTGATCTATTTCTTCGCCATGTTCCAAATCGGTACAGATGACAATGATTTCTCTATTGGCCTGAAGGCGATAACTAAAAGCCGCACCGTGATGCTAGTGTACTCTATAGCCGAACTTCTCCAAACCATCGGCACTGATCAGTTTATAGTCATTCCTATAATCGGTAAATTCCATCTCAGACCCCATATTATCAAATTGTACGGGAAAGAACTCTTTTTGCATTTGTAGTTTAAAAAGCTCGCGTACTTGATTGATATAAAACTTCTTCTGAGGATAAACAACTCCTATTTTTTGATTTTGCTATCAGATTCCCTTGCTTTGGTCTGGTATCGCGACTTTTTACTGGCATTATCCGAATATACTACATAGTCTTTTTCTTGGCTTTTTAAGATATACCAGTGGAGTCATAGATTAATGGCCTTGGCATACCATATAGATACCTTTTTCGTTATATAGCTACCCGAATAAACCCCTTATCAGTATAAAGTATGATATCCCCTACTTCTTTTTGCCTCATTTCCACTCTAAAAAAATCAATGGCTTTCGCCTCGATATTGGCTTTCATAATAATTGCAAGTTGTAGCAACGATGACAACGTTTCCGTAACTCCGACCGATTCCGTGCCGGATCCGAACCCAGACCCCAACCCCCAACCCGACACGGACCCAACGGTGCTTACAGATACTTTCAACGGTAATGGAGATTTGAGCGATTACGTTACTAACAACGCATTGGCCTTGCCAGAAACAGCCCGCGTTGAAGGTAGATACCATGCCGAGCTTACCGATAACCAAAATAATGTTACGCTCCATTTTAATGGACACCAGGGAAGACTGGATGCGAAATTACTTTCGTTTCCGTTTGAATTTATTGCAAGGAACATCGGTATTGGTACATTGGTAGATTCCCAGATCGCAGCAGAGCCCGATGGCAATCCGTATATTTTTGCAGGCGTTCAAGTACATGTGGAAGATTTAAATTCCATAAATTCCTCCCATGTCGTGGTCGGCCATCGAGGCGGTACCGCCTTTACCATTGAAGGAAAGAATACGTTGAATGGATCTTCCTCGGTCAACGATATCGGTTCAAGGATGGCACCAAAGGGTAGGGCAGACATTCGAATTGTGGGCAACGAAGATAGAACCCTATTGGTTTATTGGCAACTTCCCAATTCGGACTTCGAAACCGTTAACGATAATTGGACCTTGTACAGAAATGACGGTATTTTACCCGGTACAGCACCGTCTTATGGCGAAAATGTTTATGTAGGGCTGATTACCTATGCTTCGGGGAACAATGGGGTCCCGTTTGTGGGCACCTGTGATGCCATCCAGATAAAATAGTGCGCACCTCGCAAAAATTACTACGGTCATCAAATTAATTTTGAATCATTCTTTTAATACAATTGACTTTTTTCCAAGAGCGATCCAGTCAATTAGAGCCGAAACCGAATCTAATGGAGGTATTAACCTTAAAAATCTAAGGTTATTCGGATATCGGCCCATCAAACGCCTCTGGTTGACCTTTTTTGCGTTCTTCAATCCCAATATTTGGAATACGATAATTAATATTTTGCTTTTTCAATCTCTCATATTGTTTGGTCAATCGTTCTTGAAATGACGCCAAGTTGATATTATTTTCTGCGGTCCATGCTTTCTCGGCTACTGCGAATAACCTAGGGTAGGTCATGTATTCCAAGCGTTTTTGATTGTTGATGAATTCCGTCCAGATACCTGTCTCAATACCCATAATTTGGGCAGCCATACTTTCGCTAAAAGTTTCTGGTACGGGCGTCCAATTATATATTGCTTCCATAGAATTTGGGCCATTATGCAAGCCTTCCCAATTAGCACCAGCCTCTTTTAAGTCGCTTGGGTAGTCTATATAGAGGTAGTCCACAGGAGATAAAATAATAGTATATCCGCGTTCTGCGGCGGTATGTAAAACTTCAGGATGTTCCCCACGCCACCATTGTAAGGTGGTAGCTTTGTTCACGCCAAAATCAGCGGCTTCGTCCCAAGCTATTGGATTCAAACCCGATTCCACAATAAAATCGGCCATTCTACGGTCGAACCACCCTTCGAATTCATGTTGATTCTTGAGTTTCAATTCTTTCATTTTTGCAAGCATATCGGGTCGACCCTCCCAATTATGGTGTCTTACTTCATCGCTACCAAAATGGACATAGGACGTATTAAAAATATCGGCCAAGCGAAGAATTACGGTTTCTATCATTTTAATAGCATCCTCATTGGCAATATTGAGTGTGTTATTGCCCCCGCTAAATTCAGGATAAGCCCTTTCTATTGCACCAGAATGACCAGGAATATCCACTTCCGGAATTATCGTAATTTGCCTTTCGTTGGCATAGGCCGTAATAGCTCTCGATTCCTTTTCCGTTAGATACATAGCAGGGCCATCAGGATTCGTCTTATCTCCCAGAGAACCGATTTCAGTAAGTTTCGGATACTCCTTAATTTCAATTCGCCACCCCGGATCATCCGTAAGATGAAGGTGCAACCGGTTCATTTTGTGGGCGGCCATCTGATCGATTAATTGCTTTATCGATTCAGGACCGAAGAAATGTCGCCCAATGTCGAGCATAGCACCGCGCCATTTAAACCTGGGTGAATCGGATATGGTAAGTTGATCGAACTTCAGTTCTGAGTGCTCTATGTTTTCTTCGGAAACCGGTGCTAATTGTAAAATGGTTTGAAAGGCATAAAAATAGCCAGCCTCTGAAGACGCTTTTATGGCTATCTTATCGTCAGTAATATCTAACAGATATGCCTCTTTGGCCAAGGAATCATCTTGAGTTAGTATAATCGAATTTTTTACTTCTTGCACTGTTCCAATAGGACAGGACAATCCAAATGCGTTTTGTAGTTCTTTGTTAAACCAGGTGGCCACCTTGCCCTGTTCTTCAGTTGAAAATATAAGCTGTGTCTTGGAATTTAAAACAAAAGACCCCTCATACACATGAACATCTTTGGGTTGGGGAACAATAGGCAATATGAAATCCGTTTTTTCCTTTCGAACTCCCGGATGACATGAAACCAAGACCAGCAACATAATGCCTTGGAAAACTATTTTGGGTATAATTAGATCCTTCAAATAATTCATCTTAACTGAATTTTAAATGTTGATACCGGTAAACCAACCGAATGTACCAAATTACTAGCTAATTCCTTGGTCTTAGCTCTAGGTTCTAGCTGCGTAGCGGTCTAGTTTCTTTTTCTGGCTTTACTATCTTTATCCTTAAAAATCAAACTAAATACATACCCAAAAATAAAACAGGAAGCTACTCCAAAGAAGGCGTACATGATAAAGCTAATTTCGGTAAATACGCTGATGTACCATATCACTACCGCGCTAGCTGCTAAGCCCATTAAGGTGCCTTTGCCATTCGCTTTTTTGGTGAGCATTCCCAATAGGAACATACCGCCAAGTCCACCTGTGAATAGGCCTAGAAACTTGTAAAATTCATCCCAGAGGGATTTAATATTTGAATTCGCCATCCATAATGCTAGCAGCACCCCTGCTATACCTGTCAATATGGTGGCAATTCTAGCTATTCTCAACAATTTTAGATCAGTGGTCTTAGGTCTGAAATGTTGATGGAAATCGTTGCAGTATGCGGTTGATACGGAATTCAGACTACTGCTGATGCTTGACATGGCGGCCGAAAAAATTCCGGCTACCAGCAAGCCCGAAACGCCAACAGGTAATTCTCTTACAATATACCAAGGAAAAATAGAATCGTTATTGGAGATAACTGGGGACAGTGCATTGGGCATTTCGGCGTAAAAAATGAACAATAAAGTTCCCAATCCAAAGAATATAATCGCAGCTGGGAGGGAGAGTACGGCATTGGTGTACAATGTTTTTCGGGAATTTTTTATATCGCTACTCGTCAGGTACCGCTGTACGACCGTTTGATCCGTTCCTTGGGTCACTATGCCTGACGCCAAACCTCCAATCAGCGTTACCCAAAAGGTGGCTTCGGTGAAGTTAAAATCGAAGTCCGCAATATTGAACTTATCACGTTCTCGGGCATAACTAATCATATTGGCAAATGAGGTCTCTGAGTGCGTCAAGATCCAAGCCACGGCCAGAATGCTTCCTCCCATAAGCACGACAACCTGCAGTACATCCGTCCATATTACGGCCTCTATACCACCGAAAGTTGTATAGAGAACACATAAAACACCCATTATTAGAATGCTGGTTTCTACGGGAATACCGGTAACTATGGAGATGGCCAAAGAAGGCAACAGCAACACGATGCCTATTCGCCCCAATTGGAAGAGAATGAAGGATAGGCTCCCGAAGGCTCGTGCCAGATAATTGAAACGGTCTTCCAAATATTCATAGGCCGTTCGAATCTTAAGCTTATGAAAAAATGGAATGAACAGAAATGCAATTATAGGCGTTACCAAAATGGCGGCGATACTAAGCATGAAAAAAGACCAGTCGGTAGCAAAGGCCTTGGCCGGAATAGCCATAAAGGTAATTGCACTTAATAAAGTGCCAAAAACACTAAGCCCTGAAGCCCACCAAGGAATGCGGCCACCGCCGACAAAATAGTCTTCGGTCGATTTTTGTTTGCGCATAAAATAGATTCCGATACCCAGTGAAATCATGAGATAGAGGGCTAAAACCGTATAGTTGATGGTGCCGAAGGGATCTGCTGCTTTAGCTACTTTATATGACAGGACTTTTGGTGTTCGAATTCCCGGAGAAACCTCTCCGGAGATGACAAAAAATTCATCATCCTTTTTAAACGATAGTGCCGTTACAGGAATTTTGTCAGGCATACTATCATACACAAACCACTTTTGGGTAATGGAATTATAGGCCAAAATGTCTTTCGAAAATCCTGGATGGGTGTTGAGAATTTCATCCCTTTTTGTAATCAACTTCGCAGCTAGGGAATCGTTTTGCGCTTTGTCTAATTCTAAGGCGATATTTTCGAGTTGGTCAAAAAGCACTTCATCTGAACCGCCATAGACCATCAGGTGCATCGAACCCATAGCCTCCGCTGAGGCTCCCATTAATACCCTCGGCTTGCCGTTTATGATTAGTTCCCCTTCGTTTTTCCAGACGTCTTCTTTTAAATCATAGGACAGGTAATCGGTCAGCGTCTCAGACTTTTTTCCGGCAATTTGATTGCGCCCTCCGATGACGAACAGTTTTCTTGAATCTTTGGTTTCCTGAATTGCAGCGGCATGAAGTGCTCGCGGAGAGTCAGGAAAATCAATCAGTTTTTCCCATTTTGCTTTGTCCGTTAGCGATATTCTGTAAAATGAATTGATGCTTTTTTTGGAATTTTTACCGCCTACCACATAAACGAAATTGTCCTCAAGGATTGCGGCTGTATAAGCTAACGGTTCAGGTAGGGGGGGGTATTCGGTAATTTCTAGCGTATCGTTCGTTGCGTCATATCTTAGTAAAAAAACCTTGTCGCTGGTCAAGTTTTCGTTTTCCCCACCTAGTATCAAAACCCCTTCGGGTATCGATATTGAAGCTCCGTAGGCCAGCGGAAAGGGTAGCGTCTGCTCAGATAGTCGCCATTGCCCCTCTTTTAGAACGTAAATCTTATCGCTATAAACTTTTTTGCCTCCTTCCCAAGGCAAGCCGTTTGGGAAGTTTGCTCCACCTGCCGCGATAAGAATATCGTTATGCGATCCGCCCACCATTCCCGCAAACCCTAAAGATGGACTTCCTTCGACTTTAGTCGGTAGGCTTGGCAGTTCGGTAGTGCTGGTTTTGGTAACTATTTGGCCATGGCCTACTGAAACAAATAAAAAAAGTATTGCAATTGCCGCTAAAATCGGTGCTCTAGTCATTTCTGTTGGTGTTCAGCTCATTTTTTGCGTTTGTCAATGTCTTAATCTCGAAGTGCTATGATTTCTTTTTCTTAGGTTTTTTGTAGTTATCTTTTTTGTCGGTCAACCATTTCAGGGAAAAGCTTGCATATACGTTTTTTGTGTATTCATCTTTTTCAAAAAACACACCGATATCCCCATTTTCTAAAACGGTCAATGAAGAATAAGCCGAAGGTCCTTCATAGACGGTTTTGCTTGCTGTCCAAGTTTTTCCTTCATCATAGCTCACGCGAACTGTTAAGTTGGTTCGTCCATTTGTCGAATTTGCATTGGCAAATAACAGTCGATTTTTTTTGTAGCCGTCTTTAATCGCGGTATAACGAATAATGCTTGCGTTGCAGCCAGGATCATTTAATTGGGGTTCCGGTTTTGTGCTCCATGTTTTGCCTTCATCAGACGATAGATGTACATACCGCACTCCTTTTTTATCATTGGCCCTGGCATTGACCATCCAACTACCATCTGCCAATTCAATAATTTTTGATTCGTCAGCGGGAGCTATCGGTGTATCGATTAAGTACCAAGTTTTTCCATGATCATCACTGCCGAAAACATGCATGCCACTATTTAGGTTTGCCATACAATGCAAGAGTTTTCCCGAGCGGGTCTGAATGCCCCTGCCAGAGGTTATGAATTTAAAATCTTTATGCCACTCAGGTTTTGAAATCTGCGCGGTTATATCTTCAGGTTTGTTCCAAGTTTTTCCGTTATCAGAACTTTTCATTACATGTAGATAATAGACGTCCTTTTCGGCAGCTAAGTTCATGAAGTTATAGAACAAGAAAATCTCTTTGGTAATTTTATCAACGATTAGCGATGGGTCTGAAGCCGATTGACCTAAAGGAAAATTCATGACCGTTTCAATCGGCCCCCAGGTTTTTCCGTTAGTATTGCTTCTTCGAATAACAATATTGATATCATCACTCCCTCTAAGATCATTACAGGAGGGTATACGTTCATCAATCGCCGCAATAAGGTCTCCGTTAGGAGCGGTAATAAGAGCCGGTATGCGATAACAAGACACGGTATCATTCATTGATGTATTGAATAGATCCTGATAGTGATCAATACCTTTTGCCATTTGAAATGCTTTGTCTTGTGCGTTTATGGAAAAATTAAAAAGAAGAATTAGGATAAATAGAGGATCTGGTTTCATAATCGTGTTATTTCAAAATGATATAAATAATTCTTGGTGAATGCCTTGATTTTCAGATTTTCCTTACCCGTTCACCTGCCGAATGAGATTCATTTATCATAGGGGAGTTTTTAAATATTCTGATAGTCCGCGTGCATCCAAAGCGTCCAAGGCAGCGGCTAATTCGTCCTTTGTCATGGTATTATGCGGAAACCTGCTCGGGCCCATATCGAGTCCGAAGATTCTCATAAAACTTTTACCGGCGCCATTAAAACCCGCTATTTTATCTAAGGTTTCTACAAAGAACACGGCCTTTTCTTGAAGCTCATTGGCCTTTTGAATGGCTCCATTCTTAAATGAAGAAATGATTTCATAATATAGCGGCGCGAGATGGTTATAGGTGCTGCCTACCCAGCCAGTGGCCCCGAGTGGTAGACTAGAAACCAGCTTCTCATCAACTCCGAAAAGAATGTTCTGTAAACCTTGATTAAAATGAATGCATTTTTCAAAATCAGTTGGATTGTATTGGGAAAACTTGATTCCTGCAAAATTTGGAATGGTATTCACTGCCATCTCTAAAAAATCGATCATCGGAAATTCAGCTCCGGTCAGTACGGGAATATGGTAATAATAAAAGGGTACGCTGGGAGCACTTTTCGCAATTTCACTACAATAGAACATCAGGCTTTCCAAAGTTTTTGGTTTGAAATAAAAAGGTGGAAGGGCGCAGATAGCATCTACTAAGCTTTCAGAGTGCGCAGCTAATTCTTGGGCCTCCTTCAAATTGGGGTGTCCCACGTGGTTTGTGAGAAAAAAATCTTCGGGTTTGTTTTTAGACCAGGCTTCTATGAGTTGTTTTCGTTCGGCGGTGCTGAGTGATACAAAATCTCCCGTAGACCCGTTCACAAAAGCTCCTGCAACCTTCCTCGATTTCAAAAATCGACCGTATGCTTTGATAATATCTAGATTGAGCGAACCATCTTCATACATCGGAGCATATGTCGCGGCTATTAGGTTTTTCATTTAAAAAAGATATGAATTTTGTAATACATCTGAAATGTATGAAGGTTTTATAATTGGAACGTACAATCTATGAATTATTAAGTTCATCCCAGTTTGGTTTCTTTATTTTCGCTGTGACATTCTTATTAGTTAACTGAAAAGCTAATGCCCACACATCAAGCTCAACCCCAAAAAAAATTCACTAAGATTTTATTGATTGCGGGCATTCTGTGTATCGCCATCAATCTGCGCCCTGCTTTGGCAGGTGTCGGTCCATTGATTGAAGATATTCGCACGGGTACGGGGCTATCAAATTCCCTGTTAGGGCTCTTGACCACTTTACCATTGCTAGCATTCGGAGTCGTATCTACCTTGACTCCATTATTTACAAAGCGATTTGGTATCGGGGGTACTTTGTTCGGGGCAATGATACTATTGACCATAGGTATTGGAATACGTTCGATTGATTGGGTGCCCGCTTTGTATATCGGGACTTTACTGTTAGGTATCGCAATTGCCTTCGGAAATGTATTGTTACCCAGTCTTACCAAACGTAACTTTTCTGAAAATTCGGGTTTTATTACCAGTCTGTATTCAAGTGTTATGGCATTGGGCGCCTCAATTGCGGCGGGTATTAGCGTGCCTTTAGCAGATAATGTAGGTTTGGGGTGGCGCGGTTCTCTTGGCATTTGGGCACTAGTGGCTTTGCTAGCTGTTTTTGTTTGGATGCCCCAATTATTACGATTAAAAAAATCGGATCCCACCCGTAGTTTTGTGGAGGCCATGAAGAACCTGACCCGTTCGCGTTTGGCATGGCAGGTAGCTTTATTCATGGGCTTACAGTCGTTGACCTTTTATGTTATTTTGGCTTGGTTGCCCGCCATTTTGCAAAGTAGGGGATTCGATGCCTCTTTTTCCGGATGGATGCTTTCCCTTTCACAAGGAACGGGTATTTTAGGTTCTTTGGTCGTTCCTTTTTTTGCGGGTAGGCGAAAAGATCAGCGTAGCATTGTTTGTTTGCTAGTCATCATAGAAGCCATCGGTCTAGTGGGGTTACTATTTCCACAATTGGGATGGATTGCCCTATGGGTTTCGCTAATTGGTTTTGTGTTGGGTGGAACCTTCGGCTTGGCCCTTCTGTTCATCGTACTACGTTCCCGAGATTCTGAATCGGCCACGGAATTGTCCGGTATGGCTCAGTCAATCGGATACTTTGTTGCTGCCTCGGGACCGATTGTATTCGGTAGTATTTATGACCTCACGGAAAGTTGGACATATCCGCTCATAGTACTATTTGTGATTACCTTTCTTAAATTGGTTATGGGGCTTGGGGCTGGTAAACCTCATAAAGTATGATATTTCTCGGTTAATCTATTTGGAAAATTAAATAGGATAAATTTGTCCGAATTAAAAATACCAGTATCTTTATACTCAATTTCAAAGCAACTTCAATGTTTTCAAAAGCATGCGAATATGGAATCAGAGCCTCCACCTACATTGCCTTACAGTCCCTTGAGGGCAAGAGGGTCAGTTTAAAGGAGATTGCCGAAGAAATCGATTCGCCCGTTGCGTTTACTGCGAAAATTTTACAACAATTATCAAAGAATGACATCGTCGATTCGGTAAAGGGTGCATGGGGCGGATTTGAAATCGAGAAATCGAACATCGCCAAAATAAAACTAAGCCAAATTGTATATGCAATCGATGGTAATAATGTGTATATGGGATGTGGCCTGGGCTTAAAAAAATGCAACGCCAACAAACCCTGCCCCGTACACGATAAGTTTGTCGCGATAAGGAATGACCTACAGAAAATGCTCGAAAATACCAGTCTCCATGAAATGACGGAAGGTCTTGAAATGGGACGTACTTACTTGAGGCGTTGAAAAAAATTGATTTTAAATCGGACAAAATTATCCTATTAACAATAATTATTTTGGATACACAAAAGAAAATAAAACAGAAATACGAGCAATTGGGTGAAAACCCTGAGACCCACTTACAGGGTCTTCTACATTCCAAACCCATCACATATTGGGACTACGTTGAAGTAGACACGCTACTATCCCTTCAAAAGCCCCGAACCCATTTTAAGGACGAAAGCATATTTATCATGTACCACCAGTTGACGGAGATTGTGCTGAAAATGATGCGCCACGAACTAGAACAGATTGTTGAAGTCAATACCCCGACAGAAGATTTTTTGATTTCTAAAATCGAAAGGTTGAGCCGCTACACTGCTATGCTAATTACTTCTTTCGATGTCATGAAACACGGCATGAATTATGACGATTACAATGAGTTCAGAAAAACATTGACCCCAGCCAGTGGTTTTCAGAGTGCCCAGTTCAGGTATATCGAAATTTTAAGCACGCGTTTGGAAAGCTTGGTCAACAATGAGGGTAAAAAACGCCTGCCCGCAGAGCCTGATATAATTCATTATTTTGAAAATATTTATTGGAAAAATGCCGGATTGGACCGTAAAACGGGAAAAAAGACGCTAACACTAATCCAATTCGAGGAAAAATATTTGGAAAATTTAATTGGTCTTGCCCAAAAAGTACAAGGTAATACTCTTGAGAATAAATTGTTAAGCCTAAAAAACCCCTCCAAAAAGTTAAGGAAAAAACTAAGGGAATTCGACCGGCTCTACAATGTAGATTGGCCCTTAGTACATTTGAGCACGGCAGAACATTACTTGAACAGCAAAGGGGAAAACAAGGCTGCAACAGGCGGCTCGGAATGGAAAAAATATCTGCATCCGAAATACCAGCAACGTAAATTCTTCCCAACGTTATGGACGGAAACCGAAAAACAAAACTGGGGAGAAGGCATTAAAAAATAACTCGAGAACAGTAAGTAGTATAAAATATGTAGTAATCAAAATAGATACATCATGAACAATATCATCGAAAAAACAATCGGCCAAATGGTTGCTGAAGACTACCGCACCGCACAGGTATTCAAAAACCACAAGATAGATTTTTGTTGCAAGGGAAACCGTAGCCTTCAAGAAGTGGCTGAAAAACATCAGTTAGATGCCGATGCACTATTACGGGAAATAGACGAAGTACAACAACAAAACAATAACGACAACACCGATTTTAAATCGTGGCCTTTAGATTTGCTTGCGGATTATATCGAAAAGAAACACCATCGTTATGTCGAAGAACGTATTCCTGTTTTAAAGCAGTATCTCGTTAAACTTTGTAAGGTACATGGCAAAAGGCATCCCGAATTATTGGAAATCAATGAGCATTTCAAGGCATCTGCCGGCGAACTGGCCATGCACATGAAAAAGGAAGAACTGCTACTCTTCCCTTGGGTACGTAAAATGGTAAAGGCCGAACAACAAAAAGAAGATCTTGGCAAACCGCATTTCGGCACTGTAAGCAACCCCATACAAATGATGATGCAAGAACATGATAATGAAGGCGAACGCTTTAGACAAATAGCGGCACTAAGTACTGATTACAATGCCCCCTCAGATGCCTGCAATACCTATCGTGTCGCCTTTTCATTGCTTCAAGAATTTGAGGAAGATCTGCATAGGCATATACATTTAGAGAATAATATCCTTTTTCCAAAAGCTGAGATGTTGGAAAAAAAACTGACACTAATGGTTTAATGCTATACTGATGAAATACTGAAAGTGGCTACCTAAAAACAATTAGAAACAATTTCAAAATCACATACCGATGAAAAATTCAATGACAATACCGATGACCCATTCTGGGACTAATGACAAAAAGAATAGACTTTTGAAGGTTTATTATAATGCGTTGGCCGAATTCAAAAGGGAACAAACAGGCTACGCCTCCATTGCCATCATACCACAAAGTTGTATCGGTTCCGCGGCGGCAATGATGTTGTTGATGAACGATATGCTGACGGTCACCAAAATGGTCATAGTTTTTTTGGTTACCATATTATGTATGGCCTATAACGGTGCTGTATTAGCACAACTGAAGTCAAAGACCACATTTAATCTATTACTAGCAAGTGTGGTGTTCAGTTGTGTGGTTATCATAGCCAATTTAATTTGAAAAACTACTAGCGAAAGGTATAAAAAGCCCGTCTCGATGACCAGCCTGACCTATTTTAACGAGTTCGATGAAAAATGCCATGCAGACTTCAAGACTCATGCATACCACAGCCTTATGGAATTGCTCTTCGATAAATATATCGAAGATTGGGGAGACTGTAAAGGAAGGGCCTGGTGCGGCACCTGCCATATTCAGATTATTGAAGGTGCGATTTCTGAAAAGATGAGTGCCGATGAAAAACTAACCCTATCAAAAATAAAGGTCAGTTCTCCCGAAAGTCGTTTGGCCTGCCAAATTCCGGTTACTTCCGAATTAAATGGCCTGGTCTTTAAAATAGTCGGAGATAACTAGAGAATTTACCTTGGAAGAATGTTGTTCATATCATTCTCCAATATAGTTAAAATCGCTATTTAATTTGTAAAGTTAGGAATCCTTACTATATTTGTGGCGCACTATTGCAAAAACTTAAAAACAAGGTCAAATGAGTAAATCAATTTTTTATCATGCGGGATGTCCTGTATGCGTAAGCGCAGAATATGACATCGTTAACTTGGTCGGTTCCGAAAATGTTGAAGTAGTTAATATCGGAGAAGACCGATCAAGAATTTCCGAAGCGGAAGAAGCGGGGGTTAAATCTGTTCCCGCTTTGGTTACACCTAGCGGAAATACATTGCACATCAATTTTGGTGCATCGATGGCAGATGTTAAAGGCTAATTTTTTAATCTATAAAGTTAGGAATCCTAAGTTTTATTAGCTGCCATAACTTTATAAAACCAGAACAAAAATGAAATCTATCGTAGTATTATTTTCAACTTTGATCCTTTTAGGGACAATCGCAGAGGCCTTTTCCCAAGAAAGCGAATATAAAAATGAAGACTTCACCATTAAAGAAGTGAACGTAACCCATCATTCCGATATGGGCGTAACCCTTTGGGAGATACAAGTGAAAGGTACGGCAGGAAAAACCACCCCTACTAAAGTCGGTCAATTAGATGGTGCCCCAGTATTGGGATACGTTTTTCCGACTACTTTAAAATCGACCGATGTAGGGTTTAGTCAAACCGAAGGTATTGTGGCTCTTGCCCTAACATCGCATCCTGATTTTGATGACACCCCCTTATGGGACGAGAATAGCGACAAAATTTATGACAATGACGGCGTCATCTGGCATCCACATTGGGTAATCTTACAGGAGGATAAAAGGGTTGCTGGCGGCCTTTCGGTCAAAGAGTTCAAAAAGGCCGATAAGACCGTGGTACTTCCACCAACCAATCCTGGAATGCCAATGTATATGGATTCTCCGGGGTATCCTGTATCCGCAAAAAGTAGCGCCATAAAAGTGGTAATACCCGACTATCGTATAAACAATAGAGTCGATTATAGTTATGATGGTGTGACCGCATTTTTGAAAGTCAATACCAGTAAGGAAGACTTGCCCATGCTAGGGGTTTACGAAGTCTTTAGTATTGCTAGTGGCGATTTGTCCTTACCTTTTACTGTAAAACAGGAATAAATGGAAAATTGGTTGGAGCCTTTAAAGACAAGCAGCCCCCAAGAAGGTTGTGAACTGGCTATTAAGCTCGCAAGAATGGGTGTAAAATATACGCAACCCGGATTTGGATAAACTAAAAAAAGGACGCGGGCAATATGACGATAACGCAGCGTTTTTAATTGCTGCCTCACAGGTCATCCCCATTCATTACCGAACGGTAGCCAAAGCGAACGATTATTGGAAAACTTAAATAATATGGTTATGAAAATTTCAGTCTGGGATACCTATGTACAACGGGAAGATGGGCGAAGAATGTACTTCGATATTCTCGTGCCCTGTGAATTAAAAGATGAAAGAATGATATTTGATTTTGGAAAGGATTATTTGAAATCGAAATCCATTGAGAAGCGTGATTTGACCACAAACGAATGTCGCTTTTGCCATGTAGAAAGAGCGTCAGAGGAAATGGTTGTAAAAATACGCGAACAGGCATATACCATTATCGAAATGGAAAATTGTGATTAATCAAGTCCATTAATTAATTAGGATTACTAACTTTGCCTGTCGAACAAATCTCGCCGGGCTTTTTTTATGATGGATAATAGCGTTTTTAATCCAGCACAACAAGAAAAGGAGATTTCCAGTAAAATCGTTGCAGGTCTTGAGCGAATTTCGGAAGTATTCAAAGTTTTACTTTGGGAAAAAGCAAAGTTAGTGGGTTTGAGCCCCATTCAAATACAGCTGCTTATTTTTATCACTTTTCACAAACAGGAACTCTGTAACGTCAGCCATCTTGCCAGAGAATTCAATATCACAAAACCAACGGTAAGTGATGCCATCAAAGTTTTGGATCGGAAAGGAATGATTGTCAAAGACTTTTCATCTCCCGACGGACGTAGTTACACCCTACAATTATCCCCATTGGGTAAAAAGATAGTAGCCGAAACAAACGACTTTGCAAACCCTTTAAAAACGCAGATAGAGACTATTCGGCCGACCGATCTTGATAGTGTTTTTGATACCTTGAGCAAACTGATCTATAGACTGAATCACATCGGAATTCTTACCGTACAACGCACCTGTTTCGGCTGTACCTTCTATCAAAAAAATAAAAAAACGGATTACTGTAATTTGCTGGAGAAAAACCTCCTGAACCAAGATATTCGGTTGGACTGCCCCGAATTTGAGGGGAAAATAAATGGTTGACCAAAGCTAAGTTCTAGCAATTATGTGCTTCATAAAGTATTTGGGATAGGGTGATAGAATGATGCACAGTATACTCCTTTATGTTAACAATGCTTTTCTTTTTGCGTATTTCCTCAAAGTATTCCCCCTAATAACAGTCTCTTAGGGTTTTTCTTTATGTTTCGACAGAAACAGGAATAGCAGCCCTAGAGGGATCAATAAACTGCCGATTGCCAATACCATGGGGTAGTCTTTAAAAACGGGGTAGCCTTGCCAAGCGGCTATACCCTTATAGAATATCAAGCCCTCGGTAACGATAAAGCCCAACAAATAAAGATGATACGTTCTTTTGGCCATAGAAAGTAATTCGAGATAGTGCAAGAGCACAAAAAGGGTAATGCTTACGACGCCTAAAAACGTCCAGTGCAGATAGCCAATGGTAAGGTCAAGATATGTAGCCGCGAGACTCGAGAAATACGGTATTGCCGAAAGCAGCTGAAGCAGCATTTTGACCGACAATAAAATCAAAACGGTGCGTAACAGCTTTTTTTGAAATTTTGTAAAAATCGTTTTTAAGTTATTTTTGGACGAACCAATAAATCGAAGTACTACCAAGAGGGCGTACAGTTGAAACAGTGCCCCGATACCTCCCAAAATATAGAGCATGAGGGAAGGCACTGCCCATAAAGTAGATAGAAAGAAGGTCAGTACTATTCCTAGGTTGATTGCCCAAAAGAAGCTTTTGAACGTCTTTTTCGGAAGTGGTATTTCATTTTGTTCCAGTACAAAAAACAATAAACCGAACAAGGCCAATACCATCCAACCGTTGTATTGAAAATGCAGATAAAAATAAATGGCCATCCGGTACCAGATAGATTCGGCACCCAAAGTATTCATGATGATACCGAGTACCCATGGGCCCAAACTTGAAATCACCATGAACCAAAGTGCCCATTTGACACATTTGTACGAATTATTTTTTTTAAACTCCAATTTGACATGTTTCGTAAAAAACCGAAAGAACCAGTAGGAAGCAAACAAAAATAGGGTAGAGAAAATAATGGAGAAAAGTGCGTACCCCTGAAACGGAAAGGTCAGCAACATTCCGATCACTGTCATTTGGGTAAACCAAAAAACCCTAAGATATTTTATTTGCGTTGACGAACTTTCAATGAACGATTTATAGATTAAGGTTGTCAAGGCCATATACACCCACCCCAACAAGGCAATATGAGAATGCGTATGAACAAAATACTTGTACGTTATGGGAATACCAAAAACCGTAAAAAACCGCAATAGGACCCCTAGCAATGCGGCCAACAGAAAGTAAGCCAGTGCAATTTTGATATGCGTTTTGAGACCGATCACCATGGTATACAGTAATTTGTCAGGGTTTTTCCTGTGAATTTCCGAACAACGAAACCGGCAGTTCAAAGACCTGCAAATCAAAATACGGCAACGCCGCCAAAAGATGGTCAAAAATATCGGCCATTACATATTCATAGTTTTCCCAGCGCTTGTCTGCGCTAAAGGCATAGATTTCCAAAGGAATGCCCTGCGGGGTAGGAGCTAGCTGACGTACCATTAAGGTCATGCCATCGTTAATAGCGGAATGGTTTTGTAGATAATCGTTTACATATTTTCGAAATACGCCGATATTGGTAAGGTTCCTTCCGTTTATGGCTAATTCTTTGTTGCTCTCTTTCTCGGTATTGTAAGCATTTATCTTTTTACTCCTATCGATGATATACGGTTGGATGAGTTGAATTTTTTTAAAGGAGTCGACGTCCTCATTGGTCAAGAAACGAATGCTTTTTTGACTGATTATCAATGCCCTCTTGATACGCCTTCCACCCGATTCCTGCATGCCGCGCCAATTCTGGAACGAATCGGAGATCAA
>RCND010000472.1_pt1 | contig 22987 bp, 15 predicted proteins | sample 2041351 | NCBI WGS metagenome assembly RCND01 (sample SAMN09708230, study PRJNA481090) | Marine sediment metagenome, whole genome shotgun sequencing project. | biome: marine sediment; feature: ocean; material: sediment; isolation source: Sewage treatment plant 12B marine sediment (STP12B) ... | reverse complement strand
TAGACCAAATAAAGGCTTTCCAGTAACAATATTCTTACCCTCTACATTTTTTTGACTAGTACCAATCAATTTGAAGTCTTTAATTTCTTTTAACTCAACCTCTTCTGGCACTTCAATTCCAACCGCTTTTGAAGCAATCTCGCCGTATGTAATACTTCTTTCACCGTTTATCTCATTAATAGTTCCTTGATCAGCAGTAACATCCGAAACCTTTATGCCCCATTCTTTAGCGGTAGCTTCTAATAACATTCTCCTACCCGTTGCACCTGCCATCCTCAAAGCATTCCAGCTTAAACGAATAGACAAACTACCACCAGCAAACTGATTTTGGTAAAGCCCTGTATTTAACGGTGCTTGTTCAACGACAACATTTTTCCAATCTACGTCTAGCTCTTCGGCTACAATCATTGGCATCGAAGTTTTTACGTTTTGGCCAATTTCAGGGTTGGGTGAATATATTGTAACCATCCCAGTATCACCTATTTTAATATAGCCATTTATCTCAAACCATTCATTTGGAACTTCCACCAATTCTTCTGGTTTTGTTGCTGGAGAACATCCAGCCAACCAATTAAATCCTATGAGCATTCCGCCTCCAGCTGCTGCTGACACCTTCAAAAATGAACGACGATTGAACTGTGTTTTTACCTTTGTCATAATTTCTGAGTTTAAAGTTTTGCAGCTGTTTTAATCGCTTGTTTGATTCTTGTATAGGTACCACATCTGCAAATATTGCCGTTCATAGCAGCGTCAATTTCCTCATCAGAAGGGTTCGGATTCGTTTCTAATAATGCCGATGCTGTCATGATTTGTCCTGCTTGGCAATAGCCACATTGAGGCACATCATGTTCTAGCCAGGCTTTCTGCACAGGGTGGTCACCATCTTCAGAGAGACCTTCGATAGTTGTGATATTACCACCTTCAATTACCGAAACTGGTGTTAAACACGATCTAATCGCTGCACCATCAAGATGGATCGTGCATGCACCACATTGCGCAATACCACACCCATACTTGGTTCCTACTAAGTTTAAGTGATCTCTCAATACCCAGAGCATTGGAGTTGTTGGATCTACATCGATTTGATGCTTTTCACCATTTATTTTTAAGTTAAATACCGCCATGATTTTGAAAATTTCTCTAAGATAATCATTATTTATAAAATTAAATTAGAAATTTTTGAACATCTTAGATTAAAATGAATAGAATGATTCTAGATTTCTATTTTATCGGATAGCTAAAAACAAAATGCCTACCGCTTTAGTTGTGGATTTTGAATATGAAATAAACTAGATCAAGAGATTTTTTCTAATTATTCGAAGATGCATAATTTAAAATACAAAATTCGAACCTCGTGAATGAATTAGGCTTCGATTGAATATTTACTTTTCTATTACACATTAAACTTCACCACAAATATTGAGAACCAATAAGTTAAAATTTATTTTAATAAACATCTAAAATCCTAAGTAAAAACGATTACTGAGTTGTTATTAAAATAATGACTATGGAAAAAGAAGACTAAACTATTATTATGTAAAACCAAAAAAAATTATTAGTCATGAAAAAAACCAATGATCTGAACTCTCCCCTTGCCAAAAACCGAACAACTCCTTCAAAAATAAACTCAAGAGAGATACGTCAAGATTGTTTTTCTTCAGTAAACGGCGACTTATCATTTTATAATCTTAAGTCTTTATCTCGAACACCTATGTTAGAAAATATAACTATTAGTGGTGTTTTAAGAGAAGATGGCACTGTGCTTATTTACTTCAATGAGGATGAAGTTATGGATATGCCAGTCGAAATAAAAGAAAATCTAAACTATACATACGGATTAGGATTCATGCTATTTCCCGATTCACTTTTTTTTAAGGGAAGTATTATGGATGGTTTTAAATATGACCATTTATCGGAAGAGATAAGCACATGTATAGTCAATGGAAATATTATTCCATTCAGTAATAATCAACGTGCGTCTTCGATAGGGAAATTAAAACGAATTGAAGATATCATCCATTTAAAATCCAGCTTAACAATTACATATAGAAATAACAAATTGATTAAGACCAAAATGCCATCGAAACGTCTTTGCTTAGGAATCGATATTTCAATGCAGTTTAAACAAGCCATTGCTTAAAATTTAAATAATTGAACAAACTCGTACATACACTATTTATTGGAAGCATGGTTGCAATTACTATCATTGTAACCATCTATTTGATTTATGTAGGTTATACCTATTATCATACTGCATTAGAAGAACGATTTTACCATCCGAGGCATCATTGGTTTAAGCCAAGTGGCATTTATGGACAAGGTCTAGGTATTTTCGGCACTCTTATGATCGCCTTTGGGGTCTCCATCTACATAGCCAGAAAACGTTATAATTTTTTAGCAAAACAAATACGCCTCAAATATTTACTGGAGTTTCATATTTTCTTATGTACGCTTGGACCTATACTCATACTATTTCATACTGCTTTTAAATTTGGCGGCATTGTATCAATTGCTTTTTGGAGTATGGTAGCAGTTGTATTGAGTGGTGTGGTTGGTAGGTTCATTTATATCCAAATTCCTCGCACCATTGAAGGGAGAGCGCTGAGTCTAAATGAAGTAAAAGAAATGAAAACGGACCTCTCTAAAGTATTAGTTGAAAAGTTTAATCTCAAGACTAATTCTATTGAGATCGTTACGAATTTGATTAGCAACGAAAACACTTCAAATACAAAAAAAATAATAAGAAATCTAAGAAAGGTCTTAAGACGGGGAGATTTACCCAAATATGATAGAAAGCAGATCATAAAAATGGTCAAACATGAAAAAAAGCTCTTAGGTAAAATTAAAAGATTAGAAAAGATGCAAGATCTTTTCAAATATTGGCATGTTGTGCACATGCCTTTTGCAATTATCATGCTGATTGTTGTTGTGATTCATGTAGGAGTCACGCTGGCCTTTGGTTATAAATGGATATTTTAATGGATGAAGTATTATTAGAACAAGAAATAATTTACGGAACTGTATTTATACTTTGTATAATTACAATCTACTTTTATCTTCGAAAAAAGAACGTAAAGTATTCAAAAACAGAAGCTAAAGTAACCTTAGCAAAAGAAGAAGGTACTTTTGAGCCTGTTTCCCTATATCCACATATTAATCTTAATAGTTGTATTGGTAGTGGTGCATGTATCACGGCATGCCCAGAGAAAGATATTATTGGTATCACTGATGGCGTAGCGACAGTCATAAATGCTTCAAGTTGTATTGGTCATGGAGCGTGTTTTCATTCATGCCCAGTTGAGGCCATTACTTTACGTATTGGCACAGAATCAAGAGGTATTGAATTACCTCATGTCGATCAAAGTTTTGAAACAAATATTAAGGGCATGTACATCGCCGGAGAATTAGGAGGAATGGGGCTTATTAAAAATAGTGTGGAACAAGGTAGTCAGGCTATTGAAAATATGATCAAAAATAAAAAACCGTCCAAAGAAAATGTGTTTGATGTGATTATCATTGGTGCAGGCCCTGCAGGTATTTCTGCCACGCTGGCCGCAAAAAAACATGGTTTATCAAGTATCACTTTAGAACAAGATACTTTAGGTGGAACGGTATCCACTTTTCCAAGATCAAAAATAGTTATGACCGCTCCTATGGAACTCCCTCTCTATGGCAAAGCAAAATTATATAATACCTCTAAAGATGAGTTACTCCAATTATGGAAAAAGGTAATACTCGAGCATGATCTAAAGATTATTGAAAAAACGAAGGTTGAAAAAATTATACCGATAGAAAACGAAGTTTTTAAAATTGAAACCAATACCGGTGAAGTATATCAATGTAACCAGATATTAATGTCTATCGGAAGACGAGGCACACCTAGGAAACTCAACATCTCTGGTGAAGATTTGCCCAAAGTGGCATATCGATTATTAGAACCCGAACAAATATCTAATCAAAATATTGTAGTGGTCGGTGGAGGTGATTCTGCCATTGAATCTGCTTTACTCCTCAAGGATAATAATAAAGTTCTTCTCTCCTATAGAAAAGATCAATTTGCGCGGTTAAAACCGAAGAATAAGGAAAAAATAATGAATGCGGTAAATGATCAATCTATAGAAGTTTTATTCAACTCTAATCTAGCTTCTATTGAAAATACTACTGTCACAATAAAAATAGATACTGACGGAACTTCCAAACACATTGAGAATGATCTGGTATACATTTTTGCAGGAGGAGAATTACCCACAAAGTTTTTACAAAATGCCGGAATAGAAATATCTAAACGCTTTGGTCATATTATGAAAAAGCATTAATAATTTGAGTCAATCAAAAACATATATAGTAATAATTTTTTTAATGTTAGCAACAGTCAGTCATAGTCAAATATCACCTGGTGATCTATCACAAGCACATGCCAAACTGGAAGGTATGAGTAAATGTACGCTATGTCATGACCTAGGGGAGAAAGTATCTAACAAAAAATGTTTGGAATGTCATGATGAAATACAAGTGTCGCTGACTAAAAAGAGTGGTTATCATGCTAGTTCTACCGTTGTAAAAAAAGATTGTTTTGAATGTCATAGCGAACATCATGGTCGTAAATTTGACATGGTACGATTTGACCAGGCCAATTTTAAGCATAATATAACGGGTTACACATTAGAAGGGAAACACGAAACTGTAGATTGTAGAAAATGCCATAAGCCTGATAATATTTCCGATAAAGATTTAAAGAAGCGTAAAAAAACCTTTTTAGGATTAGATGAAAAATGTCTTTCATGCCATGACGATATTCATCAAAAGACTTTATCAAATGATTGTATGCAATGTCATACAATGAAAGCTTTTAAACCAGCTTCACAATTTGATCATGATGAGGCTGAATATACATTAAAAGGGAAACATTTAGAAGTAGATTGTATTGAATGTCATGCCGTGACTACCAAAAACGGTCAAGAATTTCAACAATTTACCGATTTAGAATTTAGCGATTGCAAATCTTGTCATGAAGATCCTCATAATAGCCAACTTATAGGACAATGCATACAATGCCACACCGAAACTTCCTTTTCGTCCTTTACAGGAAAAGGAAACTTCAATCATACTGAAACCGGTTTTATATTAAAAGGAAAACATACAACAATTGATTGCTTTAGTTGTCATTCTAAAACCAGTAATCCAACTACTGTATTTCAAGATAAAGTAAAAACTAAGAATGAAAACAATTGTGTGGCATGCCATGAAGACCAACATGAAGGAAAATATGGAACTGATTGTGCAAAATGCCATAAAGAAAGTAGCTTTTTATCACTAAAGAAAATGGACTTTTTTGACCATAATGTAACAGCCTATCCTTTGGAGGGTAAGCATATTGAAGTTGATTGTAAACAATGTCATAAAAAAAGATTTTCTACACCAATCAATTTTACCGCTTGTAATAGTTGCCATGATGACTATCATACCGGTGAATTTAAAGAAAATAATGTTTCACCAGATTGTATAGCCTGTCATTCTCTTGAAAATGGTTTTGATTATAGTCTCTATACTTTAGAGCAGCACCAAACAACAACATTCCCTCTTGAAGGCGCACATTACGCAACCCCTTGCTATGTCTGTCATGTCAGTGAAGATGATAAACGTTGGACGTTTGCGAACCTTGGTTCTACCTGTATTGATTGTCATAAAGATACACATGAAGGATACATTAGTAAAAAATTCTATCCAGAAAAAGACTGTACAACATGTCATAGCAACGATAACTGGGCTTCTGTCAGCTTTGACCATACACGAACAAAATGGCCCCTTACCGGTGAGCATAAAAAAGTTGATTGTAGAAGCTGTCATTTTGAAGACGTCTCAAACGACAAATTCACACAAACTTTTATAGGTCAAGAAACCGACTGCATTACCTGTCATGAAAATCCGCATAAGAAATTATTCGCTATCAGTGGCGTAACAGATTGTATAAGGTGCCATGCGACAGACAGTTGGTTTCCTAAAAAATTCAACCATAACAACACTTCTTTCCCTTTAAAGGGAAAACATGAAGAAATAGCGTGTAACCTGTGCCATACAGTTGATAAAGAAGACGGTACTACAGAAATAATTTATAAACTAGGAAAATTCGAATGTATAGACTGCCATCAATAATATTATTTTTTCTTGGAATGATTTCATTGCTCGCGCAATCACCGCACGGTGACAAGCTAAAAATAAATTGTGCTAAATGTCATAATTCTGAGGGCTGGACTATTAATTATAAAACAATCAGATTTGATCATGATGAAACTGATTTTAAACTTGACGGAACACATGCTCAAACAGATTGTAAACAATGCCATGAAACACTCGTGTTTAATGGAACACCCACTGAATGTGCTTCGTGTCACACAGATGTGCATACTATGTCTGTTGGTAATGATTGTGTTCGTTGTCATGACTCAAAGGATTGGCTAATCGATAATATTCCTGAATTACATGAAGAAAATGGATTTCCACTCATTGGCACTCATAGTAATTTAAGCTGTACAGATTGTCATTTATCAGAAAATAATGTTACCTATAATAGAGTTGGAAATGAGTGTGTTAGTTGTCATCAAGATGATTATAATGCTACACAAAGTCCGAATCATAGTGCCTCTGGATTTTCCACAAATTGTTTAGAATGTCATGATCCATTGGGAGTGGGTTGGGATACAGAAATAGTCAATCACGATTTTTTTCCATTAACTTTAGGACATGATATTCAAGACTGTAATGAATGCCATACCACAGGAAATTTTTCGGATGCTTCTTCTGAATGTGTAAGTTGTCATCAAACTGACTATGCCGGTACAACAAACCCAAATCATACAACAAATGGGTTCTCAACAAATTGTATTGCATGTCATACCACAAACCCCGGCTGGACACCTGCAGCGTTTACCAATCATGATTTTTTTCCATTAACACTTGGGCATGATATTGAAGATTGTACCCAATGCCATACCACAGCAAATTATGCTGATGCCTCTTCTGATTGCATTACTTGCCATCAAACGGATTATGCCGGAACTTCTAACCCCAATCATACAGCAGCTGGTTTTTCGACCGACTGTGTCTCGTGTCATACCACAAACCCAGGTTGGACTCCAGCAACCATAGATCATGACTTCTTCCCGCTAACGCTAGGGCATGATATTCAAGACTGTACCCAATGTCATACCACAGCAAACTATGGCGATGCGTCCCCTGATTGTGTCACTTGTCATCAAACGGATTATGCAGGAACTTCTAACCCTAATCATACAGCAGCTGGTTTTTCGACAGACTGTGTCTCTTGTCATACCACAAACCCTGGTTGGACACCAGCAACTATAGATCATGACTTCTTCCCGCTAACACTAGGACATGATATTCAAGACTGCAATCAATGCCATACAACTGCTAACTATGGTGATGCTGATCCAAATTGTTTTAGCTGTCATCAAATGGATTATGCAGGAACTTCTAACCCTAATCATACAGCAGCTGGTTTTTCGACAGACTGTGTCTCATGTCATACCACAAACCCAGGTTGGACTCCTGCGACTATAGATCATGACTTTTTCCCGCTAACACTAGGACATGATATTCAAGACTGCAATCAATGCCATACAACTGCTAACTATGGTGATGCTGATCCAAATTGTTTAAGCTGTCATCAAACTGATTATGCCGGAACATCCAACCCTAATCATACAGCAGCTGGTTTTTCTACCGACTGTGTCTCATGTCATACCACAAACCCAGGGTGGACTCCTGCGACTATAGATCATGACTTTTTCCCACTTACGCTGGGGCATGATATTCAAGACTGTAATCAATGTCATACAACTGCCAATTATTCAGATGCAGATCCGAATTGTGTTAGCTGTCATCAAACAGATTATAATAACGCAAATGATCCGAATCACATCGCCGCACAATTCCCTGTAGATTGTGTTGTTTGCCACACAACAAATCCAGACTGGACACCAGCTAACTTCGATCATGACGGGCAATACTTCCCTATTTATAGCGGACCTCATAGAGAAGGTGAAACATGGAATGACTGCACAGAATGTCATACAAACTCCGCAAATTATTCAGATTTTTCATGTTTTAAATGTCATTCGAGATCTGAAATGGATGACAAACATAAGGAAGAAAACGGCTATGATTACGTGAGCACTTTGTGTTTGCAATGTCACCCAAATGGAAGAAGTTAAAACATATGAAATATATAGTCATAATGATATTTTTTATTGGATTCGGCAAGTATGCTTTCGGACAAAAAGCAGATGGTATGTTGAAAGGAAAAGTATCGTTTATTACTTCTAAAAATATCTATGTGAAATTTGAAAATACCGAAATTATTAAAATTGGAGATACGTTGAGAACTATGGATACTAAATCGCCTTGTTTATTGATAAATAACAAATCTTCTAATTCTATTGTTAGTTCACTTCTTAATAACTGTATCATTAAAAAAGGGGACGAAGTCTATTATAATTACGCGCTTAAGGCATTTAAAACCCCGACGGAAAAGAAGATTCAGGATACTATATTAGTATTGAAAGATGATCCTGTCAAAAAAAAGCAATCTCCTTATTCTGAAATGATTAAAGGAAGAGTCTCTGCTTCAAGCTACAGTACTTTATCGGATATTAGGGATGATAGACATAGATTAGCGTCGCGCTTTTCATTATATGCAGATCACATTGGGGATTCTAAATTTTCATTTTCTTCTTATGCAAATTATCAGAAAGATATACTTCCCGATAGTCCAATAAAAAATACAACTGCTCGAGAAAAAGGAATACTTAGAGTTTATGATTTCGCAGCTCGTTTTGATGCTGACCCTACCCTATCATTTGTTGTTGGTCGTAACATAAATCAAAAAATATCTTCTGTGGGTGCCATTGATGGTATACAAGCCGAAAAACATTTTGGAAAAAATTACATTGGAGTAATTGCTGGATTCAGACCAGATATTTTTGACTATCGTTTCAATTCAAACTTATTCGAATATGGTGCCTATTATGGAAAAATTATCAATACTAAAAATTTTCAATCTGAAACTACATTAGGAGGTCTTGAGCAACGAAACAATGGTGAAATTGATAGACGATATGCCTATTTTCAGCATTCGAGTACAATTTATAAAAAAATACATCTTTTTTCATCTCTTGAATTAGATCTCTATGATAAAATAAACAATATAGAAAGTAATACACTGAGACTTACAAATTTATTTACCTCTTTAAGGTATCGATTCAATAGGGATATCAATGCCACTATTTCCTACGATTCCAGAAAGAGAATTTTATATTATGAAACTTTTCAAAGTGAAATAGAGCGTTTATTAAACGATGATATCGCTCGACAAGGTATTAGGATTCGCCTGAATGTTAGACCAACAGATTATGTGTATGCAGGAATCAGTTATAGCAAAAGGTTTCAAAATGACCAACAAAATAAATCAGATAATATTTATATTCGATTAGGTATTTCAAAAATTCCAGGCATAGGAGGTCGAATCTCGGTGAATTACAATATAAATACCTCAAATTATTTAAATAGTAATATTCTGTCATTAAGGCATTCTCGAGATTTTTTTAATGGTAAACTATATGCAGATTTTTATTATAGACTTGTCAATTATACATACCTAAGTAGTAATGTTGGACTTGAAAGTTCTAGTTTGACTCAAAGTTATTATGGTACTAATTTATCATACCATCTTTCTAGAAGACTAACATTTAGTATCTCTGGAGAACTTTCAACTACTAATCTCGAAAATAATTATAGAATATACACGAGGCTCACAAAACGGTTTTATAGCAAACGAAAAAAAAGAAATTTAAATTAAAAAAATAAAACAACAACTTATGAATAGCACAACGTTCAAATCCATCATTATTAGCGCTCTTAGTATATGTCTACTGATGGCATGCAGCAAAGGTCCAAAAGTTATACCATCATCTTCTGATGATACAAGTATTAAAAAAACCTCTGGTATTTTTGATAATACTACAGATTCAATAAAAAATACTGACAATAATCAATCCTTTACAGATGACTTACACACAGTTATTGTTCATGAAATTCTTCCAACAAAGAAATACATGTATTTAAAAGTATTGGAAGATAAAAAGGAGTTTTGGATAGCAACAAGAAGCAAAGATATCGTCAAAGGCAAGACATATTTTTATCGAGGAGGGTTGTTAAAGACAAATTTTGAAAGCAAAGAATATAACCGAATCTTTGAAACCGTATATCTAGTTTCAAATTTAGTGGAGGCTACGCACGCTAAAAATAGTTCATTTCCAACTAAAAATAATACTCCGTTATCGGAACCTTCATGGAAATTAAAAGAAGATATTCCAACACATACCGAAAAAATTGTTGAGCATAAAGGTTCTATAAAAATTGCTGAATTAGTTAAAAACCCAAAGAAATATGAGGGTAAAACCATACAAATCAGTGGAACATGTGTAAAAATAAACCCTGCCATTATGGATAGAAATTGGATTCATATAAAAGATGGTTCCAAAGATGATTATGACCTTGTCATAACCTCGAATACCTTTGTACCTGAAGGCTCCGTTATTACAATGATGGCTCTGGTTACATTAAATAAAGATTTTGGCGCAGGTTATACCTATGACTTAATTTTAGAAGATGGAACAATCATCAAATAAGCGCTGTTCTTTTTATGAAATAGCTTTGTATTTTCTTTTTTTATAAAAGGCAAGGCAACAAATTATTATAATTGATACGACTACGATATACACCCATTTAGGAACGGGTACAGGATCACCCGTAGCATAAGAATGAAGACCCGACAGGTAATAATTCACGCCATAATAAGTCATAATTACAGAAGCCAGACCAAATATGGTTGCTACGTTATAGGCATATAAGCCATTCAACTTTGGGATCAATCGCATATGTAATATAAATGCATAGACTAAAATAGTAACAAGCGCCCAGGTCTCTTTCGCATCCCAACCCCAATATCTTCCCCAGGATTCATTCGCCCAAACACCTCCTAAGTAGGTTCCAACACTCACCATGAATAAACCTCCTACCAATGTTAATTCACTGATATATGACATTTCAGTAATGATTCGTTTGATCCTATCTTTATTAGATTTCCGGATAAAAATCATCAGAATTAAATTTATAATTCCAATAATGGCCCCTAACATTAAAAAGCCATAACTACCCGCTTCTAAAGAAACATGAATTGTTAACCAATATGATTTTAAAACAGGTACTAGTGGTGTAATTTCAGGATCTAAAAAGCTTAACATAGATACTAATAATAAGGTAGATGCTAAGATCATGGTAGCCGCAAGGCCACCAAATGACTTTCTGGTAAAAAGAACACCAGCTAACGTAGATGTCCATGCGATATAAATCATAGATTCATAACCATTACTCCATGGAGCTCTTCCTGAAACGTACCATCGTATTCCTAAACCCAAGGTATGGGCAACAAACCCAAGAACAACCAATCCGAATAATATTTTATAGATGATTTTTAAATTGATCGTTGGTTTAAAAACTGATAAAAACAAAAAGCATAAAAAAGTAAGCCCCAACAAAAAGTAGAAAGCTGCTAGTCGATTAAAAATATTAAAATTGTTAAGAAAAATTTCTGCATTGACTTTCGTCGATGATGGCCTTACAGCACTACCATTCTTAATCTGATAGTCTATTAATTCATCAATAAGTGAATTTGCCGCACTATAATCGCCTGTTTCAGCACCTTTTTTAAGTCCTGCTTCGTAAGCATTAAAAAAATTAGAAGCCACGTGACTTTCATGGCCGCTGTTACCGTGGGTATGTTTTGAAACCCAGGTATTGTTCGGATCATTTTCAACGGGAATTATCTTTAATAAATTTCCAGAGAATACCATGCTCAGAATATTGAGTCTTTCATCAATTTTCAATAGCTCTTTTTCATACACTCCCCTATCTTTTGGATCTAAATCATATATTCTACCGACTTCAATTCTTAATTTATAATCGCCTTTAGTGTCAAAAAAATCTTTATAGGATGCATAATTGGCTGTAACGCCTAACCTTTTTAAGATGTCCTTATGCTTTCCTAACTTTATAATTTCAACACCATACCATTCCTTGCTATTCACAAACATGCTCAATAATACCTGATCGGCAGTTAGACCTTCAAAACTTTCTTTTCGATACAGTTTACGCATAATCTCTCTTGATAAGGTATGCATGGGCTTCATACGTCCTTTATAATCTTGAACGACTGTCTTACTAAATTTATCCGCATGTCCTTTTTCAATTGCATGTCCAAGATAATTATGCTCATGTTCAGCCTGTGCCATTGCCCCTAAAGAGGAAAGAGATAAAAATAAAACGAATATAAAAGTGGAGCTTTTAGCTCTTATTTTTTTAATTTTTTGAATGACTTGATAGAATCTAGTTTTCCTGCTAAACAAGGTAAGAATCATGCCTAAGGTTAATAAGGCATATCCAATGTATGAAATAAGTGTTCCCCAAAAATCATGATTCACACTTAAATAGGTGCCTTTTTCATCCTTATCAAATGAGGATTGAAAAAAACGATATCCGTTGTGATCTAAGATGTTATTCATGAAAATACGGTAGTTTTTCTTCACATTTCTCCTACCATCAATTAACTGAACCTCACTCGCATATGAAGAAGCACTATTGGTACCTGGATATTTATCCAGTATAAACTTCTTTAATTTTATAGAAAAAGGCACCACCATATCTTTTGCTCCATAGGAAGTAGATACTTGTAAACCATCAAAATTCAACACTTGAGGCCTCCCAGATAACCCTCTATTTCCATAAACATAGGTCTCTTGTGATTTTCCATTTACAGTAACATCCAACAAGAGACCTACGGTACTTTCATTCTTTATTTTAACATATTCAGGTTCAATGGTTACCAATCCCTTTTTATTAAAATCAGCAAAGACAAAATTATTGACCCCGTCAGAATATAAAGACCTTAATTTAAGGATCTTATAACTAGTAGAAGGGCTTATAGTATCCTTTAATTGAGTTGCCATAACCATTTGAGTCAGTACTTTATCTGTATTAAACAGCACTGAATCGTTTTTAAAAGAAATATTTATGGCATTTGGTAACTCAGTATCTTTAAAATTATAAATAACATTTCGAATCCTTTTGGTTTGCCCTTTGCTAATAAAATGTTCCTCTCTCCCATTCAATCCAGCAATGACAATCTTTAACGTTGGTGTGCCATTATCTGCACTTTTCAATGTTTGTTTTGGGTTAGGAATAAACGCTTTCACTTTCACATCAATAAGATCGTTATCAATTAAAAAAGACTCATGCCAATTATTATTTCCTAAACTGGCAAAAAGCACCTCTTCATCAAAGTCATACGTTTGATCATCTTTTGTCACTTTAAACTTTAAAAAAGTATTGAAAGAGAGGAAACTATTTGAGGTATCGTTTTCTCGAATGTGCATAATCCCTTCAAATCCGAAATATCTAGTTATCCCTGCACCTAGCACGATAATGACTATTGCCGCATGAAAAAGAAACACCGCCCATTTTTTTTGTTGAATCATTCTAAACTTGAAAATATTCACGATGATGGTACTACTAAATAGCAATAATAATAACTCAAACCACCAAGATTTAAAAATAACTTTTTGTGCAGCACTGGTACCATAATCGTTTTCTATAAAAGTTGCTATGGCGATTGCAGCAGCAAATAATACAATATAAAGGCCGGCGGCTCTAGTATTAAAAAGTGGATTTACATATTTTTGAAGAAAGGGAAGCCATTTTTTTATAAAAAGCATAAATTTATTCATGTATATTTAATTTATGTTTATGGTTTAAAGTTTTGTTCATAATAGAATCATTAGGAATTACAACAAACTGTTTTATTGCTTTCATTATTGAAACAATATTTACCGCCACCACATAACAATATTTGATTATACCCTTTTACAATAGTCTTTAAATAGTTGTGAGGTGATCACTTTTGACAACGTTTTGTGGTTACTTATAAAGGCTGGATATTATATTTCCCTTTATTACATAACAACTTAGTCCTAGAAAATACTTGGAATTATTAATTCGTTTAAAAAGTACATGAAAATAGGTTGCATGACTAATGACAACCTTGTAGTTCTCTAACTACAATTCTTGATTAATTTAAGTTGGTCTGTGCCTGTTCGCAAGTCAACTTGGTCTTTTCCATCATCTTCCTCATCAATTTTATTTAACCTCCAACTGTTATTAATTTCGGTCAAACTATCCATAGAAAGATTTAGTCTCAATCCATTATTTGTAGAAATACTCCAAGTTCCAGTTGTAGTGTTAGCATTTAAATCAGCTATTACGCTTCCATCTGAATTAAAAGTCAAAATAGTGCCGTTTAAATTCTCAAGGTGCTGACCGTTTATTTCAACTTCATCAATACTAAAAGGACAGGATATTAAATAATCCATAAATTCTTGCGCTGTGGTGCTTGTATCATCGATATCATCATCATCATAATCATAGTCATCATCTTCATCACAATCATCCTTTACGGCTTCGATTTGCATTTCTAATTCATCCAAACTACTTATACTTTTGTCAGTTCCATCAGAAAGCCTGATTGTAATTGGAAAATTAAGAGTAGCTGTATCATTATCGTCCAACCCTTCTATAAAATTATATAACTCTTGATCATCAGTTATAGCTAAATCGGTAATTACTTCTGTGATTTCATTAAAAATTGAAGCCGTAATGGGATATTGAAAGTCTAGACATTCTATATCATCATCAGTTTCATTCTCTCCATTACAATCATTTATATAACTATTTAAGGCAGCATCATTTGTAATTTGAACTTGCGTAAAGTCAGATAAAATAATCGTTACTGGAAATACAATGTCAAGCATATCAACATCTGTATCAAACTCCTCGAAAATAGCCTCTATCGTTTCATAGTCATCTACTGAATTAACATTTAGATTTTGCCCATTTACGACTACGGCAACAGGTAATTTTACATTGAAACAATTGGCGCTATCAACGATATTATCATTAGAACCATCATTTAACGAAATTCTCTGTACTAAATTAGCAATTTTAGAATTTGCTGTTATCGCTGGCTCATCAGACCGATCTATATTAATAACTTCTTCTTTAGCACAAGAGTACAGTAATACTGCGGCGCTAAACATCAACGATATGATTCTTTGCAATGGGACCTTCATAAGACGTAATAATAATCTTTTATATAACAACAATTCAAAATCAAAAATTACTTAAATATAATGATTTATTTAGCTTAGCCTAAGATCATTTATAAAATCAAATTACATTAAATTAGCATGGGTTCAATAGATACCTACAAAATTTCCTTAATTTAAATTTTCTAATTTTAGACAGTAAATAAATTGAAATGACCAAAAAAGAGATAAAGACTGTTTGTGAAGAGCATGTTTTTTCCAGCATTTATGAAAAGTACTCTAAGGATCTCTTTACTTATTTGTATTTTAAGTTTGGTAACCAAATTGAAATTAATGATAAAATTCAGGATGCTTTTACGCAGCTATGGTTAAATTGTAAAAAAGTACTTCCCGTTAAGGCAAGAGCTTACCTTTTTAGAGTTGGAAAGAATTTAGCGCTCAACGATCTTAAACATCAAAAAGTAGTCTTAAATTATCAACAAACACCTCAAAAAAATCATACAAATGAAACTCCCGAATTTTTATTGGAAGAAGCCGAGTTTATGCAGAAATACCAACGCGCACTATCCAAATTAAGTGAAGATCAGAGAGTTGCTTTTCTACTAAATAAAGTAAGAGGGAAAAGACCGGCTGAAATTGCAGAAATGTTAGGTGTGACCAGAAGGGTTATAGAGAATAGAATTTTTGTAGCCTTTAAAAAGCTAAAAACCGAAATTAAAGAATTGAATCGTAAGTAAAAATAGTAATTGAGTTGTTATACTATTACACCCCTATAAAATGAAGAAAGATACCCTATTAAAAAAGTGGTTAGTAGATAAACTAAGCCATACAGAATCGAAAGATTTTGAGCGCTTTGATGATTTTGATTTAAATACAAAAATCATTGAAAAAGCTAAGCTTTTTGATATACCTGAGGGCTCGTCTGTTAAGAGCTACGAGGATTTTAAGAAAGATATTCCGACTTCTAAAAGTAAAGTTATAACCTTAAAACCTTATCACATATTCTATAGAATTGCAGGAGTATTTGTCATTGCTATTGGAATTTATTTTCTTTTCTTTTTTAACCCCATAACAACTATTGAAACCTTGGCAAGTCAACAAACTACATTTGAATTACCAGACGCATCTGAAGTCATGCTTAATGCCGACTCAAAAGCACAGTTCAATAAAAAGCAATGGAATGAGAAAAGGCAGCTCACATTAGAAGGAGAAGCCTTTTTTAAAGTTGAAAAAGGATCAAAATTCCATGTCATAACCTCGAACGGTATTGTAAGTGTATTGGGAACAAAATTTAATGTTAAAAACCGTGATTCTTATTTTGAGGTTAAGTGCTTTGAAGGTATTGTAGAGGTTCAGAGTAATAACACAGTAGAAAAACTGACAAAAGGAAACACTTTTAGAATATTCAATAATACAATTCTATTGGACTCTGTTAGTGCCAATCGGCCGCAATGGCTCCATAATATAAGTAGTTTTAAAGCTGTACCTTTAACAATAGTAATAGCGGAATTTGAGAGACAATACGATGTTGAAATTGAAGTAATAGACATTCGTACTGAGCGTATATTTACTGGAAGCTTTGCCAATGACGATCTAGAACAAGCGCTCATTTCTATTACAGTTCCTTTCAATCTGACGTATACAAAATCTAATTCTAATAAAATCATCTTAAAAAAGAGTGAACTATAAATGTAAAGGAATAACCACCCTTTTTATATTTTTATTTTCTTGCTGCCTTCTTTATTCACAGACCGAGAAGGAAAAAGTGCTTTTGTCTGAAATATTAGTACATCTTCAAGAAAAACACCAATGTAACTTTACCTATGCTCATGATGTAATCAAAGATATTTCGATCATACCACCTCTGCCAGAAATGAGTCTAAAGCAAAGTATTGACTATCTCAATCGAAATACAGGGCTTGTTTTTAAAGTCTTAGAGCATAATATCATTACTATCAATGCTTCGGATACCCCTTTTTATATCTGCGGATATATCATAGATGCTGACACAAAAATACCAATTGAAAATGCCACTATTATTGGTGAAACCAGCAACACCATGAGTAATTCATTTGGTTTTTTTAAACTAAAGGTAGCCAGTAAATATGAATCTGTTAAAATACGTTATTTGGGCTATTCTGCACTAGCTGAATTTGCATCATCGTTTAATGAAGGTACTTGTTCAACTCTTTTTTTATTTACAAGTATCGAGGTCTTTTCTGAAGTATTACTTCAAGACTATATAACCAAGGGTATCTATAAATTATCAGATGGTTCTTTTAATATTAACTTCTCTGATTTTGGTATTTTACCTGGCTTGATAGAAACAGATGTACTCCAAACGGTTCAAGCCCTTCCTGGAATTCAGAGTGCGAATGAAACAGTATCAGATATCAACATCAGAGGTGGTACAAACGACCAAAATTTGATGTTATGGGATGGGATTAAAATGTATCAATCTGGTCATTTCTTTGGTTTAATCTCAATTTTTAATCCATTAATTACGACTGAAGTTTCTGTAATAAAGAATGGGACCAATGTAGACCTTACCGATGGAGTATCAGGTACAATATCAATGAAGACAGATTCAGAAATAACAAATGAACTTACAGGTAGTGTAGGCTTGAATTTTATAAATGCGGATGCTTTTGTTGATATTCCTTTACATAAAAAATCTTCTATCCAGATCTCGGCAAGAAAAGCAGTCAGTGATATTTTTGAAAAACCAACGTATGCCGAATATTTTAATCGGATTTTGCAGGACTCAGAAGTAGCAAACAACCCTTCAGAAGTTATTAATTCAGATATTAAGTTTGATTTTTACGATACAAGCATACGTTGGTTATATGATATTAGTGATAAAGATCAATTACGCCTTAATTTCATAAATATCAATAATGAATTGGTATTTAATGAAACGGCTTTTGTCAATCAGAATGAAGAGTCCAAACAAAGTAATCTTCAACAAAATAGCATTGCTGCAAGCCTATTCTACAAAAGAAATTGGAATGAGAAATTGATGACTACTTTTCAACTTTTTGAAACCGATTATAAGCTAAAATCAATTAATGCTGACATCTTAAAGCAGCGTCGGGTATTACAAGAAAATGATGTTACAGAAACATCGGTCAAACTAAACAATTATTATCAATTTAGTAATATCCTTTCAATTTTTGGCGGCTATCATTTTACAGAAACCATCGTAAGAAATCTAACAGATGTTGACAATCCCGTTGTTATTAATTCAGTGAAAGAAGTTATTCGTGAACATGCTACTTTTGCACAAGCGAGTTACCTTTCAAAAACAAAATATACGCTCATAAGACTGGGTGCACGATACAGTTATATTGAAAAGTTTAAAAAACACCTCATTGAACCCAGATTTAGTCTTAATCAAAAACTATTTGATCATTTATCCTTTGAATTATTGGGAGAAATGAAACACCAAAACACTTCTCAAGTTATTAATTTTCAAAATGATTTTCTAGGTATTGAAAAACGCAGATGGATATTATCGAATAATCAAGATATTCCAATTATACAGAGTCAACAAGTTTCAGCTGGTCTTAACTACAATTATAAGGGTTGGTTAATTAGTGCTGAAGGTTATTATAAAGAAGTTAAAGGTATCACCACGCAAAGTCAAGGTTTTTTAAATCAATATATCTTCGAGCGAACGAACGGTAGCTATAACGTTAAAGGGATTGATTTTTTAATTAATAAGAAAATAAATAAGTTTGGACTTTGGTTGAGTTATGATTATACAAACAATGAATATACATTTCCGAATTTATCTGTAATAAATTTTCCAAATAATATTGATATTAGACATGCCCTAGCATTCGGTTCTTCGTATTCATCTAATTCATTTAAGGTTTCAGCAGGGTTGAATTGGCATACTGGTAAGCCTCTTACGGAACCTGTTCTTGGCAATGAAATTGTTGATGGTATTATTAATTATCAAGAGCCCAACAGCAGTCGTTTGACAGAATATCTTAGAATAGATGCTTCCGCTACTTATACGTTTCCCCTAACAAATAAAATTAAAGCAATTACTGGAATTTCTATTTGGAATACTTTTAACCATCAAAACACTATCAATGCTTATTACACAATTAATTCGGGCAATAGTGTTGATAAAATTTCTAACACCGCTTTAAATTTCACTCCAAATTTTAGTTTTAGAGTGAAATTCTAAATTCGAAAATAATGCTTAAACAAGTCAAACTATTCGAATATATATTTCAATCTTAAGGATACTCTATCACAAGTAAGCCCAGTACTTCTATCATAATGCGAATATTTCAATTCAGCACTTTTTAAATTGAACTTCCAGAGTTTTAACTTGGTAAATATATCTGTATACTCTACCCCAAAACCAAATTGATTTGCATCAAAACCTGATAAGTCATAACATGGTAGATATCATACTTCAAGAAATATTAATATTAAATAAATAGCCTATAACAGCGGTAAGTCCCATTGCTAGTGTTCCCCAAAATGTAATACGCAATACGGCTTTTACAGGGTTAGAGCCACCTGCTCTGGCAGCAACTATTCCTAAAACAATCAAAAATAATATGGCAAAAACATATTGAATATATTCCATATACCCTAGCGGTGCAAAAAAGGCTACCAAAACAGGTAGAAAACCTCCCAATGTAAAAGCTACTCCAGAGGAAAGAGCTGCCTGCAAAGGTTTGGCTTCCGTCATTTCAGTAATCCCTAATTCATCTCTAGCGTGCGCTTCCAAAGCATTATGGGCGGTTAATTGTTTTGCCACCTCAAGTGCCGTTTCTTTAGTGAGTCCTCTTTTTTCATGGATCTCAGCCAATTCTATCAATTCTTGTTCTGGGGTATCGATCAATTCTTGCTGTTCACGAGCCATATCCGCTTTCTCTATATCGGTCTGAGAACTTACCGATACATATTCGCCAGCTGCCATTGACAATGCACCAGCAACCAAACCAGCGATTCCGGCAAGAAGTATAGGCTCTCTAGTACTGCTGGCAGCAGCAACTCCAATAATAATACTAGCTGTTGATAAAATACCATCATTCGCTCCTAACACACCTGCTCTAAGCCATCCACTTCGAATGATATAGTGGTTTTCCTTATTTAATTCCTCCATATTATTTCCCTATTAAATTAAATATGCCCTTCGTTAAAAATTTTTCATCGCCTTTAAAACTATCCATATTATCAATTACCACATAGCCTTCATAATTCGATTTAAGTATAACTTCTTGTTGCCTGAAGTAGTAAATATCATCTTTTCGTTCATCCAATATCAACCCATAAGAAATACCATCTACTGATATAATTGACTCACTTGGTAACGCTTTAGATAGCATCGTATCAGTGATTATCGCCGCTTCTATAAACATTCCTGTTAAAAAATTATTCGTGGATTCATTTTTTAAATGTCCATGGACTTTTATAGTCCTATTATTTTCGATTGTAGTTCCTACGAGGTACACAGATGCTTTGAAAACTTCTGTTGAAGCTTCAGGTATTTTAAAATTAATCTGTTGATCTTTTTTGACGTTCATAATATCCTTTTCAAAAACAGAAAGTTCTAAATGGATATGATCATTATCGATAATCTCTAAGATGGGTGTGGCAGGAGAAACATACGCTCCCTTTGTCACATTTACTTTTGTGATACTACCAGAAATAGGGGCATAAATAGAAACTATAGAAGTCATATTACCTGCCTCTACTTTCGAAGGTGAGATATGAATCATTGTTAGCTGTTTTCGCAATCCATTGTATTTGGCAACACTCGTTTTATACTCACTTTCTGCCTTTAAATAACTTTTTTTAGAGCTGATATTTTCTTCGAGCATTGTTTTCTGCCTTCCAAACTCTGCATTTAAATAGCTAAGTTGACTACTAACTTCCATATACTCTTGTTGCAGTTTTATAAACTCGAGATTTTCAATCGTAACAAGTACTTGTCCTTCGCGTACTTCATCGCCAACAAGTAAAGGAGTCGTTTTTATATAGCCTCCCATCGACGCACTAACAACCGCCCGATTTTCGGGTGGCACATCGATCATTCCATTTACAGATATACTCGTGGGAAATGATTTTTCTTCAAAGCTGCCCAAGGTCATTTTACTTTGTTCAAACTGTGCTTGTGAGATCTGAATTCGATCATCTGTCGCTATTTCTTTCAGTGTTTTATTTTCTTTATTTTCACAGCCCCATACTACAAAAATGGTACTTAAGATGATTATTCTATATATTATATGTTGCATAGCGATGTATTTATAAAGTTAGGTAATTGATAGCAATAACGATTATATTGTACTGCTTGAGTTTATCTAAATAGTCTAGTTGTATCTCATAAGCACTTTCTAAGCTTTGGATGTATTGATAGAAATTAATTTCTCCATTTCTGAAACTACCATGAGCTGTTTTTAATATTTCATTAGAAAGATCAGTGCCTTCTGCTTCGTAATAGTTTACTGTTTTCTGAAGCTGGGTCAATTGTACCTGAAGTGCCTCCAATTTTGCCTTTAATTGAATGCTATACTCAAGAGATTCAGCTACAGCAATTTCTTCGGTAATTCTAGCAGCTTTAATTTTAGACGCTTGCCCACCAAATAAAATAGGAATTTTCAATCCAAATTGATAACCATAAAGATTCCCTTGTAATTGAGAATTTGAGCCTTGAAAATAATCAAAACTTACATCCGGTAAGAGTTTTTGTTTTTCTAAACGCCGTGTTGCTTGTGACAGTGATACATTATTTTGATAATAGACCATCTCTACACTATTGTCTATGTCAACACTATTCAATATTACTTTAAGAGCGACTGCATCAGCTATTTGAATATCTTCCTCTGTCTGAAGTAATTTCATTAAATCGCTATAAGTCATTTTGACATCTTGTTGTGCTTCGGTATATTTTAGGTGTATTTGTTGTTGTTTAGAGGCAGCTGTAATTTTTTCTAGATAGTTCGTTTCGCCTAATTCGAAACGTCTGGCGGCCACTTTTGAAAAATTGATAAACAGGCTGTCTAACTTTCGATACAAACGTTCTTTTTTTTGCGCAATTTGATATCCATAATAAGCAATTGTCACGTTTCTTTTCAATCCTTTTTTCTGAATTTCATATGTACTTGACACCAAGTCGAACGTAGCTATATGCATCTTTTTTTCAGAAAAATAGACCGTAGGGAAACGAAAATTTTGTTGAATACCAAATACGCGTAACGGTTCATTGTTGAACGCTAAATTATTTTCATCAAACTGATAGTATAATTGTGTTTTGTCAAAATTGAAGGCAGTACCAATCAAAGCGTCCGATTTATCTGTTTTCAATTTATAGGCATTCAGTCCTGCATTATTTTCTAATGCAACCGAAACAATTCCTTCTAAACCTAAAGCTTGTTGTTGCCCAAAAGTGCTTAAAGATAAAAGTAATAATAGAGTGGTTATACCTTTAGAGCGTCCTATTCTTCCTCTTACCTTTTTAGATTCGTATGACTTATTAAAAAGAGCATACAGTACGGGGAGTACCAATAAAGTTAATAAGGTAGATGTTACCAGTCCACCTATTACAACAGTTGCTAAAGGACGTTGTACTTCAGCTCCAACGTTTGTAGAAATTGCCATTGGTAAGAAGCCCAATGCCGCAGCCGCTGCCGTTAAAAGTACCGCTCTTAACCTATCTTTTGTTCCTTGCTTTATCAAACTTTCCATATTTTCAAACCCTTGCTTTTTTAATTCCTTAAAATGTTCTA
>RCND010000469.1_pt1 | contig 23035 bp, 27 predicted proteins | sample 2041351 | NCBI WGS metagenome assembly RCND01 (sample SAMN09708230, study PRJNA481090) | Marine sediment metagenome, whole genome shotgun sequencing project. | biome: marine sediment; feature: ocean; material: sediment; isolation source: Sewage treatment plant 12B marine sediment (STP12B) ... | reverse complement strand
TTATCTTCTAAGATCTCAACATCTTGTAAAGTAGATTTTTTCTTTTTCTTAGTAATAAAATAGAGACTAGCAATTATAATTATTGCAAGGAGAATGATTATTCCATAAATAAAGTAGGATTTGGACCCTCCAGAACTATCTTTCCACTCCTCAATTTTATCTTCAATTGTAATCAATTGGTCGGTTGTGATCAGATTTTCAGAAATAAGCATTGGAATCCAATCGGGCTTTATAATATCGTTCCAAACTCTATCTGCAAAAAAGATATAATCTTTATCTTTTTGTACTTCAATACTTCCATCATCATTAGAAATTTGATTATCAATATAACTTAAAATTGCTTCCTCAAATTCTTCACCATTAGCAAAACTATTTAATTCAATATTGTGTGAAGAAAATTCTTCATCAACTGATCTCCAAGTTGATATGTCTAATGAAGAATTCCAATCATAAATTAATGTATCAATTTCGATTAGTTTATCTTTATTCAACGTATCGGCAGAATAAATATCAAAAAGTTTAGGTCCAAAATGGCTCCATCGCTGATCAAAATCACTAAATTCACCCTTCAGAGCAGCTAAATCCTCAGGATTGAATGTACTTGCATCTAAAAATTCAATATTATCATTTATTAGATTTCTTATGTTATCTATTAAACTTGCACTTTTAATTTTAGTTTGAAGACTTTTTCTCTCAACTTCATCAAGTGACTCAATCTTATGTTCGGCAGTCATGAATATATTATCCATTATTTCCTTAATAAGAGTGTCGCGTTTAGTAATTCCATTCTTTAACTGTGTAACTAAAGTCCTTAGTGAATCAATCTGATCTTTAGATCCTCCGTAACCTGACTTAAAAGCTCTTAATTCTGACATTAATCGTGAATTAGTATTTCTCAATGAATTTACTTCATTAGTAAGCTTTTTAAGTTCGTTTGAGACTTTTTCATAATCAGATTCAACTATTGTAACTTTTGTTTGAAGTTTTGAGATTTCAGTTAAGCGTTTATTTGTGTATTCAATTTTTTTCTCTAATGTTGTAAAAGAACCTTCAAAATTGCTTGGGTAAAGAGCTCTGTTCAGTAATTCTTTATTACCTTTAAATTCATTTCTAAACTCATTTATTTCTTTATTTATTTTGCTCAATTCTTCGTTAGTTTTAGCATATTCAATGGCAATTTCAAAAGATCTGTTCCTACTCTTAAACTCTTGAGTAATTCTAAAATCAGATTGTGCTACTATTACAGAAGCAAGAAATAGTAAGAAAAGAGTTTTTAAGAGATTATTTATTTTCAACATTATTCTCCTCAATTCCTTGGGAATTTAAGTAAACCAGATGTTCTTCACCTTCTAAAAGCTCAATATAAGGTTTTCGTTGATTGAAAGCAGGGAGGTCTAATCCAAATTCGGAAACATAAACTTGGTTGTGAAGAATAAATTGACCGTCTTTAGCATTGCAGATATAGACATTTTTAAATCCCGGAGCTATAAAATAATAGTATCCTTCAGTATCTCTAATTATCCTGACTGCTTGATTCAAATATCCAGTTGAATCAGCAGATTCCATAATGAAAAGCTCTTTTACATTGGCTGAAAATGAATATCGGCTTTCTTGAATGACACCCTCATCATCAGTATCCAAAACCGTCTCAATGGGCCAGGCAAAATCAGCAGGTTCCATCACTAACTGAGCACAACCGATAAATGCAATTAAAGTTAACAGAAAAAATATAATTTTCATTTCTTTCCCAATTTTATAGCTGTATGAATTCTGACTTTTTAGTATATTAAAATCAATAGTTAAGTTCAAATTTAATTTTTATATTATAATAAACAAAGATAAAAAACGTTAATCTGATTTGGAAAAAATTCGATAATACATTAATTATAAGAGACTTTTTAACTTTGAAAGAAAATTTAGCAGCTGAAAATATAATAAATAAGAATGGCGAAGATTCAATATCTGATGAAAATATAAAGATTTTGGAAGAAGCCAGAAAAATGAAAACTATTTTTCTGGACAATATGAGCCATGAACTTAGAACTCCGATTACGGTAATTCTTGGCTATGCTGGAATTTTGTTTGAAGAAATTAAAGATCCCGATTTGAAAGAGATGGCCGAAATAGTTTTGAAAAGCAGCAATAGATTAACTGAATCTTTAAATCTTCTCTTAGATCAAAGTGATGTTGATACAGACAGATTAAAAGTCGAATATAATCGTTTCAATATCAAAGATATTTTGCAAGAAACTTATCACGTATACAAACTTGTTGCAGAAGATAAAAATCTTACTCTTACATTTAATTACGATATATCGGAGGCTTATTGCCACATTGATGATAAAATGTTCAGAAAGGTAATTACAAATCTGCTTAACAATGCATTAAAGTTTACTCCAAATGGAAGCATTGGAATGAATCTCTTTTCAATTGATACCGATAAGAAATATTATTGTGTTGAGGTTAGTGATACCGGAATAGGTATTCCCGAAGACAAGCAAAAATTAATTTTTGAGGCCTTCAGACAAGTTAGTGAGGGGATGAACAGAATTTATCAAGGTACCGGATTGGGATTATCTGTATCTAAGAAATTTGTTGAGTTAATGAATGGCGAGCTTACTGTAAAGAGCAAGGTTGATGAAGGAACTGTTTTCTTAATGAAATTCCCTGCTGCATAAAATCTATTTAATTGTTCCTTTAACTTTATCCCAAATACCTTTCCCAATTATTTTATCAATGTTAATTAAGATTTTTTTTATAAGATAAAGAATATCAATGTCGCCAACCCAATTTCTCTTTACAATTTGAGGATCAATAGTATTTAGTAAATCGTTTAGGACATATGCGGCTATTCCTATATCATCCAGATAACCTATAGGTCCTAAAATAGCTTCGGGCAATAAATCAATCGGTGAAATGAAGTAAGCAATTGCAGTGACTAATTTTACTTTCTTAGAAGTTGGAACTTCAGGATCTTGAACAAGTTTTACAAGAAGGTAGAATATATCAGGAGCAACAAGAAGATATTCACGCCATTTATAACTTAAATTAGCTTTCGACCCGAGCCAATTATTAATATTGGATCTCATTTTTAAGTAAAACCTTTCTTCTCGTTTATTCATTTCATCTCAATAATATTTGTAATCAAAAAATAATAAAAGTTTAAATGCTAGATCAACAGAATTTAAGTTAGTTTTTATAAATCAGTATTAGTATAGCCGTTGGATTTTATTTTAGCCTATTAAATCCGTTTAATGCAGCAACTCTATAAGCTTCTGCCATTGTAGGATAATTAAAAGTTGTATTGATAAAGTACATTAGTGTATTTGCTTCTCCTTCTTGTGCAAGTATAGCTTGACCAATGTGAACTATTTCTGATGCACCGTATCCAAAACAATGTACCCCTAAAATTTCTAATGTTTCTCTGTGAAAAAGTAATTTCAACATTCCGGTTGTTCTGCCCGTAATTTGTGCCCTTGCTAAATGTTTAAATAGAGAGTGCCCAACTTCGTAAGGAACTTTCTTATCCGTTAGTTCTTTTTCTGTGAAACCCACAGAACTAATCTCTGGAATAGTGTATATACCGGTTGGAATGAATCTCACAAGTTTATGCTCGCAACTACCTTCAACAATGTGCGTAGCAGCAAATCTTCCTTGATCATAAGCAGCACTGGCTAAACTGGGGTACCCTATAACATCACCAACTGCATAGATGTGCTTATGAATTGTTTGGAAATTTTCATTAATTTCAATCGAACCTCTCACATTTCCTTCAATGCCTATATTTTCTAAGCCCATATCTTGCGAGTTTCCGGTTCTGCCTTGTGCCCAAAGTAAATATTCACTTTTTATCTGCTTATTAGATTTTAGATAAACAGTAACTCCATCATTATCGGCAACAACTTTATCATATTCTTCATTATGCCTTATAAGAACACCATTTTCTCTTAGGTGATAGGCGAGCGCATCAATTATTTCATCATCTAGAAATGTTAATAGTTGATTTCTTGTATTTATTAAATTTACTTTGATCTTAAGTTCTCTAAATATTGATGCATATTCACAACCGATAACTCCGGCACCATAAATAGAAATTGATCTTGGATTACTTTTAAGATTCAATATTGTATCACTATCTAAAATTCTTGGGTTTGTAAAATCAATATCATCTGGATGATAAGGTCTTGAACCGGTTGCAATTACAAAGAAATCAGCAGAATATTTATTTATTATACCGGCTTCATTTTTTACTTCTATAGTATGCTCATCAATAAAAGAAGCTTGTCCATCAAGAATTTTAACTAAGTTACGTTTGTAAAATCCTTTACGCAATTCATATTGCTGCTCTATTATTGAATGAGTAGAATTTAGAATAGTCTGATAGTTGACTGAATGAAGCATTTCAGTATCGGAAATTATTTGACTCGCATGCCTCAAAGACTTACTGGGAATTGTACCACGGTGAGTGCAGCTTCCGCCAATATTGTGAAAGTAATCGCATATAGCTACAGAATTACCTGCTTTTACAGCTTTCATTGCAGCACCTTCACCACCGGGACCGCTGCCAATTACAATTACATCGTATTTATTTTTCATATGAGTTTCTAATAATTATAAAAATTCTTAAGGCAATTTAATAAATCTTAGTGGAAATATTTAGGAAGTGTTCTAGGAATAAAACTGGACAGAAAAAGTAATTAGTGCTACATTTTAATTGATAATTCTTCAAGCCACAAAATTTCGCAAGCTCCGCCGCCTGTATCATCCCGCTGAGTTGAGGATTTATATACGAATTTCTCTCCAACCTCATTTACATTAATAAGTTTACCTTTTAATGAAATGATGTTTCCTCTAATTACATCGTCAAGAATATCTTCAACTTCTTCATTTGCCGGAATGATATGAACATTGCTGCTGCTCTTTTCAACTTCTTTTTGTGGAATAGGGAAGTTGTCAGTCCGCCAAACATACCACCTATGCTGCTGTTTTATTTCAAAACGATCTACAATACTTTGGTCAGACATTTTACCCCAACCAAGTGCAAGATCAGCGGGACAAAATTCACTCATATCATCTGAACCATAAAATCTTATGCTCAATACTTTCGCTTCAAGTTCAAATTGGGCAATAGGATAAAAATTAAAATCATCAACAATCCATGATTTTTGATTTTTTATTATTGTTTGTTTCGGATTATTTGGAGCCAAGATGCCTGGTGATTGGATGATTTCATTTTCACGAAAAATAAAATAGAGTCCGACAACAATAATTATCGGACTCAATATTTTTAGAAAGGTTTTCAAATTAGTTTACTGAGATTAATTCCATTTCAAAAATTAATGCAGCTTTAGGTCCAATTAAAGCTCCACTACCACGTTCACCATATGCTAGTTCAGATGGTATATAAACTTCCAACTTATCACCTTCTTTCATCAGCTGTAGGATTTCGGTCCAACCTTTAATTACACCGGTTACACTAGTTGAAAAAGGTTTGTCTCTTTTATAAGAGCTATCAAATTCAGTTCCGTCAAGTAACCGACCTGCATAGTGAACTTCAACTGTACTGCTTAATTTAGGTGCTTTTCCATCACCACTTTTTAACACTTTATATTGAAGACCACTTTCAAGAGTAACTACGCCTTCTTTATTTTTATTCTCAGCAAAAAAAGCTTCGGCGTCTGTTTGATTTTTTTCTGAGGCCTCTTTCATTTTATTCTGTTGTTTCTCTCTCATTGCTACTTGAAAATTCATCATCACTTTTTGAATCTCTTCATCAGTTAATAATGAACTGTCAGCCATTGCATCGACCATACCTTGAAGCATAATTTTGGGATCAATCTCAATATCTTGTTTCTTAAAGTTTTTGCCAATGTCCTGTCCTATACTGTAGCTCACTGAATCTATCTTTGAGGAAATTGGTGAATTCCCATTGGGAGCAGTTTGGCTACAGCCTACGACTGAGATCAAAAGTGATATTGCAATAACTAAAATTTGTTTCATATTTAATCCTTATTTTGCATTAAAAAATAACAAGCACAAAGTTACACTTATTTTAAGAATAATGAAAAATTTGTTGTTAAAAAATATAAATGAAGAAAAATTTAAAGTTCATTTAAAGTCGATTATTAAACTTGCTCTTCCTGTTAGTATTGGTCAGCTAGGGCATATAATGTTAGGTGTAGTTGATAGTTTTATGGTAGGCAGACTTGGTGCTGAGTCACTGGCAGCCGCAGCATTGGCTAATGGACTGTTTTTTTTAATAATGGTATTTGGAATTGGAATGAGTCATGCAATTACTGTTTTAGTAGCAATTGCTTATGGCGAAAATAAGAAAGAAGAATGCGGAATAATTGTACGGCAAGGTCTAATTGTAAATCTATTTTTTGGAATTATTCTTACGGTTTTAACTTATCTGGCTGCAGAGCTGGTTTATTTTCTTGATCAGGAACCCGTTGTTTCTAAACTGACTGAATCATATCTGGCAATTCTAAGTTTATCAATTATCCCATTCATGTTGTTCCAAACATATCGACAATTTGTAGAGGGATTATCGGATACAAAAACACCAATGTACATAGCGTTATTTGCTAATATTGTTAATATTATAGGAAATTGGATTTTAATTTTCGGAAATTTAGGTCTACCCGCTTTAGGTTTAGACGGAGCAGGCTTTGCTACACTAACAACGCGTTCTTTTATGGGTATCGCAATGATGCTTTTTGTCGTTAAATCCCTTAAATATAAAGAATATGATCCAACTCTAAAATTTAAATCATTAAACTGGGAAAAAATTAACGAACTTGTAAAAATTGGTTTCCCAAGTGGTCTAACTTATACATTAGAGGTGAGTGCATTTGCATTTGCAGCTGTAATGATCGGATGGCTTGGCAGTTCCGCTTTAGCAGCTCATCAAATAGCTATAAATCTTGCCTCAATTTCTTACATGGTCGTGCTTGGTATTTCGGCTGCAGCAACAATAAGAGTAGGTAACGCAAACGGTTCAGGAAATTTGATTGATGTAAAATATGCCGGTTATTCGTCAATTCTATTGGGACTTTTATTCATGTCAATTACTGGTACAATATTTATCTTATTTAATAAATTTCTGCCATCTCTTTATATTGATGATAAGGAAGTGATAGAAATGGCATCTTCTCTCTTAATTGTAGCTGCATTATTTCAACTTTCTGATGGAGTTCAAGCTGTAGGATTGGGTGTGTTAAAAGGTATTACTGATGTTAAAATACCAATGCTTATAACTCTTGTTGCATATTGGATACTTGCTTTACCGTTGGGCTATTTCTTGGGATTTACTTTAGAATTAAATATCCAGGGAGTTTGGTTTGGATTGCTTATTGGTTTAACGGTTGCAGCAACTCTGTTCGTTTTTAGGTTTAAGCAAAAGCTAAATAATATTGAAAAAATCCAAGGTTGACTCAGTAAATTTCGAATCAACCTTAGAAATGACTTATCTAGTTTTTAAATCTTCCACCGGCTTTCATTGGGTCGTTGGTGTACCCGAGTTTCACCCAATCAAGTCTCTTTTTACCTTTTTTACCATGACAAGATGTGCAAGATAAAGCGTTCTCAGAACTAACTACCATATGGTTAATTGGCCAATACATTTCTGTTTCAATAAAATCTAAGTTTCCTGAATAATTTAGAGAAACAGTTTCCATTCCTAATTTTGAAGCTGCATCCCAATCATAAGTATCCCAATATCCACCTTTACCAAATAATTTTGGTACTATTAAATAATTATTTTCTGAATCATATATTTGTTTGCCCCTCATAACTTTGAATGGAGCAATTTTAGCATTTGGATCTTTAATGTTTCCATTTAGCTCATTTAGTTTTACTACTTTATTGGGATCAACTTTCTCCCCAATTTCATAGTAATCAGCTTTACCATTATACCAACTGTATTCTGGAACTACATTCATTTCCCAAACAAAATCACCTTTCTTTTTATTATAGGTTTCCATTCCATATTCATCCTTTTCAGCATTTTTATCTTTACCAGCTGTTGACCAATCCCACCATGTCTTTGTTGGCATTTCTTTAGCATAAGCTGGAATGTGACAAGTTTCGCATGCAATTGATTTTCCATGGACATTTAAAATTCTTTTTTCATGCGGTGCATCTGTATGACAATCAGCACAACCTATATGGTTAGTTCCTTCACTCATTGAACCATGACTGGCACCCAAAATTTTATGACTCTCTCCGGCGTGACATTCTGAACATTCAAATCCTGATCCGCCCATATGAATATCAAGTTCAGCAGATGGATTAATTAAGCTTTCATCAAGATCACCGTGTTTAACACCTGTACCTCCACCGCCATTGAAATGACATGCCCCGCAATTCTGCTTAGAGGTTGGGCCAACGCTTTGTGCAGCAGCTACCAAGTCTATGTTTGGATCAGGCATACCCGCACCGGTAGGTGTTTTTTTGTAAGTGCCTGATTGATCATGACATACTAAACAATCAATATTGGAAGGATCTTTAAAATCAAAATTTGCGTCGGTCCAACCATAACTAATATGGCAGCTAGTACATCTCGGCCAGTTAGAGGGAACTGCGATACAGAAATTATTAATAATATTTTTTTTGCCTCTTGATAGATTTTCTCCATTTTCATTGGCTGCACCAATCCAATTCCAATGTCTTGTTTCAATAATTTCTTCACCTAAGCCATCGTGACATTCCAAACAAGTTGCAGTAATCTCTTGAGGCGATTCAAAAGGTCCTTCAATGTAATCGGTATGATCTTCTTGAGAGAATAAGTGTGAATTAAATATGATAATACTTAATAATAAAATTAATTTTTTCATGTAGACACCATTTTTAATAAGACAATCACAACTTAATATATATTTTGGAAATAATCAATCATTTTAGACCCTAAAGTATTATTTACATCGTTCACATTGCCGATAATTTTTTATTTCTTTATCTTTGAACTCAATTTTAATAGGGTAATAATGGGGTACGAGCGACACGCAAAAATTGGGGATACTGTAGAAATACATTTCATTGGGAAGTTAGAAGATGATACTGTGTTCGAAACTTCGCATAATGGACCACCTTTAAAATTCAAAATTGGTAATAATGAAGTTATTCAAGGAATTGATGAGGCTGTTATTGGAATGAAAATAAATCAACAAAAATTCATTCATATCAGTTCAGATAAAGCCTATGGATCAATTGAAAAGGATTTAATTATTTCCATTGAGAAAGATAAGTTGCCTAAGGATATTAATCTTGCGGTGGGAAATGAATTGAAAATTCCAAATGAAGATGGATCACCATTCAGTGTAAGGGTTGCAACTGTAGATGATCAAATTATTAAACTAGACGGTAATCATCCACTTGCGGGTAAAAATTTAATTTTCGAGTTAAAACTTATTAATATTGAATAGAATTCTATTCCTTTTCAGGTTCCTCTTTTGATTCGTTATCATCAATAAATTTTTTAATGTCATCTATGTATTGCATTATTGCTTTTGCTTTATTTAAGCCGAATGTAAAAGGGTATTTTGTGCTGCCGGCAACTGGTAAAGAAATAATTGCGTTTCCTTTGTATTCGCTAACTGTGGCAGAAAGTTTTTCTTCGGACATATTAACTCCTATTAGTTGGTTTCATTATAAATCTTATTTATATTAAATTATTGTAAAAATTGCATTTTTGCAAATAAAATATTCATATTTAAAATTTTTTTATGGTCACAATAGTTTCATATAACAAGCATAATTCTGAGTTTATTAAAAGTTTACTTGGATTGAAAGAATTTGAAATCAAAATTTCCTCTTTGGAAATTGATATTGTTAACGCAGATAAAATAATATTACCGGATGCGAATAAATTTGATACTGCCTACAGAAAACTTCAACTCTGCAATTTATTCAGTGTTTTGCGCTTAATGAGTATGCCAGTTCTAGGAATAAATGTTGGGTTGCATTTAATGTGTAACCGAATTGTCAATAAAGAGAAGATAGGCTTGGGTTTATTTGATTTTGATACTTCTTGTATTGATCAGAAGAATGAAAATAAAAAATATAGATCTGGAACTGTTAAATTGATCGATAAATCTCGCTTAATTAATAGTATATTTGATGGTGCCGAAGTAAAAGTCAGTCACCAGAATTTTTAACCAATCAATAATTTTACTAAATCAAAAATATTATTTGATGATCAAGAGTACTCACTTACTTTTGAGAAGGGGAACTATTTTGGGGTTAATCTTAATTTCGAAAAAAATCTCTTATTAGGCAAACAGATAATAGAAAATTTTTTATTGATTTAATTTCAATACTACTTAAAACCAGCTATTAACTATTTTTGTAAAATCCTCATCTTTTTTATGATAGAATTCGTTAGTTAAACGATTATATTTATAATCTTTTTCCCATTCTTCAACATTTTCAATTATCTCCTTAACTGCAGTTAATATTATAAATAGCTCATCATTGGTCATAGTTGGATGAAGCGACATTCTAACCCATCCAGGCTTTTCAGAAAGATCACCTTGAGATATTTTTTCTGTAATATTACTTGAACGGGTTGGATCGACGTGTAGCAAATAATGACCGTAAGTTCCCGCACAAGAACATCCTCCTCTCACTTGAATACCAAATCTATCGTTAAGCAGTTTCACAATTAGATTATAGTGAATGTCTTCTATATAAAAAGAAAGAACTCCAAGCCTGTCTTCAATATTATGGGCTAGAATATGTACTTTAGGTAGTTTGCTAAATTCCTCGAATGATATTTTTACTAATTCTTCCTCACGTTTAAGAATATTATTAATGCCCATCTTTTCTTTAAGATTAATGCAAAGAGCGGTTTTAATTGTCTGCAAAAATCCCGGAGTTCCTCCATCTTCTCTTGCTTCAACATCATTTATATATTTGTGTTCTCCCCAAGGATTAGTCCAGTCAACTGTACCGCCACCGGGATGATCAGGAACTTTTGATGTATCTAATTCTTTATCCATTATCAGCACACCCGATGTCCCAGGTCCTCCAAGAAATTTGTGAGGCGAAAAATAAATAGCATCAAGTTTTTCAAGAGGATCTTCCGGGTGCATATCAATTTCAACATAAGGTGCTGATGCAGCAAAGTCAATAAAGCACAATCCGCCATTTTCGTGCATTATTTTTGCCAATGCATGGTAATTTGATCTAATTCCAGTAACATTAGATGCTGCAGAAAAAGAACCAATTTTTAGTTTTCTATTTTTATATTCTTCAAGCCGACTTCTTAAATTGTCTAAATCAATTAACCCTTCTTCATTTGGTTCAATAATTTTAACATCACAAATAGTTTCTAACCATGATGTTTGGTTTGAATGATGCTCCATGTGTGTGATAAAAACAATTGGTTTATCTTCTTCCTTTATCTCGATACAATCTCTAAATTTTTCGGGAACTCTTAAACCCAAAATCCGTTGTAGCTTATTTACAACAGCAGTCATCCCAAATCCAGCGGAAATAATAATGTCGTTTGGTCCAGCATTAACATGTTCTTTAATAATTTTTTGAGCGGCATGATAAGCCGATGTCATAAGAACCCCGGTAATACTTGATTCTGAATGTGTGTTACCAACAAAGGGACCAAAAGTATGAATGATTTTTTCTTCAATTGGATGGTAAAGCCTTCCGCTTGCAATCCAATCAGCATAAATTAGTTGTTTTTCTCCAAACGGTGAATTAAATTTTTTATCGATACCAATTACATCTGTACGGAATTTATTAAAGTAGGATTCGAGATTTGTCATAATTACTCGTAGTTTCTTAACTGATAACCAAATTTATTGAAATCAGATAAAATTTACTAACACTATCTATGCTAATATATTTTTTATTACCAACACTTTGAAATTTAAATCTAATAATTAACAAAAAAGCTTGATTGAATTTTGGGTAAATAAAAAGAAAATTTTTTCTCAAGTGAAATTGGTATTTAATGAATTTTGTAAATAGCTTTACATCTGAGAATAAATGTTAGTTTGTAGTATAAAACAATTTATTTGATTATAAAATCTTGATACCTTATTTTTATACACTATAAAATAACTTTATGGCATCGACCTCAAATTGTATTGCACAAATCAGATCATACAACTAAAAAAAACATAATTTTTTGAGAATGAGTATTTAACTATGGGTGTTACAAAAATTAAGAAAGGATTAGATTTACCAATTCAAGGTGAACCATCTTCTGAACTTGATGAATCTAAAGTTGTAAAAAAAGTTGCACTGTTAGGTAATGATTATGTTGGGTTGAAACCAACCTTGGCTGTTGCTGTTGGTGAAAAAGTAAAACTCGGTCAATTACTCTTTACAGATAAAAAAATGGAAGGTGTAAAATACACTTCCCCCGGAGCCGGAACTGTTGTTGGTATTAATCGGGGAGAGAAACGTCACTTTCTTTCTATGGTAATTGAGTTAGAAGGGAATGAAGAAATTACCTTCAAATCTTTTTCAGAATCAGAGATTCCTTCGCTAAAAAAAGAGGTAATAAAAGAACAGTTAATTCAATCTGGCGTTTGGACTTCTATAAGGGAGAGACCATTCAGCAAAGTTGCAAATCCGGCAGTTGAGCCAAAAGCAATTTTTGTGACTGCTATGGATTCTAATCCACTTGCTCCTTCAGTTTCTAAAGTTCTTGAAGGAAAAGAAGCTAGTTTCAAAAATGGGTTAAGAGTATTATCAAAATTAACTGATGGAACTCTTTATCTATGTAAAGAAGAGGGAGGGAAAATTCCTGAAACTCAATTACATAATCTTACAGTAGAAGAATTCAGCGGTGTTCACCCAAAGGGATTGGCTGGCACTCATATACATTTTCTGGATAATGCTCATAGAAACAAAAAGATTTGGTACATAAACGCTCAAGATGTTGTTACAATTGGATTGCTTTTTACAACTGGTAAAATTGATATTGAAAGAATTTTAACTTTAGGTGGACCAGCTGTTAAAAATCCTAGATATATCAAAACAAGAATTGGTGCTTATATTGATGACCTTGTTCAAGGCGAACTCACAGATTCAACAAATAGAGTTATTTCTGGTTCTGTTTTGTATGGCAGAAAAGCCACTGCAGTAGAAGGATTTTTAGGAAGGTATCACCAGCAAATATCAGTAATCGAGGAACATACAAAAAGGGATTTCCTTGGCTGGGTTATGCCATCATCAAAACTTTACTCTTTAAAAAAAGTAATGCTTTCGAGTTTAACACCAAATAAAAAATTTAATTTTACTTCTGCACTCAATGGTGGTCGTAGAGCTATTGTACCAATTGGAAGCTATGAAAGTGTAACTCCGTTAGATATTGAACCGACATACTTGCTGCGCGCTTTGGCTGTGGATGATGTTGAGGAAGCTGAAAAATTAGGCTGTTTAGAATTAGATGAAGAAGATTTAGCACTATGTACTTTTGTATGTCCGTCAAAAATAGATCATGGAGTAAATTTAAGAAGTACTTTAACTTTAATTGATAAGGAAGGCTAGTGAAATTTCTTAGAAATATTTTGGATCAAACTGGTAAACAGTTTGAAAAAGGCGGAAAGTTTGAAAAACTATTCCCTTTATATGAAGCAATAGATACTTTTATATTCTCACCGTCAACTCGCACAAGTACAAATTCTCATGTGCGTGATGCATTAGATCTAAAGAGAATGATGTTGTGGGTTGTTATTGCTCTTGTTCCCGCCGTTCTAATGGCTCTTTACAATACCGGTTATCAAGCAAATTTAGCTATTGCAAAACTTTCAAGTTTTGAAATGACAAATTGGCAGCAGAGTGTTGTTGTTGCACTTGGTATGGATTTTAATCCGGATAACTTTTTTGGTAATGTATTGCATGGAGCTTTATATTTCTTCCCGGTTTATATTATTACTTTAGCTGTGGGCGGTTTTTGGGAAACTTTATTTGCTGCAGTAAGAAAGCATGAAATTGCCGAAGGTTTTTTAGTTTCTAGTTTATTGTTTCCACTTATACTTCCTCCAGATATTCCATACTGGCAAGTTGCTATTGGAATTTCATTCGGAGTAGTGATTGGTAAAGAAGTTTTTGGCGGTGTTGGAATGAATATTCTAAACGTTGCTTTAACTTCGCGTGCTTTCTTGTTCTTTGCTTATCCTGCACAAATTTCCGGTGATAAAGTTTGGGTTGCAGTGGATGGATTAAGCAGAGCAACTCCTTTGGCTCAATATGCCGATCCTCTCTTAGATGTAACATATACTTGGTGGGATGCTTTCTGGGGATTTATTCCCGGTTCAATGGGAGAAACTTCAGTTGTTGCATGTTTAATTGGAGCAGTTATTCTAATTGTCACAAAGATTGGTTCTTGGCGAATTATGTTAAGTGTTTTACTCGGTATGCTGTTTATGGTATTTACATTAAATTCTATTGGCAGCAGTACCAATCCAATGTTTAATGTTCCGCCTTACTGGCACTTTGTATTAGGAAGTTTTGCATTTGCCACAGTATTTATGGCTACTGATCCCGTTACTGCTGCTTATACAATACCAGGTCAGTTTGTTTACGGATTTTTTATTGGGATATTTGGAATTTTAGTTAGAGCTGTTAATCCGGCATTCCCTGAAGGCTGGATGCTGGCTATTTTATTTATGAACGTTTTTGCTCCTATTATAGATAGATATTTCATTAACAGAAACATTAAGAGGAGGCTAGCAAGAAATGTCGTCTGATCGTACTTCAAAAACAATTATGGTTGCGCTGGGTGTTTGCTTGGTCTGCTCTATACTGGTTTCTTCTGCAGCTGTTGCATTAAACAGTATTCAAGAAGAAAATAAAGAGCTGGATAAAATAACAAACATTTTAGTTGCAGGTGATCTATTAGAAGAAGGTAAAAATGTTAAGCAAACTTTCCAAGAGTCAGTTAAACCTATTATGATAGATCTTATTACTGGGAAAGCAGTTCCCGAAGAAAATTTTACAAAAGAACTTAATATTGAAAATTTTAATATTAAAGATATAGCATCTAACAAACAACTTAGTGCAGAGATAGATGCTAAAAATGATCTTGGTGGGATAAAACGTAAACCTAAATATATGGTTATATATGAAGTCCTTGAGGGAGATAAAATTGATAAATATATTCTCCCAATTTATGGTAAAGGTTTATGGTCAACGCTATATGGTTTTATTGCGCTTGATAGTGACCTTAAAACTATAAAAGGTCTCACATTTTATGAACACGGTGAAACACCTGGTTTGGGTGGAGAAGTTGACAATCCTAAATGGAAAAATTCATGGAAGGGTAAACAAGCATTTGATGAAAATGGTAAAGTAATAATTGAAGTTATAAAAGGAATTGTTGACCGATCAAGTCCGGCCGCAGAGCATCAGATTGATGGTCTTTCTGGCTCAACTATCACAACCAGAGGAGTTGATAATTTGGTGAAATTCTGGCTAGGTGTTAATGGTTATGGTCCATTCTTCGCTCAACAGGAAGGGGAAGCTAATGAACAAATATAAGTCTATTTTACTTGATCCTATTTTTGATAATAACCCTATTGCTCTGCAAATATTGGGCATTTGTTCTGCGCTTGCAGTTACATCTAAATTAGAGACATCTATTGTAATGTCCATTGCAGTTATATTTGTGTTAACTCTATCTAACTTTTCTGTTAGTTTAATAAGGGAACATGTAGCAAGCAGTACACGTATTTTAGTTGAGATGACAATAATAGCTTCCTTGGTAATTATTGCTGATCAACTCATTAAAGCTTTTGCTTATGATGTGAGTAAACAGCTTTCAGTTTATGTGGGCTTAATTATTACAAACTGTATTATTATGGGTAGAGCCGAAGCTTATGCACTTAAAAATCCACCATTCTTAAGTATTTTAGATGGAATTGGTAATGGACTTGGTTATACATTTGTTTTACTATTTGTTGGTTTTTTTAGAGAGCTATTTGGCTCAGGGAAACTATTAGGTTATACTATTTTTAGTATAAACACAGAAGGTGGTTGGTATGTGCCAAATGGAATGTTCTTACTTTCGCCAAGTGCATTCATAATAATTGGACTTTTGATTTGGGGAATCCGTACCTGGAAACCGGAACAGGTGGAGGAGGAATAAAATATGTTAGAACATTATCTCAGTTTATTCGTTAAATCAATTTTTATTGAAAACATGGCGTTAGCCTTCTTTCTTGGAATGTGTACTTTCTTAGCAGTTTCCAAGAGAGTAGAAACCGCAGTTGGACTTGGAATTGCAGTTGTTGTTGTACAAGCAATTACAGTGCCCGTCAATAATCTTATTTATCATTATGTGCTCCAAAAAGGTGCTTTGGCTTGGGCCGGATTAGAAGTGCTAGATTTAACTTTCTTAGGATTGGTTATCTATATCGGTGTTATTGCTGCCATGGTTCAAATTTTAGAGATGATTCTTGATAAATTTGTACCAAGCTTATATAACTCATTAGGTATTTTTCTCCCTCTCATAACGGTGAACTGCGCGATCTTAGGCGGAACACTTTTTATGGTAGAACGTGATTATTTGTTTGGTGAAAGCGTTGTTTTTGGCATTGGTTCAGGTGCCGGTTTTGCGCTTGCCATTATTGCACTTGCAGGTATTAGAGAAAAAATGAAATACAATAATATCCCGACCGGTTTGCAGGGACTTGGAATTACCTTTATTACAGTTGGTTTAATGGCAATTGCTTTTATGTTATTTTCCGGAATTCAATTATAGGGAATGTTTTATATGGACGGTTTTACAATCGTTATATCAGGTGTTATTGCGTTTACGGTAATTGTATTAATTTTGGTTGGAATTATTTTATTTGCAAAATCAAAATTAGTCGCCAGTGGAAATGCTAAAATTACAATTAACGATGATCCCAATAAAAGTATTGAAGTTAAAGTAGGCGATAAACTGCTTAATTCATTATCGGATGCTAAAATTTATTTGCCTTCTGCTTGCGGGGGCGGCGGTACTTGTGGTGAATGTAAATGCATAATCACAGAAGGTGGCGGTGATGTTCTACCCACTGAAAAAGGCAAATTATCAAGAAAACAAATTCGGCAGAATTATAGGTTAAGTTGTCAAGTACCGGTTAAAAACGATATGAAGATAGAAGTACCTCCGGAAGTATTTGATATTCAAAAATGGAAATGTACGGTTCGGTCTAATGAGAATGTTGCCACATTTATTAAAGAACTTGTAATTGAATTACCTGAAGGTGAGAGTGTAGATTTTAGAGCTGGCGGATATATTCAAATTGAAGCACCTCCTCATGTAATAAATTATAAGGATTTCATTATTGAAGATGAATACAAGGGGGATTGGGACAAATTCAATATGTGGAGATTCGTCTCCAAGGTAGAGAAAGATGTTTTAAGAGCTTACTCAATGGCTAGTTATCCTGAAGAAAAAGGAATAATTATGCTTAATGTAAGAATTGCGTCTCCTCCACCAAACATGCCCGATGTTCCTCCAGGAGAAATGTCATCTTACATTTTTAATCTTAAGCCGGGTGATAAGGTTACAATTTCAGGACCTTATGGTGAGTTCTTCGCTAAAGATACCGATAATGAAATGGTCTTTATAGGCGGCGGTGCCGGTATGGCTCCCATGCGTTCACACATTTTTGATCAGTTAAAACGTCTTAACTCAAAAAGAAAAATTTCTTTTTGGTATGGTGCCAGAAGTAAAAGAGAATCTTTTTACGATGATGAATTTGATGAACTAGCAAAGAACCATGACAATTTTAAATGGCACTTAGCCCTTTCAGATCCATTGCCTGAAGATAATTGGGATGGTTACACGGGATTTATTCATCAAGTTGTATATGATAATTATTTAAAAGATCATGCTGCCCCAGAAGATTGTGAATATTATATGTGTGGTCCACCAATGATGAATAATGCTTGTATTCAAATGTTAGAAAATCTTGGTGTTGAAAGTGAAAATATTGCATTGGATGATTTTGGCGGTTAATACAATAGTTTTGTAAATTACTAACAACTATTTGGGGGTTACAATGGATGAAAATATTAATAATGATCTTAATCAAGAAGCTCAGAAACCATTAAACTTTTCGAAAGATGAGAGAACTTGGGCAATGATAGCTCATATTTCAGCAGTTGCAGGATTTGTGTTTCCATTTGGAAATATAATCGGTCCTCTTCTTATATGGATACTGAAAAAAGAAGAACTTCCTTTTGTTAATGATCAGGGTAAAGAAGCTCTTAATTTTCAGATAAGTATTACTATCTATGTTTTGATTTCAATCATATTAATATTTGTTGTTATTGGAATTCCTATATTGATTATTCTGGGGATTTTTGCTTTAATAATGACTATTATTGGAGCAATAAACGCTTATGATGGAAAAGCTTACAGATACCCAATTACAATTAGACTGATTAAATAATTCTCATCATTCATATTCTATTTTAAGGAGTTCAAGATGTTAAATGCTGGTGAAATATTAAATAACAAAGGTGGGAAAATTATTTCTGTTGATATTGAAGCAACTGTCGCAGATGCTTTAAAAGTTATGTTAGAAAACAGAATTGGAGCTATACTTATAACCGAAAATGATGAAATTAATGGAATATGGACAGAGCGTGATTTGATGAAAAACGTTGTTACTGAAGGTTTTTATTCTAAAAAATCCAAAATAAAAGAGGTTATGACCACCAACTTGGTTAGTTCGCCTCATACAGATTCTCTGTATCAGCTGATGGATAAATGTTTAGGAAGAAGATTGAGACACTTACTTATTGAAAAGGATGGCAAGTATATTGGTATTTTATCTGCTGGCGATATTACACGTGCTCATCTCATGAAAAAATCTTCCGAACTAGAAGAAATGAACAAAATTGCCAATTTGGATTATTATGAAAATTGGAAATGGAGCAAAAAGTAAATAAAAGTTTATGTTATCACTTAAAAGTCGGAATGTTTTTTTAGCATTACTTTTTGCTTTATTATTTTACACTGCATGTTCCAAAGAGCATACTAAACTTGAAAAGTATTCATTTAGCGGAACAACAATGGGTACTACTTATTCTGTCTCTATTGTTGATGCTCCTGAGAAATTTGTAAATTCTAATATTCACATTTTTGTTGATAGCTTGCTGGTAGAAGTTAACAAACAAATGTCAACCTACATTTCTATTTCAGAGATTTCAAAATTTAATAGGCTACAAGATACTTCATGGTTTAGAGTTTCAAAGAATTTTGCCTTAATTGTTCATGAGGCAAAAGAATTATGTGTAGAATCAAATAATGCCTACGATGTTTCGATTGGTCCACTTGTAAACTTATGGGGATTTGGACCAGAAGAATATTCAGTTGGCATACCTGAGGATGAAGAAATTGAAGAAGTTAAGAAATTAATTGGTGTTGAAAAAATTGAAGTGAATTTGGATAATTTGAGTATTAGAAAAACAATTCCAGATCTTTATTTGGATCTTTCTAGTATTGCTAAAGGTTTTGGTGTAGATCAAGTTGGTCATTTAATTGAAGATGCTGGATTTGCAAATTATATGGTTGAAATTGGCGGTGAAGTTAGAACCAGCGGTATAAATGATAAAGGGGAAAATTGGAAAATTGGAATTTCGTCACCTGAAAATAGAGATCTTCAAAAAGTTATTGCAGTAACAAATATAAGCGTTGCAACATCAGGGGATTACCAAAATTATAAAGAAGAAAATGGTGCAAGGTATTCTCATTTAATAGATCCAAGAATTGGAAAACCGATTACACATAGTTTGGCATCTGTTACAGTCTTACATAAAAACTGCAGAACAGCTGATGCACTTGCTACTGCTATAAATATTATGGGTCCTTTAGAAGGATATAGTTTTGCGCTAAAAAAGGAACTTCCAATTTTTATGATTGTAAGAGATAGTAATACTTTTATTGAAAAAATGACACCACAATTTAAAGAGTTTGTTTTAGAAAGGGATTAAAAATGACACAGATTTTATTTGCAATTGGATTTATGTTCCTAGCAATTTTAATTTTTGCGGGAAGCTTACATTTTAGTCAGTATAAAAAGCGACAAAATGCGGGCTGCTGCGGCGGTGGTCATTGTTCCTCTGATGGTGATTCGCATTCATGTTATTCATCAAAAACTGATTTTGTTGATAATCTTGAGAAGATAAAAGTGGAAAAATTAGAAGCAAGGAGTAATTAGTTATAATAATTTCATGCTGAGCGAAGAAAAAGTATGATGAAAAATTATATCATCCCTGACTTGTTTATGAATCGATTAAGTAAAAAGTTTTACTTTAACATAATTTAGCGTGTTTAAAAATATCGGTTTTTTTTAATTTTCTACATGCTTAACAAATCCATCATATCCTTTAGTTATAAGATAATTCCTTAAAGTTTCAGCTTCAGATTCTTCTTCAAATAATCCAACATAAATTCTATAGAATACTTTTCTGTTAATATTTGCTTCAACAATTCTTGAGTCATTTATATTGGCACTAAATTTAACTGCATCTTGTATATTGGCGAATGATCCAATTTGGACTGTGTAGTGGGCAACTTTAATATTTGTTGGTAGTTTTGAGTTGCTACTTAGAAGAATTAACTTAACGTGACCCGTTCCTTTTCGAATAATATCAATTTCTTCAGCGGCTTTTTTAGAAAGATCGATTATTCTATTTTTTGCAAAAGGACCCCGATCATTGATCTTAACAATAACAGAACTGCCATTATCCGAATTTACAACCTTTATAATGCTATTAAATGGCAAGGTTCTATGGGCAGCAGTAAGTTCATTTTGGTCAAATCTTTCACCGTTTGCAGTTTTCTTGCCATGAAATTTTGGACCATACCAGCTAGCAATACCAGATTCAATTAATTCTCCGGTTACATTTTCATATTCAGAAAATTTTCTTGATGATGAACAGGAAATTAAAAAGCTAATCATACTAGCAATTATTATGTAATGAATTATTTGTTTTGGCATTTTAGTTATTTTGTTTTACTCACACTTCGACTTCGCTCAGTGTGAAAGGTATTCTTATCGAAATGAAGAATTTAGAGATAGTAAATAATTCATCCCGAGCGGAGTCGAGGGATATAGCACAAGTTTTTAATAAATATTAAAATTATCAGAGTAAATGGTATTTGATATTATTAAATCCACTATTCTCCACTTATTGTTTTTTTTGTTAAGGTTCTAGAAATTTTATTGACTTCCATTAATGCAGCAGTACCATACCACTTAATTAATTCCATTTCTAAACTACCAGCTTTTATTGCCGGATCGGTTTCAGTTAATTCCTTGGCTTCTTCAATGGTATCAACATCAAAAATATAAATTCCTCTTATATCACCATAAAAAGGTCCTGCTAAAACCAGTTTACCTTCTTCTGCCATTCTGCTAATATTTTTAAATGCGCTGTCTGCAGTTCAGCTCTTTTTATTGAATCCAAATCTCCATTTGGACCTCTTTTAAGGAAAGCCATCACGTAAGTTTTCATACCGTATTCATCAGCACCATATTTTTCAGCTTTAAGACTATCAAATACAGAAATAGATTTTTCTTTGTTTACTTCATTTACTTGTTTTGTACAAGCAACTGAAAGTAAAACTATTAAAATTATGATGATTGTTTTCATGTTTATTTTATGTTTTGTTCAAAGTAGAATGTCATTCTGAACCTGTCTGCCGACAGGCAGGCTTGATTCAGAATCAAATTTGTAATTTGTTAAAAGATGCTGAAATAATCTTGTCCTCAACTTGATTGGGGATTCAGCATGACGAAAAATTTTAGTATACAAAGTATTTTCATTTGAATTCATATTAGTTTACTAGATTCCAGCTTGAAACATACTTGCCTACTGCAAGCAGGTCGGAATGACAATCATGCAATTCTATTCCCTTGGCAAAAGTTTAAATCTGATTCGAAGTACACCTTCATTAAAACTAGAGGAGACAATTTTAAATTCACCAATTTCATTTGTATTATTTACATGCTGGCCAATACATGGACAAGAATCATAATCACCCACTTGAATAATCCGAATATCATCGCCAGCATCTTCTGGTAGTTTTTCTAGATTAAAGATTTCTTTCGCTTCATTAATATGAATATATTTTTCAGTTACATCTAAATTTTGCGAAATGACATCATTAACTATTTTTTCGATGCTACTTTTTTCTTCTTCAGATAGATCCCTATGGAAATTATAATCTACTTTAGATTTTTTCCTTTCAATATGAGTTGTAAATGATCTTTCCCCGGTATGAAGCTGGAGCATTGTTTGATTTAGAATGTGCTCAGCTGTGTGCATCGGTTCGTAATATGTTTTTGCCATGACTTAAATTATTTTAATTAGACAAAATCGCCTTAAATTTGATATTTTTGTTTAAGAAAATAAAATAAATACTCTTAAATTGAAATAAGGAAAATTAGTGCTAAAAATACTTTTTGTCTGTATGGGAAATATCTGCAGGTCTCCGAGCGGGGAAGCTGTTATGAATAAATTAGTAAAACGAGCTGGATTAGGCAATAAAATTGAATGCGATTCTGCCGGAACAATTGCATATCATGAAGGAGAACCGGCGGATGCGAGAATGAAAAGACATGCGATTGGTCGGGGTTACAGATTAACAAGCATTGCACGAAGATTTAGAGAAATCGATTTTGAAAATTTTGATTACATAATAGCCATGGACGATAGTAACTACAAAGATTTGCTTTCATTTGACCACGATAAAAAGTATGTAAACAAAATATTTAAGATGACCGACTTTACGAAAAATAGTAAGCACACAGAAGTACCTGACCCTTACTATAGCGGTCCTGAAGGATTTGAGTTAGTACTTGATATTTTAGAAGAAAGCTGTGAGGGCTTGCTGAATAAAATTAAAGAGGATAATGATCTATAAATTTGTGCCAAAGAATAACAATTTAAGTAGAAAATGGAATTTGTCATTTCGAAACCCAATGATTTTTATTGGGTGAGAAATCTTCTAAAAACAAGATATCTCAATCGCTAAAAATCGCTCATTCGATATGACAAT
>RCND010000466.1_pt1 | contig 23117 bp, 20 predicted proteins | sample 2041351 | NCBI WGS metagenome assembly RCND01 (sample SAMN09708230, study PRJNA481090) | Marine sediment metagenome, whole genome shotgun sequencing project. | biome: marine sediment; feature: ocean; material: sediment; isolation source: Sewage treatment plant 12B marine sediment (STP12B) ... | reverse complement strand
ACAAAATAACCTGAAAGTATGACAAAATTACAATTTTAGCCGGATTCAAAAAGGTTTATCCTGATAGTTTCCTATTTTTGAAATAAAAAAGTGGCTGAATTCCTGGGTATTATTCCCGCCAGATATGCTTCAACCCGGTTCCCGGGCAAACCCCTGGCTATGCTGGGAGATAAACCTATGATCCAGTGGGTGTATGAACGCGCTTCTTCCCTCTTTGAACATCTGCTGGTGGCTACTGATGATCAGCGTATTTACGATGAAGTAGAGCGTTTTGGTGGCTTAGTCCAAATGACCTCTCCTGTACATTCTAGCGGTACTGAGCGCTGTGCCGAAGCTGCTCTTGTGTATGAGCAACAGACCGGTCTGGACTTTAGCCATGTGGTCAATATCCAGGGTGATGAGCCCTTGATCCAGCCCGAGCAGCTTCAGACATTGATTGATTGCATACAGACTCCCGGGACCGGAATTGCCACTCTGATCAGGCCACTGGAGGCAAAGGAGGAACTGGAAAATCCCAATGTGGTGAAAGTGGTGGTGGATCAGTCCTTCAGGGCGCTCTATTTTTCCAGGGCTCCAATTCCATATGTAAGAAGCTCCGGCCTTGATCAGGAGACGGCAAGCCTTCCTTTTTATACCCACATCGGGCTCTACGCTTTTCGCCGGGAGGTGCTAGAGCAGGTGGTAACTTTGCCTCCATCGGCACTGGAGCAGGCCGAATCGCTGGAACAGTTGCGATGGATGGAACATGGAATCACCATCAGGACAGCCGTCACCCAGCATTCATCACTGGGGGTGGATACCCCGGAGGACCTGGAAAATATCAGAAAAAAGCTATCCTTCTGATCTCCCCCCCCTACTCATAATGCAAGGTAAGGGCCGGATTGCTCCTGGCTGCACGATAGGCGAGCAGGCTTACAGAGAAGATCGCAATAAACATGGCTGAGATGGCCGCCACAATGTAGATCCAGGGTTTAAATCCAATATTAAAGGGAAAACCCTGTAGCCAGTTCTGCATGAAAAGATAGGCCGCGATCCAGGCCAGTAAAATTGAGATCCCCATCAGAACCACTACCTCCCGGGAAATCACCAGGACCACATCTAAAATGGAAGCTCCCATGGCCTTCCTGATTCCTATCTCCCTAGCTCTGCGATGGGTATGATGAAGTGTCAGACCGAACAGTCCCAGGCAGGCTATAAAGGAGGAGAGGACAGCAAAGAGAGAGGACAGCCGGCCCGTACGTCTCTCTTCTTTGTAATAACTTTCAATCTCATCATCCAGGAAAAAGAACTGGAAGGGAGCATCCCCGGTCATTTCCATCCAGGTGGATTTAATCTTGCTTATTGTAATTGGGATGCCCTTTCCTGCAACGCCCAATCGTACGCTAATAATGCCCGACCAATCTAAATCCTGTCCCTTGTATCTTAACATATAAGGGCCGATGGGGTCCCGTAAAGAGCTATGATTAAAGTCCTCCATCAAGCCAATAATTCTCAATTGATTGGTGTCACCGTCTATGGCTGGTTCCAGGATTATGGTAGAAAAGGGATCGTCGATCCCAAATTCGGCTGCAGCAGCTCGGTTAATCAGGACGGCAGATTCATCTGTGGAGTAGGCAGGGTCAAAGAACCTGCTCTCTTCATCGGCAAGCCGGAAATTATAAGTAAGCATAAAACTTTCGTCCACATAGTTGGTTTCAAAGAGGAAATTGCTGGCTGCCTCTCTTCCCTTAATCTGGTAAGTTTCCGTACTGTTATTGTAGCCCAGATAGGTGGTTGAGTTGCTGGCAGAAACCACACCTGGAATCTTCTCTATCTCACGACAAAAGGACTGGATGCTTGGACCCAGTGGATAGGTTCTCTTAATAACAACCACTTGATCCTTGTCGTATCCAAGGTCTTTATCCAGCATAAAGCGCAACTGGGTAGAGACAATCAATGTGCCCACAATAATTGCCACAGATATGGTAAACTGGGCAACAACCATCGCATTTCTAAAGGTTCCGGCACGCCTGTTACCTATAAACCCACCCTTGATTCCATCGATGGGCTTATAACTGGAGAGAAATACCGCCGGATAGGTCCCGCTAAGGAGTCCCACTATAAGGGCCAGTAGCAACACTGCCGGGAGCAGGTAGCGGTACTGCACCCGTTCCATTCGCAGATTAAGATCCATGGCATAGTTAAACCACGGCAATAAAAGCTCCACAAGAATCAGAGCAAAAGCCAGGGCCATCAAACTCAGAATAACCGATTCGGTTAAAAACTGACGAATCAGTAAGGCCCTGTGTGAGCCGGCTGCTTTTCTGATTCCTATTTCTCTGGCCCTTGTAGCCGATCTGGCCGTCGAAAGGTTCATGAAATTTATGGAGGCAATAAGCAGAATAAAAAAGGCCACCAGGCTAAAAATGTGGATGTAGAGCCGGGCATGGACCGGACGGAAACAAGAGTCCATTCCCACTTCAATGTCCGGCTGGAGGTGTATATCAAGCAAAGACTGCAAGTAGATCCCATATTGATTCCCACCTCTGGCCCACTCTTCAGTCCCCACGCCCAGGATGGATTCAAGTTCTACCCCGATATGCTCAGCCAGCACATTAGCTATTTTTTTTTCGACCAGGTCCGGATCGGCCCCGGGTTTCAAAAGGATGTAAGAGAAAATCGAATTCTGGAACCAGGTTATGTTATGCTCCCAGTTGAGGGTTTCCATGGAAGCAATAAAATCAGCAAAGAAATGGGAATTCTCCGGCAAGGCTTCGATAACACCGCTTACGTAATAGAAGTTGCTGTCGTTATTCACACGAAGCGGGAGCCCCAGTGGATCCTCCTCCCCAAAATAGAGTCTGGCCTTTTCCTCTGTAATAAGAATGCTATTGGGCATTGTAAGAGCTGTTTGTGGATCACCCTTGATCATTTTGATACTGAAAATGTCGAAGATCGTCGAATCAGCAAAGAGAAAATGATCTTCCATATGCCTCTCCCCTTCATACCAGATCAGGCTCTGGCTATAGACATCAAACCTGACATATTCTTCAATTTCTGGAATTTCTTTGGCAAATGTGGGGGCCATCACCATGGAAGTCCACGGTCCACGGAAGGACTGCTCGCCCATTACACCGTCGATGTATAGCCTGTAGATTCTCTGACTGTTTTCATGAAAACGGTCAAAACTCACCTCTTTTATAACGAACAGCATGATCAGGATCGAACTGGCCAGTCCGATGGCCAGTCCCGATACATTGATCAAAGTAAAGACCTTATTTTTACTGATATTTCTTAAGGCTACAGTAAAGAAATTCCTCCACATAACAAATCTCTTGCTCTGAGTAAAACAGTTTTCGTGCCACAATGTTTAGTGGTCTTAAAGCAAATTACTTATATAAGTCCATAAAGGAAGAGCACGGGGGAAAGTGTACGATAACGAACCTGTAATGCACGAAATAGAACACCATACCTATATGTGCATGGACACCCTGAAAGTATAAAGGGAGTAATCTTTAGACAGATTTTCAAAGGCATACTCCAGTTTGCTACCGGTGGTTTTAGCCATCTCGATAAAGCCCAGACCTGCCCCCCCGGTTGCAGAGAATTCTCCATTGGTAATGGTGGACTTGTAGAGCTCCTTTAATGCATTACTATCCTGGCTGTTCACATTGTCGATCCTGGTCCTGAGGGGACTCACCTCCTGCTTCTTAACCGGGTTTGTTGTCTCCATCTCAATCACCGAATCGTTACAGCTTATCTGGAAGGAAGGACAAAATGCAGAGAAACGATCGCCGTTACAAAGAAACTTGTCAGTGTATTTGGTGACGTTTTCCAATGCCTCTATCATCACGGATATCATCTTCTTGTAAGTCTTGAAGGAGATATCATTGTCATCTGCAGCCAATTTAAATTCCGACAGCAACCAGTCAATGGTACTGAAAGAAAGAGGCCCCTGATATGACAGCATTGACTTATTCAACATGATGAATCCGGTTTGGTACTGAAATTTAAGAAAAACTATACTAAAGTTTCATCCTTGTTTTCCACATACCCGATATCCTTCGGAAGTGAAGCGCCGTGACTGGCCTCAACGGCCAGTCTGTCACATCTTTCATTCTCCGGAATACTAGCATGCCCTTTTACCCAAATAAACTGCACCTTATATTTTCGGTACAGAACCAGGAGCTGCTGCCAGAGATCCACATTCTTCTTGTTCTTAAAGCGCTTTGCCTCCCAGGAAAAAACCCATCCTTTGTTCACCGCATCGGAAACATAACGCGAATCGGTATAGATCTTTACACTCAGATCTTCCCGTTTCAGGCTTTCCAAGCCCCTAATCACAGCAAGTAGCTCCATCCGGTTATTGGTTGTTAACCTGAAACCTTCAGAGAGCTCCTTGCGGTGCTTTCCATATAGCATCACAACACCCAGTCCGCCTGGACCGGGATTACCCCGGGCAGCTCCGTCTGTATATATGACTATTTCTCCCGGGGCCATGGTTGCATTACTCTACTAAAGTCATTTCATCCACCAGGTGTCCAGCTCCTGCATATTTGTCAATCACAAACAGGACATACCTGATATCTACATTGATGCATTTCTGCAATTCTGTCTCAAAAGCCACATCACCACTCATAGCTTCCCAGTTTCCATCAAAGGCGATCCCGATCAGCTCGCCATTGGCATTCATCACAGGACTTCCGGAGTTTCCACCGGTGATATCGTTGTTGGTGGTAAAACAGACATTCAGTCTTCCATTCTCCCCGTATGGTCCATAATCTTTACTTTCATAGAACTCCTTGAGCCTCTCGGATACCACGAATTCAAAATTATTAGGATCCTCTTTCTCCATTACTCCTTCCAGGGTGGTATAATGGGTATAAAGAACCGCATCCCTGGGATAATAATCACCAACCACTCCGTAATTCATACGCATGGTAGAATTGGCATCGGAATAGAAATCTTTGTCGGGATACATCTCAACCAATCCCTTCACATAGAGCCTGGTGCCACGGGCGTAGGGCTCTTCAAACTGAGCCATCTTTCCTCGTACCTCGAAAATCTTCTGGAAAGCTTGAACGGCCTGGTATCCGGGATCTTTCTTTAATACTTTTAATGATGGATTGTCCATAAATGCATTGTACCTGGTCTGATCGGTTAAAAACGACTTTTTAAAGTAGTTGTCCACATACTTGACGGCGTCGCCTTTGTACTTGGTTTTAGCCTCAAGGATGGAAGAGGGCAGGTTCTCATCACCCAATTCGTCCATCAACAGGGAAACCATGGCTGTCATTACCTTTTTATCGGTAGGTGCATTGTAGTCTTTGTAGAATCCTTCAGCACGCTCTTTCAGAGCAGTGGTAATCGCATCAATACTCTCCTGGTCGGGCTCCGGATCGGCAAGAGCCATATCCAGTTCTCTCAGATTGCGCCCAAAACCCACAGTTTCTATTCCCTGATAATAGGCCTCAACTAAATAGCTGAAGGCAATCATCAGCTCTTTCCTGCCCTCAACAGCAGTCTGAATATCAGTCAGGGCATTTCCATAAAGCTCTTTGCGTTCATCGCTCAGATTTACCCAAGAGGTGAAATCCGCTTCTTGCTTCTGCTTTTTCTCTGTGACTTTTAACTTCTTTAATCCCTTGCTCATCCCGATGGAGTTCTTCCAGTAGTTGGAGGAGCGACTGTGCTTGGATGCATACTGAATCCGCACCTTATCACTGGCTTGCATATCTTCCATCATCAGCTCAAGTTTAATTCCCCTCACCTGGATGCGAATGGGATGATCGATCTCAAGCGACTCCTGAATCTCCCAGGATGTCATATAACGGGAAGTACTTCCGGGGAAACCCATAACCATGGCAAAATCTCCCATTTCATATCCTTTCGTGGAGATGGGTAGGTGGTGTTTTGATTTTAGGGGAACATTTTCTGGACTATAATCGGCCGGTGAGCCATCGGGTGCCGTATAAACCCTGAACATAGAAAAGTCACCGGTATGGCGAGGCCACATCCAGTTGTCGGTGTCATGACCAAATTTTCCAATGGATTCAGGTGGAGCACCCACCAGGCGCACATCCCTGTACGTTTGGGTGATAAAAAGAAAATACCTGTTTCCGTTGAACAGACTCCTGACAGTTGCTTCGTACTCGTTTCCCTCGGTAGCTTCTGTGGTGATGGTTTCAGTAAGAGAGCGCACCTTTGAAGAACGTTCCTGCATTCCCATATCCTCATTCAGCTCGGGAACAATCTGGTCAGTAACCTCTTCCATCCTTACCAGGAAGGTAATGGTCTTGCCCTCGTTGGGCAGCTCCTCATCCCTGGTCATGGCCCAAAAACCATCTTTCAGGTAGTCATGCTCCAGTGAACTGTGGTTCTGGATCTCACCATATCCACAGTGGTGGTTAGTCAATAAAAGACCGTCGGGCGAAACAAGTTCGGCTGTACATGAACCCCGGTCCAGTGCGCCTACTGCATCTTTCAGGCTGGCCTGGTTAATACTGTAAATTTGTTCGGCTGTTAACTGGAGTCCCATTTCGGTCATCTCATCCATATTCACCTGGCCAATCAGGCTCAGTAGCCACATGCCCTCATCCGCATGTACTCTTGCCTGGAAGGTAAAAACCAGGGCTGTCAGTAAAAGAAAAAACTTCCTCATATCAATACTATTTTTATGATTTGCAAATATTGTAAAATTCTTCCTGAAACTCGCATGTAAACAGGTGTTTTGTAAGCAAGTCCGTATGTTTAAGAAAACTCAAGCCGAGTCTGGTCGTCCAGCAATTTGAAGGAGAGCCGGTGATAGGGTGTGGGCCCATGCTTTAGTAATCCCTTCCGATGCCCCCTGGTGGGATAACCCATGTTCTTGTTCCAAGCATAATGGGGGTACTCCTGGTGCAGGCTAAGCATATATTCATCCCGGTGTGTTTTTGCCAGTATGGAGGCCGCAGCAATTGAAGCAAATATCCCGTCGCCTTTAACAATGCAGGAATGGGCGATGCTGCCATAAGGTCTAAACCGGTTGCCATCAATCAGCAGATGTGAAGGGTGCACCTGCAATTTGTCCAAAGCCCGATGCATGGCCAGAAAGGAGGCATTGAGTATATTAATCTGATCAATCTCCTTCTCATCGACCACTCCAACACCCCAGGCCAGAGCCTCCTGTTCAATCAGAGGACGTAAAAGCAGTCTCTTTTTTGCAGACAGTTTTTTGCTGTCATCCAGCACCGGGTTGCTAAAATGTAGTGGAAGAATCACCGCAGCTGCGAATACGGGTCCTGCAATACAACCCCTGCCAGCTTCATCGCAGCCAGCCTCCACTTCTCCTTCAATATGAAAGGATTTAAGCATGGGTATCCAAGACATGCTGAACAGAATCCCAAAGCTTTTCTGCAGTATGGTCCCAGCTGAATAATTTGTGACGTTCCCTGCCTCTTTCTATGAGCTCGTCTCGCAAACTCTCTTCACGAACAATCCTGATCATTCCGTCGCGGATACTACCCGGACTCTCGGGTGAGGCATAAAGCGCTGCATCTCCGGCAATTTCGGGCAAGCTGGTTACCTTTGAGGCGATTACAGGAATATCACATTTCATGGCCTCCAGGATGGGGATTCCGAATCCCTCAAAGTAGGGAACAAAGGTCATGGCCCAGGCTGCTCCAAGCACATCATTCAGCTGATCGGGAGTAAGGCGGCCGGTAAAGATGACATCCTGCTTGTTTTTCATTTTCTCGAGCTGCTCTTCCATGGGCTTGGTTAGAAAAAATTTCTCCCCTACCAACACCATTTTATAATTCTTCTTATTCTCATCTTTGAACAGTTGAAAAGCCTTTAGCAGGTTGGCAATGTTTTTGCGAGGGTGTATACTCCCTACAAAAACAAAATAAGGTGATCCTCCAGTATAGGCTTTACGCACTTCTACTGCCTGTTCCACAGTTAGTGGATGGTACCTTTCATTAACCCCGTTGTAAGCCATATCGACCTTTTCCTCGGGGACCTCATACTGGTTTATTATATCTCTTCGGGAATATTCTGATACGGTAACGATCCGGGTGGCCCTGTGAGCAAATTTTGGGAAATAATGTCTGTAATACTTCCTCACCAACCAGGGCAGGTCGCCAGGACGGTGTACGAAATTTAAATCGTGAATCACTGACACGGAAGGTGTTACGGTACAGAGGGGAATGAACCCATCCGTGCTAAGAAAAAGGTCCGGACGCTTCTTTCTAAGGTATCTTTTGACACGCCACTGAAACCAGAAATGCCAGAGAAAAGGGTGACGGGTTGGTGGCCCCAGTACCACAGGCTTCACATTCTCTCCAAATACCACCTCCGGGCTGTATTTGCGATCAAACAGAAAAATAAAATCAACTTCGGGATGAGCAACGGTGATCCGTTTCAAGGTCTCAAAGGTAAACCAGCCAATGCCATCCAGCTTTCCGGGCATCAAAAGCCTCGTGTTTACAGCAATCGTTCTACTTTTTGTCACCTGCTCCAAAGTATCCTATAATAATTATGGAGCGAACTTATTACATTTGTATTGATATAAAAAATATTTTAAGCACCTGAGTTTGAAAAAACACTTCATCACCAATCTGACCCTGCTGATCTTTTTGAACCTGCTGATCAAACCAATCTGGTTCTTTGGTATTGAGGTGGGAGTTCAGAATCAGGTAGGTGAAGAAATCTATGGTTTCTATTTCTCCCTTTTCAACTTCGCTTTTATTCTCAACATGTTGCTTGATGTTGGGATTAATAGTTTTAACAACCGGGCCATTTCCAGGGACCACACCAAGCTAAAAGGGCACCTGGCTGCCATCATTCCGCTTAAATTATTTTTGTCGCTTATTTATTCAGGAGTGGTTCTGGTATCGGGAAAGATTCTGGGATACGACCATGAGCAGTTTCAATTGCTCTGGATTCTGGTCCTAAACCAGTTTCTGGCTTCCTTTATTCTCTATTTCAGAACCAACATCAGTGGCTTGCAGTTATACCGCACCGACAGTCTGCTCTCAGTTCTGGACCGAAGCCTGATGATTCTCTTTACAGGCTTGCTCCTCTGGGGAAACATCACCAGCAAGCCTTTTCAAATTGAGTGGTTTGTATATGCCCAAACAGCCTCTTACACTTTGACCCTGATTACCAGTGCCAGCATAGTCCGGTTCAGATCAGGCACATTTTTTCACCTCTTCAGTATATCAGGTTCTCTGAAGATTCTTCGGGCCAGTTACCCATTTGCTCTATTGATCCTTTTGATGGCTCTATTTAACCGGGTTGATTCAGTAATGCTGGAGCGGCTGCTTGAAAATGGCAGGGAGCAAGCAGGGATCTATGCCCAGTCTTTCAGGATATTCGAGGCCGCCACACAGTTCTCTCTCCTGTTTGCCATGCTGCTGCTTCCTATGTTCTCCCGGATGATTCATCTGAAGCAGGATGTGAATGAGCTGGTTCGAACAGCACTTCCCCTGCTGATGGTGACAGGGCTTTCTGTTGTATGTATAGCTTATTATTACAAATTTGAGATTATCGATCTGCTTTACAAAGCACATGCCCCTTACAGCTCAAACATATTCGGCATCCTGATGATCGGGTTTCTGTTTGTCTCCATCAGCTACCTTTACGGAACCCTGCTCACAGCAAACCACAACCTTCGTCAGCTCAACATTGCTGCTGCCATCACTGTGATCATCAATATCGGGCTGAACCTGGTACTGATTCCACGGCACCAGGCCCTGGGAGCTGCCATTTCGAGCCTTGCTTCACAGGGTTTCTATGCCATTACTCAAGTGTTCCTCACAATCCGCCTGTTAAGAATACCGGTTAACAAAGATATCTATATCAAACTGGCAGGTTTCCTTGCAATCAACCTGCTGGCAGGCTATCTGTCACTTCTTATCCCGGGATGGATTCCCGGGCTCCTGCTTCTGGCTGTCTCCTGTCTGGCTAGTGCCTTTCTATTGGGCCTGTTCCGACCTTCCGCATTCATGGGACTATTCAGAGATTAGCAAATCCAACACAATTATTAAGAGAAAATCATGAATACATACATATTCACACTATTTTATATTTTCTATATTCCTGAATATTAACTATATATTTGTTTGTATATGGTGTTTTTTACTCTCATATATATTTGGCATTTTTTCAATGTTAGGAAGTTGTTGATTGTATATGAGGCCTGAAGGCTACTTTACGACGGGCTTTGGTTATTTTTAGCCAACCAAAATCGAATATACAAGGTGGATCAAAACAATAACGAGAAACTCCGGAGGACCCATAGAACCTCCATTCTCTTTAACCAGAGGGAGCAGGAAGCTATTAACCTCTATTGTGAGAAATATAAGATCAGAAACAAGTCCAAATTTATGCGGGAAGTCATCATGACTGAGATCCTCAAGAAGTTTGATGAGGACTATCCCACGCTGTTCGAATTTGAAAAGCCCAACCTATTCGTTACCAAGTAACTTGATATGCTAAGCCTGGAAACAGGATAGCAAAGTGATAGTGCAAAGTAGTGGTTCGTATCAGATGATCTCCATCGAGTAGATAATCGCCTCCAGCTGTCTCATCTTAACACGCTTCTTCTGGTTGGGATGATAGACATATCCATCCACTGTAACAATACGGCCTCGCTTGGCATCATATACCGAGTGACTAACAAAGGGTCCGCCCATGAAACCATTTTCCAGATCCCACAAGCCCCTTAATTCAACAACATCCATGTTGTTGTTCTTGACATCATATGCAATGGGCTCGAACATACTGGCGATGACCATATAAGAGCCATCTCTGGGTCCCTTCACATAGGTTTTTGTGAAATTGTTCCTCTTCTCAATAAGGTTGGCAATATTCAGATCCTCAGGCCCATTGGCCGGATATTCATAGACTTGTATTACCTGAGAGAGATCAGATGATTCGATGGATACAGAGGTAAAATCCTCCTTGCTGAAATCCATATTGTACCCCCTGGGAATAGCCAGCCGCACCTGGTGATGTGTGGCAATATCCTTTTGAATGGCAGGATCTTTAGAATCCTTATAGACATTCATCAATCTGTTCCTGTCATACTGCACCAGGAAGCTCTTGATCGTCGCTTCATTCTCACTAATAAGTTCTCTCAGGGCTGCAGCAGTGGGAGCTTCCATCTGAACCATGATCTGAGGTTTTGACCAGACGTTCTCCCTGTACCTGATTTTTGGTTCCAGTCCGGAGCTTACAGTCGTTAACACCACGGAACGATGAAACTTATAGACTCCATCGAAAGAAGACGCCGTCACCTGTATTACATCAAAGAGCGGTTCCGATTGTGGTAGCCCGGGGTACTCCTCCTTTAAAACATCCTGAAGAAGATCGCCAGCAGAATTTTCCCAGTTAAACTGGTCCATCACAACCAATACCTCACCGGTACCACCGGTGACATTGGGCAGAATCCTTCCGGCCATTCCTCCCTGCTGGTTTACCGTATCGCAGGAAGAAGCGAGCAAAAGGAAACTAGCAATGAAAAAAAAGCCTGTCAGTTTTAGCAGACAGGCCTTATAATTTCGTTGGATACTACTTCTTTCCATCTTTGACTTTCTTAGTGTCCTCAGTGTCGTCCACTATGATTTCATCATCGTCATTATCAGCAGTAGCTTTTTTGAATTCCTGCATTCCCTGTCCCACACCACGCATCAACTCGGGGATCTTACGCCCACCAAAGAGTAATAGAACAAGTAAAACAATCACTACAATTTGCCACACTCCTATTGCAAGGGTTATAAAAGCTTCCATTTTTATCATTTATATAGTTAGTACCACAAAAATCGTTCTATTTTTTAAATAATCCAATGATATCGTTCAAATTGGCGTAAAGAAGCAGACTTAAAAGAAGGATCATACCAACAATTTGAGCGTATTCCATAAACTTATCTCCCGGTTTCCTGCCGGTAATTATCTCAAACATCAGGAACATCACATGCCCACCATCCAGTGCAGGAATAGGCAGAACATTCATAATGGCCAGAATAATAGATAGAAAAGCGGTCATGTTCCAGAAGCGTTCCCAATTCCATGTAGAGGGGAATATACTTCCGATTTTAATAAACCCACCCAGCTCTTCATAGGCCTTGGTTTCCGGTTTGAACAACATCTTCAGTTGCTTCAGGTAACTGCCTGTAATTTCAAATCCCCGGTTGATCCCGGCGGGTATAGATTGAATAAAGGAGTATTTGACAACCACGGTTTCGTAGAAATCGTAATAAAGCTTTCGTGAGAAACCAAACATACCATTCTCATTAGTGGAGGCCTGGACCTTGATTGTATCCGTTCCACGTAAAATGCTTAGATTAAAAGAGGTGTTAATCTCCTTTCTGGTCATGTCCTTAAACTCGTCATAGAATTGTATCGGAGTGCCATTGACTCCAATGATCCTGTCATTTAATTCAACACTAGCCAAGGCCATGCCTCCATCTTTCGCCAATCCATCCACCTCACAGGGCACCCTGGGTTCCATGACATATTGAAGTTTTAGAAGCGTGGAGGTCATTCCTTCCGGTACCTGGATATCCATGATCACTCCGTCACGCTCCACTTGTATCACTCGTGGATCATTCACAACAATATCATGATGAATGGAAATCCAGCGGTCAACAACTTCCCCATCCAGAGCCAGAACCTTGTCTCCATTCTGCAACCCCAGATCCTGAAATTCCTGCTCGAAACTATAGCCATAAATCAAGCGGTCCACCGGAACATACTCTTCGCCCCACTTGAAAAACACAATGATATAGATAAACAGGGCCAGCAGGAAGTTTACAATTACGCCACCCAGCATAATCAGCAGTCTTTGCCATGCTTTTTTGGATCTGAATTCATAAGGCTGAGGCGGCTGTTTCATCTGCTCCCGGTCCATGGACTCATCGATCATCCCGCTAATCTTCACATATCCACCCAATGGGAGCCAGCCGATTCCATATTCGGTGTCTCCAATTTTTTTTCTGAACAGGGAAAACCCTGCATCAAAAAAGAGATAAAACTTTTCCACCCTGACTTTAAAAATCCTGGCCAGGGTATAATGCCCCAATTCATGTAAAACTATCAGGATTGACAGGCTTACCAGCAGCTGGGCTATTTTAACTAATACATCCATTCGTACCTAAATTTGTTCTTGAGCGACCTGCCTTGCCTGCAGGTCAGAATTAAAGTAATCTTCCAGTTCAGGCGCCTTTATGTGGGTAGACCTGTTCAATGTTTCCTCTATTACATCGGGGATTTGCAGAAATCCGATCTTCTCCTTCAGGAAAGCTTCAACAGCTACTTCGTTGGCTGCATTTAATATGCAGGGCCAGTTCCCTCCCTTTCTCAGCGCTTCATAAGAAAGTGCAAGATTACGAAAAATTTTCGTATCAGGCCGTTCAAAAGTGAGGCTGGAGTGCTTTAGGAAGTCAAATCTTTCAAAATCTGAATCAAATCGGTGGGGATAGCTAAAAGCATATTGAATGGGAAGCCTCATATCGGGCAAACCCATCTGGGCCTTGATGGAACCATCGGAGAACTGAACCATCGAATGAATAATGGATTGCGGGTGGACAACCACCTCGATTTCGTCGGGTCCAACACCAAACAACCACCTGGCTTCAATAACCTCCAGGCCTTTATTCATCAGGGTTGCAGAATCGATGGTGATCTTGGGCCCCATGCACCAGTTGGGATGATGAAGTGCCTGATCGGGACTTACCCTTTCCAGGTCTTTTATATCCCACCCCCTGAAAGGCCCGCCCGATGCAGTCAGAATGATCTTTTCAATCCGGTTGTTCCCCTCACCCACAAGACACTGGAAAATAGCCGAATGCTCTGAATCCACAGGAATAATGGGGACTCTGTTAGCCTCCGCCTCCTTCATAATCAGCTCTCCGGCCACTACCAGGGTTTCCTTATTGGCCAGGGCAATGCTCTTGCCGGCCCGGATCGCTTCAATGGTTGGTTTTAATCCGCTGAATCCCACCATGGCAGTCAGGACCATATCGACCGAATCAAAGGTGCCTACCTGGGCAATGGCATCCGCTCCACAGTAAACTTTGATGGGATGATTATCAAGAGCCGATTTTACCTGCTCATAATGATTCTCGTTTCCGATAACCACCACATTGGGCTTATATCTGATGCTCTGCTCAATCAAGAGATCAACATTGTTCAGGGCGGTAAGCACCTCCACTTCAAAAAGATCCGGGTGTTGGGAAATGACTTCCAGAGCCTGGGTTCCTATGGATCCGGTGGAGCCAAGTATAGCTATTCTCTTCTGCATGGATTAAAAAACGATATAGTCGACCGGGTCCAGGGGGACACGATCGTGCCACAGCTCAAAATGGAGGTGTGGCCCGGTGGTAAGTTCTCCCGAATTGCCTACGATGGCAATTGCATCACCTGCAGATACTTTCTCCCCAGCTGTTTTAAACAGACTGGCATTGTGCTTATAGACCGATAAGATCTCATAGTCGTGCTGTATCTGGATCACATAACCAGTTTCGAGAGTCCAGGTTGACATGGTAACGGTGCCGTCCAGGGTAGCTTTTACAACCTCATCGGGTTCAGCCACCAGATCCACCCCAAAATGGTTTTCGGCCGGATTGAATTCTCCTGTAATGAGTCCGTCGACTGGTGTAAAAAAATGCAGGTCGTGAAGCTTTTTACTCACCTGATTATCATCCAGCACACTGAGTCTGAACTGCTCCTCAGCTTCAACCTGTTGTCTCAATAATGAATCATTGGTAGAGCGATTGAAGCTGATGTCCCTGGAGTCAACCATTCCGGAGGTATCGTTCAAATACATATTGGGCATATCACCGGAAATTATCCTATTCAGGTTATCAAAATATTGATCCCTCATTGTCTGCTCATTCTCTAAAGAATCCAGCTTCATGGCATTGGTGCGAATATGCTGTCGCATAGCTGCATCGGGATACCCGGGAATCAGTTCCCGGATGTTGGTAAAGGCGACCAAAATATAGGTAATAGACACAAGGAGAATCAATACAATACCCACCAGGGCAATCAGGTTTAACCTGGTCAAACGCATATTTCCAACCTCCTCGAATGTGTCCTCATTCAGAAGGACCATACGATACTTATGGGTCAGCTTTCGAAACAGCTTCCTTGGTGATTTTTCCGACATGGCACAAAGATAGCACCTTTACTGGAAATCAAACATAGGTAGGATCTCTCTTCTGATATATGCCTGGCCTATTTCCTGTTTCAGAAATCCTTCTCTAATCATGGCTTCCTCCTCACCCAAAAACAGCTCCATATGTACCAGGGTCCATGGTCTGAACTGGTAGAGCGGATTATCAGACTCCATCACATTCATGGTAATCATATAATCGGTCAGACTGGTGGTGTAACCAACATATATCCTGTCGTTCGGATAAGAAAAAAGAACAAAGACTTTATAACTCATATGCAGTCCTGATGATTCTAGGTTACTTCAAAATACGTGAAATTTGAAAAAAAGTTTCCTCCACACCTATAATTAACCTTCATTTTATGAAAGTCGCCGCATATCAGACCAATAAGACTAATATTTAATTTGAATACGCTGGAAGGAACGGATATATGCAACCAGGTCATGACGATCCTTACCGGCAAGCTGTGGATGTTCCGGATCTCCATAACCCCATGAAGGCATGGCTGTTTCCGACCTTCCCAAAGTTACGGTGGCAAGCAGGTAACCATTAGAAGCAGCACTCAGAAACTCCTGGTTGTTAAGAGCCGGGGCTTTCACACCCTCTCCCGATAAGCCATGACACTCGGCACAGTTCTTCTCAAAAATAACAGCTCCTTCTGTGCGCTGGCCTGGATTACTGCCCTGGTATACATAGCTCAGTTCCTTCTGTGCCGAAGATCTCATGTGTCCAATGATATTGCTGATATCCTGGCGTTCCAGCTTCTCCTGGTTGTAAACATCGGTCGACCAACCAAACATGGCCGTATGGGTGCGTCCCTGGGCAATGGTTTCATAAAGTAAGTTATTATCGGCAGCATCCAGAAAATCTCTGTTGATGATGGCAGGTCCGGTTTCACCCTCTCCAAATTCTCCATGACACCGGGAGCAAAGGAAATGGTAGCGTAAGGCTCCCTGCTCCAGATCAGCTTCAGGCAGATCGATGTCACCGGTGGAAGCCCTGCCGGTTCGCCAGACTGAAATATAGGCAAGCAAATCAACAAGCTGTTCATCCTCCAGCAAGGACCAGCCCGGCATGCCTGTATTCGCCCTCCCATTTAATATGGTTGCCAAAATAAACTGATCGTCGGCTTTGTTGAGAAGTCCCTCCTGGTTCAGGGCCACCGCCACATCGCCTTTCCCCTCCTTACCGTGACAAACCATACAGTAGAGTTCATACAATTGCCCTCCCCTATCACTGTTTCCAGGCTTTCCTGATAGCTCCCTGCCTGGCGCCGGCTTGCCCTGCAATTTCAAATGGTGTGCGATTCCATCCAACTCCGAAGAAGTCAGGCCCGAGATTCCCTGCGTCCAACTACCCATCTGGCGCAGGCTGCGTCCTTTTTCAATGGTAAACCGGATATAGTCAGTCGAAGCCACCCTGAGAAAATCCGGGTTTCCAATGGCGGGTATACCAGTTTTAAAATCCTTATAGCTTTTTCCTTCCCCAAGCTTGCCATGACACGCAGAACATAAATATGCAAATGCTGCCTCTCCATCCAGGGACTCCCTGTTCCCTTTAAACTCATTGAGGGTAGCCAGGGAGAAATATTCAAAAGGTATATCAGGTTTAGCCAGGCCCATTACAAATGTTGCCAGGGCCTCCATCTCCCCTTCATCCAGGTTGATCTGAAGCATCTGCGAACCCGGCGAAACCATCTCGGGGTCTCTGAAGTGCTCTTTCAACCAGTTGGAGATAGTCTGCTCTCCCTCTATATTTTGAAAGCTATACTCATGCCTGGTTTTCTCTCCTTGTTCGGTAAGATCGGGACCCAGAATACCCCCCACACCTCTGGCCTGGTGACAGCCCAGGCAGCCTTCAGCCGAGAAGATTGTTAAGCCCTTCAAAAAAACCTCCATTCCACCAATGCGGCCAGCCAGATCATCTTCTGGCTTATCCATTGCCTGTTCACTAAAGATGGCCAGATGGCACTTCCCACAGGAAGCCTGGATATAGGGTTGCTCCAGGAGCGGGTAGGGCCAGTGTGTCTCAGAAAGCTGACCAAAAGCCTCCTCCCTGGAAAGTGCTCCGGGCTGTCCACCGTGACAAATAGTGCAGCCATACTGCTGTACGGGATGGTCTGCCAGAAAATCTCCCGGGTGACTTGTATGTGGCTGAGGCATCTGCTGCATGGCAGGATCCTCCAGGCCATGGTGGCAGGAAATACAGCGGTCGGAACGATTAAAATCGCTTAGGTCCACCTGGAAAATGCCCCGTTCAAATGCATCAAATCCGCTCCCTGCTCTCTCCTTCAGAATACCAGCATAAGCTTTCTGAATCTTTCTCCACTCCTTATTCCTCCCCTCACTGATCCAAGCACCGAACAGCAGGAGAAGCAGCACCCCTGCCCCTATCAGCACCAGCCATTGTGCCCTGTATCTGTATTTCTGTTCGTCTATCATAACAATTAAATGACCGGCCACTGATTAACTGACCAGAAAAACTCCCAGTTGGGCCCTCTGAACCAGATTCCAATGACTGTAAATATGACCAGGGCTATAAAGGTGCTGGTGAACAATGCCAGTGCCGCCATGCGTGAAGAATGCCTCCTTCGCCGGATGATCTCTGCCATCAAAATAAAGAGTCCGCCCGTTATGGTGGCCGGATTAATCAACATCACAAACCACTGTGATATACCAGGGAACCAATCGCGGAGCCAGCCAAAGCGGATCATCACAAATAACTGAAGTACCACCAACAGAAAAGCAAAAGCTGCAGAGCGCCATACGACCTTTAATCCGCTCTTCCCGGAAAACCACTGACCCACGTATTGGTCCTCCCGATCGCGGTAGGGGATGGAAAAAAGGAAGCCCAGATAGAGCACCGGAATAAGCAGTCCGCCAGCAAAAGCAGAGTAGGAAACCAGTTCCTGAATGCCCAGGAAGTACCAGGGCGATTTGGCCGGATTTTCGGGAAAGGAAGGATTGGCCATCTCCAAAAGCGGAGCATCGGCCAGCAGTGCTATAAATAAGACCACCACCACCACCAGCAATAGCAATCCAAGTTCGGTCCACATCAGTACCGGCCAGGCATACCATTTGTTGGTACTCCCTTTGTCCTCTGCATAACGCACCGGTCTGCTCAGTCCCCCGTCTTTCCGAATCCTCCAGAAATGGATTCCCAGCAGGATCAGCATGGAGACAGGAAGAAAAATCACGTGCAGGGTAAAAAATCGAGATAAGGCCGGTTGCCCAACGGTCTCTCCACCGATCAGCAACTTTTTCAAGAAACCTCCCGGATCAAATGCATTGGTAATACCCAGCAGGTCGGTAAGCTCCCTGGCCGACGCTGCAATATTGGATCCAATGGTCACCGCCCAGTAAGCAAGCTGGTCCCACGGTAAAAGGTATCCACTGAAATTGCTTAGCAGCGTAATAATCAACAGCACCACACCGATGACCCAGTTCAGAGAGCGCTTTCCCAAATAAGATCCAGTATAAAAGACACGCAGCAGATGCAGGAAGACCAAAATGATCATCCCCTGGGATGCCCAACGGTGCATGTTCCGTATAATTCGTCCCCCGGGCACCACATTAACAATATCCTTAACCGACTGGTAAGCAGTCTCCACCGAGGGCGTATAATAGAGCATCAGGACGACCCCGGTAAACAGCATGATCAGAAACAGAAAACCCAGCATAATCCCTAAGCCAAAGGTGTAAGTGGGTTTCATAGAGTGTATATGCACCCTGTTGGCATGAATGTGCAGAAAAAAATTGCGATTGATGATCCCGGATGGTTTTTTAGAGCTTTCCATGGAGCATCAGGAAGTTAAGAATTTCTCATCGGGTGGAACGCTCTTTCCAGGGTTGATCACAATTCTTCCATCGGCACCCCTGCTAACACTGTACCAGGCCAGATCGCGTGGTGCTGGTCCCGATAGTACCTCTCCATTACTGCTGTAACATGAACCATGACAGGGACATTCAAATCCATCAATGCTTTTTTCCAGGATACAGCCCAGGTGGGTACAAATAGCAGATACCGCCTTGATTCCCTCATGGTCGCGATAAACATAGAGATTGTGCTCCTCCAGAAAGGTAAAGGTATCCACGGGAAACTTCCGGGGATCGCCCAGGACAACTCTTCGTTTTTCACCAGCCAGTCGTGGAAAGAACTGCCTAAAATAACTGAGAGCTGCTACCACACCTGTAAAGGTGACCAGGCCAATGGCAGCCTTCCCTATAAAACTCCTTCTTTTCATCGACTTCAGTTAGATCACTAAATTATATAGATTCTTTTTGAATAGAACTGACATTGGAGTCGATTTCTCTAATTTATATACATTTGAAATTACATCATTCCGAGTTATCTAGACATGAAGAAGACTTTTTTTCCTCGCTTGATCGGAGGAGTTTCCATACTGTTACTATCCGCTATACTGTTTCTTAACTGCAAGCGCTCCAGTGAGGCTGAAAGCCTTGTCAATCAATCCTTAACAGCCGAACAAACGGCTGAATACATCGGGCGTGAGAGCTGCAAGGAGTGCCATGAAAAAGAGTTCAATCTCTTCCAGGGATCGGATCACGACATGGCCATGGATACAGCCATTACGGAGACCGTACTGGGCGATTTTGGTGATGTTAGCTACACCCATTTTGGCATTACCTCCCGTTTCTATATGTCCGACGGAAAGTTTATGGTGAACACCGAAGGGCCCGAAGGTGATATGATCGATTACCAGGTCTCCTATGTTTTTGGTGTCCGCCCCCTCCAGCAATACCTCATTGAATTTCCAGGGGGAAGGTACCAGTGTCTTCCCATATGCTGGGACGCACGCCCTGCCAGCGAGGGTGGTCAGCGTTGGTATCATATCTACCAGCAGGAGCGCATTCCGCCCGAAGATGTATTGCACTGGACCCGGGTTACCCAGAACTGGAACTACATGTGTGCCGAGTGTCACTCCACCAACCTGAGAAAGAACTATTCCTATGCTGAAAAAGCCTATCACACCACCTGGTCGGAAATAGACGTAAGCTGCGAGGCCTGTCACGGACCCGGATCGGAACATATCGACTGGGCCGAAAAAGTGGAGGCAGGCAGCAGCGTCGATATCTACCCCGATATGGGGCTTGTGGTGCGATTGAATGATACCGACGATGCCACCTGGATTTTCGATACTGACTCGGTCACCGCCCGGCGGTCTGTCCCACGACAATCGGACGAGCTGGTTCAAATGTGCTCCAGATGCCATGCCCGAAGGGCTGTAGCCACCGAAGACTACTACCATGGAGGTTCCCTGCTGGATACCCACTGGCCCTCCCTGCTTGACGAGAATCTCTATTTCCCGGACGGACAGATCGAGGATGAGGTCTATGTGTATGCTTCCTTTCTTCAGAGTAAAATGTATAAAGCTGGTGTGGTGTGCAAGGATTGCCATGAACCGCACAGCAGCAAGGTATATGTGGATGGGAATGCCCTTTGTTACCGCTGTCATATGGCCAGTGAGTATGGGCCCAGGAAACATCACTTTCACGATCCGGCCAAAGAGGGAGCCAGTTGTTTTGAGTGCCATATGCACGAACGTACTTATATGGTGGTGGATCCGCGTCGTGATCATAGTATCCGTATTCCGCGTCCCGATCTCTCCGACAAACTAGGCACTCCAAATGCCTGCAACCAATGTCACCAGGACAAAAGTACAAAGTGGGCCACCGATTACCTCCGCCAATGGTATGGAGAGGATCTGTTGAACAAACCACACTACGGGGAAACCTTCTGGGCAGGGCGACTGATGTACCCGGAAGCACAGCAGGAGCTGATCAGACTTGGAGCCGACCAGGATCAACCTCCCATGGTCAGAGCCACAGCCATTTCCTTATTAGGCGGATATCCCAATGCCTCCACCTCCCAGCTACTGACACAAACTGTAGTTGATCCCGTCCCGCTGGTGCGCTATGCCACCATGACGGTAGTGGAATATGCCGAACCTGAATTTATCAGTAAGCTGGCAGTGCCCAGGCTCACCGATAGTATAAAACTGGTACGTTTGATGGCTGCCAACTCCCTGGCAGGGGTCCCCCGGAACCTGATTCCCGAGGAGGCACTCCAAGCTCTGAACACTGCCCTGGAGGAGTACAATGCTTCCCTTATGATCAATGCCGACCATCCTTCCACCCACCTCAACTTCGGGAACCTCTATTTGAGTGCTGGTGATTATGAGAAGGCCGAAGCATCTTATAAAGAGGCCATCGAACTCGAACCCGGACTGGTGGGACCCTATATTAACCTGGCCGATCTCTACCGGAGATTGGAGCGTGACGATGAAGGGGAAAAGGTGCTGAAGAGTGCCCTGGATAAGTATCCCGACCTGGCCGCCATCCATTATTCTCTGGGATTGCTTAAGGTACGCATGGGCGACAACGCAGAGGCGATGGTCTACCTGGAGAATGCCATTAAATATGCTCCGGACGATCCGCATTACAGCTATGTATATGCCATCGGACTCAATTCGCAACAGCAGCCCCAGGAGGCCCTGAAGATTCTGAAGCGTGCGGTGAAACAACATCCTTACGACCGGAACATCCTCTACAGCCTGGCCACCATCTCCATGGAGAACGGGATGTCGCAGGAGGCTCTTCAATATGTAGAAAAACTGGTGGAATACTATCCGGAGGATCCAAACTATCAGCAGGTCCTTAATGTTCTCTCAAATTAATGGGATTTAAGTTCTGCTTTTTTTAAATTTATTTGATAAGAATTTCCCATTCAATGACCGCATCAAAAAAAAGACTCTCCTTTCTTGATCGCTACCTGACCCTGTGGATCTTCCTGGCCATGGGGCTTGGTGTAATGGCGGGTCATTTCATCCCTTCCATTGCTGACTTCTGGAACGGTATGAGCCGGGGGACCACCAACATTCCCATTGCCATCGGTCTGATCATTATGATGTACCCACCGCTGGCCAAGGTGCGCTACGAGGAGCTGGGTGATGTGTTCAAAAACCGGAAGATCCTGATCCTCTCCCTGGTTCAGAACTGGATCATCGGTCCGGTTCTGATGTTCATCCTGGCCATCGTCTTCCTCAGGGATTATCCCCATTATATGGCGGGCCTGATCCTGATAGGTCTGGCCCGCTGCATTGCCATGGTCATCGTATGGAACGACCTGGCTGAAGGTGACCCGGAGTATGCTGCGGGACTGGTGGCCTTTAACTCCATCTTCCAGGTGCTGTTCTTTTCGGTTTATGCCTATGTTTTCATTACCGTGATGCCCCGCTGGTTTGGCCTTGAAACCTTTGAAGTGGATGTCACTATGTGGCAGATCGCAAAGAGTGTATTTATCTACCTGGGCATCCCTTTCCTGGCTGGTTTCCTGACCCGGTTTATCCTGATTCGACTTAAGTCGAAAGACCGGAGTAAGGCAAAGGAATGGTATCATACGAAGTTTATTCCAAAGATCAGTCCCCTTACCCTGGTGGCCCTGCTCTTTACCATCTTTGTAATGTTCTCCCTGAAAGGTGAAACCATCGTGGAGATTCCCATGGATGTGGTCAGGATCGCCATTCCTCTTGTCATCTATTTTGTGGTGATGTTCCTGGTCTCCTTTTTCATGGGAAAAGCCATGGGAGCAGGCTATGCAAAAACCACCACCCTCTCTTTCACTGCTGCCAGCAACAACTTCGAGCTGGCCATTGCAGTGGCTGTGGCAGTGTTTGGAATTAGCTCAGGAGAGGCCTTTGCAGCTGTTATCGGCCCTCTTGTGGAGGTGCCGGTACTGATTCTACTGGTGGGTGTGGCACTGCGATTCCGAAGGCGCTATTTCAGTGAAGAAGCTAAGTGATTTTGCGAATCATCCAAATTCCACTATATTTGCATCCGCTTACAGGGTAAGCATCGTTCTAAACAGAGACAAAATACCAAAAATATATTGCGGGGTGGAGCAGTTGGTAGCTCGTTGGGCTCATAACCCAAAGGTCGTAGGTTCAAGTCCTACCCCCGC
>RCND010000567.1_pt1 | contig 23142 bp, 18 predicted proteins | sample 2041351 | NCBI WGS metagenome assembly RCND01 (sample SAMN09708230, study PRJNA481090) | Marine sediment metagenome, whole genome shotgun sequencing project. | biome: marine sediment; feature: ocean; material: sediment; isolation source: Sewage treatment plant 12B marine sediment (STP12B) ... | reverse complement strand
AAGTGTGCTGAATAGTCCGCCATTGCAAGTGTTGCGAAAGGAGGGGAGGTAGTGGGGGTTTTCTCTTAGATTGGTAGCTTTAATATTTTAGCTTATATATTTAGTTTCTAGTTATTTAATCCTTTACAATCAGAAAAGAATTAAGTAAAAATTTTAATAGGATACGCTGTTTAATTATTTATTCTGCTTACTCAGGACGGCGCTCGTTACAAACGAGTGCTAGCGGAGACTTGTAGACAAGGTGGCCACGTTTATCCTTCTTCATTCCGAAAACGGTCATAGGCCTTCCAAAAACCTTCCTCCGAGTGTTCCTTGGCTTTTTATCGCAAAGCTTCTTATGTCTCGCTACCATCTTTTGGCAAAGTTTGCAATAACAAACACTCTCATATTTAGGACACGGCACGCCCTGCCGATACCGTGATGAACTAGTTCCTTGGTGATTTTGCACTTACGGCAAGACTTTAGAGCTTTTTTCGATGATCTCCTTGGCTATTTGGTGGTCCAATGCAAGGGTAGGATACAGGGTTATAGTTTTTCTCATGGCTTACATTAAGGAATGGCAATATAATACTGTATTTTTAGATAAATTATATGTACTTAAAAATAGAATCCATGAATACTGTTTTTCGAACCCTATTAATTATTATAGTAATGGTTGCTACTGTTACAGAAGCTTATGGTCAGAAAAAATTAGACCAACAAGCAATAACAGATTTGCAAAAAACTCCTAAATATGCTTTTATACTTACTACGGAAAGGCATTTTAAGGGGGTGCTAAGTATGTATGATCTGCTCATTGAAAACGGTGTTCTAATAGCCGATTACGAAATTGTAGTCAAAGGTAAGGTGGTGACCCAACTGGTCAAAGAATCTGAACTGGAAGCGTTTTTTCAAAAATATAAGGGAAAGGTCAAGGTAAGCGTATGTAGTGTTGCCATGGAAAAATTAGGCGTAGCTAAGGAGACCCTTTTTGAAGGTCTTAGCGTTACCCCGACCGCCTCGGTACGGATGCTTCAATTACAAGCAAATGGCTATAACACGTTGACGTACTAGTTAGGGTAGTTTTTTGTGGATACTGTGCGGCATTAGCGTCGGTTTTACGTCTAGCTGTATAGTCCAAATGAAAATCCACAAAACTGCGTTTTAGCAATTTTTTATATACCCCTGCTGAAACCAAGTATGTCTGCGTAATAACGAGCGCTAGTGGAGCAATAGTTTTTAGGTATAGTTATGTGGAATTTGTTATCCTTAGGCATATATGTTTGGTATAATTAATTGAAGTTACCTACACACTTGAAAATAATGTAAACTTGAAAACTACCGACCAAATGAGACATTTCTATTTTAAATGGGTAATGATATTCTTTTTACCACTCTCAATGCATTCTCAAACCCTAGATACGCTAGTAGATGTTGGTGGCTATAACATGCATTTCAATATACTAAAAGGAACGGGAACTCCAATTCTTTTTGAAGCTGGTGCAGGCAATGATGGTTCTGTTTGGAACAACATATTGGAAAAAATTCATGCTGTTACGGGTACCACGTTGATTACCTATGACCGAGCTGGATTTGGACAAAGTGAAGTAAATCCAAATTTAAAAAACGATTCGGATTTTGGAATCCTAAATGGTATCAAAGAACTGGAGACAGGTTTAGCCAAGCTGGGTTTTGACAAGGACATTATTCTGGTTCCGCATTCCTACGGTGGGTTTTATACAACGTTGTATGCATCGCGTCATCCGGACAACGTAAAATATGTAGTACGTATTGATGCAAATTTAGTAGGCCATTATACTGATGATGTCCTTAAAGCGATGGGCCAAGAAGAAATCTCTCCTAAAACTCCCGAAACATTAGGTAACTATTATCTATTTAAGACCTATCCCGAAACCGTTAAATTATTACGTACCATTGATTTTCCGTCCAAGGTGCCTGTAATAGATATTACCTCTCCTATTCAAGGTCCATATCCTGACTGGTATTGGGTGATAAGAAACAAAGCCCATAAAGATTTTGTAGCGGCGGAACCAAATCGCATTGGAATTATCGCCGCCGGAAGTGGTCATTATATATTTCATGATAATCCCGCCCTTATCATCAATACCATTGTAAAAGCCTATTCGGAAACCTTGGGCGAAAATCAGCGAACTGTCGTTTTAGAAAATGCTTTGGATAATGCCATAACATGGGCTATTGAAGCTAAAAAGACAGAAATGGAAAATAAGCATTCAGAAGCCGATTTGAATGAATGGGGGTATACATTATTTAGAAGTGCAGAACTAGAAAAGGCTTTACAAGTTTTTAAATTAAATACCATGCTATTTCCAGATAGTTTTAATACATACGATAGTTATGGCGAAGTTTTATTGCAGGCAAATCGGAAAACGGAAGCTATTGAAATGTATATGAAATCAATTGAATTGAATCCAGAAAATGAAAATGCAAAACAAGTGTTATTGAAAATGCAACAAGAATAACAGTTGACAATGCCTTTCAATAGTGCTAGTTTGTCATTATAAAATAAATTTGAAATGAATAAATATGCCTTTATAGTTCTTATTGCACTTTTGTTTTCTTGCAAACAGTATAAAGTGACACAGGATGAAGATATTAGGGAAACCATTATAGCAGTTGTGGTGGGGGAAACGAATGCCTATATGGATAAAGATTATCAGAAATGGGCATCGCATTGGGACCATAGCAGCGATGTGCTGCGCCTGGATGTTTCTGCAGCTGGTTTTGCTCAAGAACGGGGCTGGGAGAATAGCGGTGGTAAATTAGAATCATTTTTTAAGGAGAACCCTGAGCCGATAACATCTACGTTCGAAAATTCCAACTATCTTATTTTTTATGATGTCAATTTAGCTTGGATTGCTTTTGACCAATCATGGACAAGCCAAGTAGGGGTAAAAACGGTTGCAAAAGCAACTGCTACTTTAGTCAAAAAAGGAGACGCTTGGAAAATTATATCCTATACTGCCATTCAATACGACGCGGAAAATCAGAATGCAGATACCTTGGGAAGGGAGTAAAAGTTATATCGAGAAGCTTTTAGAGAGAAGCTTGTATGTCCCAAAGTGTTCTCAATACACATCATCTAGATGCTGAAGTTCTATTTAATTCCCTATTTTTAATCCACTCAAAACCACCAATTATGAAAAAAGCTATCCTCTTCTTGGCGTTAGTAATAACAGCTCAAACCTTTGGACAAGAAGCCATGCGCCGTTGGCGTAAACTGAATCAGGTACGTGCGGATAAATTTGATTTGGTATTGCCCGAGGCCATGCGCGAAAACAGCATTGCTATGTGGATTGTTACCAATCGCGAAGGAAATCTAGATCCGCTGTACACCGATATGGGCGAAGGTTATGTGACCGGCAATGCGTATTACATTTTTACAGATACGGGAGAAGAACGAATTGAGCGGGCCGCGCTTGGCGTGGGAGGGTATTTGCTGGAAGAAGGTAGTACCTACGACTATTTTGGTTCGGCAGATGAGCTGAAGGAATTTGTTGCGAAACGGAATCCCAAAACCATTGGTCTCAATATCTCGAAGAATTTTGGAGGCGCGGACGGACTAACCCATTCCACTTATTTGGAACTAACTGAAATTTTGGGAGATACGTATGCAAAACGGTTTGTTTCGGCAGAAAAACTGGTCTCCGATTTTAGGTCTAGACGCGTGGCTAGTGAAATTGCTATTTATGGGGAAGCAGGTGAGTTTTCGTATACCATTGCAGAAAAGGCTTTTTCCAATGAAGTAATTACACCAGGCGTCACCACCTTAGAGGATGTAGCTTGGTTTATGAAGGATCAGCAATTCAAAAATAATCTGGGTTCTTCGTTTGGTATGCCATCTGTTTATGTTACTGGCCCTGATGGGGTGATTGCTACATCAACAGACCGTATTATTCAACGTGGGGATGTGTTAATGTTGGATTGGGGTGTGGGGCTCATGAATATGTTTACCGATATGAAACGCATTGCCTATGTGCTGAAAGAAGGCGAAACCGAAGTGCCAGCAGGAATTAAGAATGCATTTAATCAAGGCGTTAAAGTCCGTGATATCATCAAAAAGACCATCAAACCCGGGGTTACGGCGCAAAAGGCCGAGGATGCCGTTTATGCCGCCCTCACAAAAGCGGGATTCAACAAAATGAAAGGCTTTAACAAGTATACTGATTTGGATAAAACCGATGTCATTATTGGTTGCCATTCGGTAGGGAATTGGGGACATGGTATCGGGCCCTCTATCGCCTTTTTTAATCCTGTTCGATTGGGGTATGAACTAAAGCCTTCAAATTTGATTTCTATAGAGTTGTTCGCGTATACCAAAATACCAGAATGGGGCGGTAAAAAACTACGTATTCCCTTGGAGGACGATGCCCTGATTACGGAGCGCGGTGTGGAATGGCTATATCCTATTAATCCTAAAATTTTGGTGATTAAATAATGTAGTATTTTAATGTGCAAACGTTTTATCAAAATGGTTCGGGAATAACATACCCTAATTATTAACATTACACATTAAAACAGTACTAATCTACTAGTTAATCGTTCCTATTTAAACATGATGAAAAATAATAGTACCTATTTGTTAATTGCTTGCATGTTAGTATGCTCTTGCGCTATGCCTACTAATGAAGAAACAAGCGCAGATACCCAAGCAGAGACACTTTTGATATTATCTGATAACTTTATAAGTCCACCGAACTCGGCTAGACCCGGTGCCTTTTGGTGCTGGTTAAATGGTGATGTCACCAAAGAATCTATCACCAATGATCTGGAAGAAATGAAGGACAAAGGAATGGCCAGGGCAGAAATCTGGGATGTGGAAGCCAGAAATAACACCAATGGGGCTTTTGGAATTGGTCCTGCATTTTTGGGTGATGAATCTGTTGAATTAATAAAACATGCCCTATCGGAAGGGAAACGCTTAGACATGAGAATTGGTATGATAGCCTCTAGCGGTTGGAATGCGGGCGGTGCATGGGTGGAGCCAGATTGGGCCGCAAAAGCACTTTATTCTTCTGAAACGAAAATTACAGGAGGTCAAGTGTATTCTGGCCCCTTAGCTTTTCCTAAGTTGCCAGAGGATTCTCCGAAAGACAAAAACGGACTGCCAATGTACTCCAAAGAAGTTGCAGTACTTGCTATTCCCGATCATCCAGAAAAAAAGATAATGGATTTCTCCAATATAATGGTGTTGAATACCCATTTTGATGGTAATACATTAACCTGGGAGGTGCCGGAGGGTAATTGGACCATACTTAGATATATGTGTTCCAATACGGGCCAGCGTTTAATCGTTCCGAGCCCTAATTCTGATGGACTTTTTATTGACTTCTTTGATCCTGCTGCTACTAAGAGGCATTTGGCATATATTCTTGATCGTTTAGGAATTACCAAAGAAAACGCAAAGGATAAAGGATTGGCTTACCTTGAATTTGACAGTATGGAATTGGACGAAGCTACGCCATGGACAGATGATATGGACACTATTTTCGAATCTCATCATAGCTATACTATTCTAAAAAACTTACCTGCCTTTAGTGGTTGGGAATTACCAGAAGGGAATGATGGATTTTTATACGATTTTCAAAAAACAATAAGTGATCAGTTAATCGCCAGTCATTACAGAACGGGAAGAGATTTTTTGGCCGAATATGGTATTGATTTAGTAGGAGAGGCAGGAGGTCCGGGTCCTCCTATTTGGGCATCGTGCCCTGTTGATGCGTTAAAAGCATTAGGTAGTGTATCCATTCCGCGAGGGGAGTTTTGGGTTCAGATGGAACGTCATATTTTTTTGGTAAAAGAGGTGGCAAGCGCATCACATATTTATGGATTGGGACCAGTGGATGCAGAGTCATTTACCACTTGGAGAAGATGGAAGGACGCGCCACATGCCCTAAAGAAGAACTTGGATCGTGCTTTTTGCGAAGGTCTAAACTCGGTTACTATTCACACATTTGCCAACACACGACCTGAGTTCGGGTTTCCCGGTAGAGCCTATCACGCAGGAATAGATATTAATCCTACGGCCACTTGGTGGGAGCAGTCGAAACCTTTTATGGATTACATGTCTCGTTGTTCCTATCTCTTGGCGCAAGGAAAATTCGTTGGAGATGTCGCTTATTATTATGGAGATGGAGCTCCTAAATTTTTTCCAACGCTTCAAGGTGACTCGTTAAGGCCAATGATCTCCGATTTAGATGCTGGTTATGATTTTGATGTAGTGAACACCGATGTTATCTTAAATCGTATGGATGTTAAAGACGGGAAATTGGTTATGCCAGACGGACTCAATTACAATCTATTGGTATTGCCGAACATTGAAGATATCCCCGAAAGTGTTATTCAAAAGGCAGAAAAACTAATTGTGGCCGGAGCAAATGTTTTGGTTCAAAATCCTGAAATAGCTAAGAGGTTCAAAGGAAAAATACTAACTAATACTACTATTAATGAAGGTTTATCTGAACTAAATCTTGTTAAAGATTTTGCGCGTGATGAAAGTAAATTAGATTTCATACACAGAAGATTGGATAGTGTGGATCTGTATTTTGTGAGCAACAAAACAAAGAACTCGATTGCTGAAACCGTGAAATTTAGAACAGCCAATAAACAAGTTGAATTTTGGAATCCCGTTTCCTCTAAACAATTTATCATCGCTGATGCGCAAGGCATCGATGGCATTACTACGGTAAACTTAGAGTTACCTGCATATGGCTCTGGCTTTGTTGTCTTCACGAATGTAAATCGAGATTTACCTCCGTACAACGAATCGTTAGACACCGAAATAACTGAGGTCATGGCGCCTTGGAAGCTCTCTTTCCCAGAGAATTGGGGAGCCCCTGAATCAGTTGAATTAGATACCTTAATTTCATGGACGGATCACGAGGAAAAGGGCATTAACTATTTTTCTGGAACAGCTAGTTATGAAAACAGTTTTACTATTTCCAAGGAAGCGATTGATAACAAAAAGGCAATCAGTATAGATTTGGGTGCAGTATATGACGTAGCGGAGATTTTAGTAAACGGCACATCAGCTGGTGTTTTATGGACACATCCGTACAAACTTAATATTCAGGAATTTGTTAAAGAAGGTGAGAATAAATTGGAGGTACAAATTACCAATTTATGGATTAATAGATTAACAGGAGATATTGAACTTCCCGAAGATGAAAAATTTACTATGACGAATCGCCCGCCTGTAACAGATACGAATACAGGTTATGAGGATTTAACATGGCGAATACAAACTTCTGGTTTACTAGGACCAGTAATCATAAAACAAGTAGGAGCGGAATGATAGACTTAACCTACCTTCATAAGTATCAATTAAATCTAATGGAGGTTCTTGACGGGTAAATGATACTAATTACAACAAGATTAGGCCTACGAATTTCAAACCTAATCCATATTTCAGAATACTTTATCAATTCGACCTATTTTTAAAATTATCCCCATAGCTTTGCAGCAGCACTAAAAAAGCCGCTTGTATGTCTGCATTTACTGACTTTAAAATATCCAACCTCCTTCGTAACGCTCTTGGTGACTTAGGTTTTGAGAACGCAACCCCAATTCAGGAACAAGCCTTTCCCGTAGCTATGAGCGGGAAGGATATTGTGGGTATTGCACAGACCGGTACCGGAAAGACATTTGCCTATCTGTTGCCTATACTCAACACACACAATTTTTCAAAGGATATTCATCCAAAGACCTTGATACTGGTTCCTACACGGGAGCTGGTGGTGCAAGTGGTGGAGGAAGTGGAGAAACTGGGTAAGTATGCATCCGTTCGTGTTTTAGGTGTTTACGGCGGTACCGGTATGAACAAGCAAAAAGAGGCTTTGGCCATGGGTACAGATATTGTAGTGGGAACCCCAGCTCGTTTATACGACCTCGTATTATCCCGAGCCTTACAGCTCAAGAGCATAAAAAAATTAGTGATTGATGAGGTAGACGTAATGTTGGATTTGGGTTTTCGGTTTCAGCTCATCAATATTTTTGAGCTGTTGCCAAAACGTAGGCAGAACATTATGTTTTCTGCAACCATGACAGATGATGTGGAATTGCTTATAAATGATTTCTTTTCTGGCGTGGAGAAAATTTCGGTAGCCGTAAGCGGAACGCCATTAGAAAATATTGCCCAATCTACCTACGCCGTTCCTAATTTTTATACCAAAGTAAATTTATTGATACATCTGTTACAAGACACTGAAACCTTCCATAAGGTTTTAGTCTTTGTTTCCAGCAAGCGAACGGCAGATTTACTCTTTCAGGAGCTAGCGGAATTTTTTAGCGAGGAGCTTTGTATTATTCATTCTAACAAGACGCAGAATTATAGAATGCGTTCTATTAAGCAGTTCGATTCCGGTCAGAACCGAATTCTAGTCACTACCGATGTCATGGCCAGAGGTCTCGATTTAGAGGAGATTTCCCATGTCATCAACTTTGATACGCCAGCATATCCAGAGAATTATATGCACCGTATTGGTCGTACGGGAAGGGCAGAGAAGGAAGGTAAATCCATATTGCTGTACACTGAAAAAGAGGAAGAAGCCAAAGAGGCGATTGAAGCCCTTATGGTAACAGAAATTGAGAGTATAGCACTTCCAAAGGAAGTAGAAATAGCCAAACGCTTAACGCGTGATGAACAGCCCAAACACATAGAACACGAAAACCCATTACGCGAAAACGAGGAGGAAAGAGGTGCCAGCTTCCATGAAAAGTCTGAAAAGAATAGCAAACAAAACCAAGGCGGTTCCTATAAGCGTATTATCAAAAAGAAATACTCCAAACCCAAAACTAGAGGCGATAAGAACTTTGGTAAGAAGGGCAAAAAAAGATAACAGATTCCTAAGGTTTGTCTTGGTGTTCTTTGCTTGTGATTTTTTGTATTCAAGTATTTCTTTTGAGTGTCGTTTTTAGTAGTGCTACTGCTTTATAGTAAAAAAGGGAAACCCCATTGCCTTTAGGGCTGTAAAGGTGAATTCAGTGCAGTGTTAGATGGTGTGGCAAGTAGACCCCATTTAACGACAGTTAAAATTATTTTGCTATTAAACCATCCAACAACTTCCTAATCTTTGGATTATCCCAATCTGCCGCTCCTGTTTCTTTTACAATAATTCTTCCTTTAGCATCAATGATATAGTTGGTGGGAATACTAGTTTCATAAAGTGCTTCTGGGGTTTCCATAATAGGGGAATACACCGGTAGCTCATAACTCTTCTTTTCTAAAAAACGACGCACGACTTCGGGTTTTTCATTCGTAAGTAGCATAAAATTCATTTTATCACCATAATCCACATATAGTTTTTGAATGCTGGGCAGTTCGGCAATACAGGGCGGACACCACGTAGCCCAATAACTAACAAATACAACCCTTCCCTTCCCAACTTCTACCGCATTTGAAGCGCCATTTAATCCTTTTACTTTATAGTTAAATGGCTGTAGCTGGGTTTGGTCGTCTTCATCCATAGCAGATGGTGACAAGACTAACATTTTTACTTTATTAACCGCAACTTGAATGGGCGTTCGAGTTTGGGGAATAAGTAATAAGGCTAAAAAGACAAGAAGAAGTATATTGCTGACGCTGAATTTTTTCTTTTTCATTACTAGCGAAATTATGAATTTTTATGTTTCTGAAGTATATAATAGTTGTTTTTTGAGCGTAGTGAAATAGTATTTTAGGAACCAATTTTCACGGATTTTCTTTACGTTTATTTAGCTATACCTGGCTTTGGAATACTCAAGAATATCGGTGAAAGACTATAGTTTTAAGCTGAACGGTTTTGAAGATATTCACGGTTTGTCGACACTTTTTTACGCTTTATCCAAGATACTTTCATAGGTCGAAAAAGACTGTATTTCAGCGGTATACAAAAGGAGTGCGCTTAAATCTGGGTTATCTTTAAGTAACCCAAACGATTATTATGAAAGCTGTTTTAACCGCATTCCTACTTGTTTTTCTTAACGCTGCTGCTGTAGCACAACACGCAAAAACCAATGATAAAGTTAGCACTACTCAAATGGATGTTGTTTTGGTTTCTGGCCATCCTGTTTTTATCTCTTTGGAGAAGGTTGGGACGGAAACGCAGAACAGTGTAGTACGTTTGTATCGTTACCAGAATTCTAGGGTAAAAAAGGCCTTATCTTTCAAAACAAAAAAGGATAGACCAAAGTTGGCCTAGTCTTTGCTTTAAAAGTTCGGAGAGTACACTGTTGTACTTTCCTAAAAACGAGTTATATGATTTTATCTATTCTTTTAGTTCCCGTGACTTTGGTAGTTGTGTACAAGATTCTTTTTCCAAAAACAAAAAAGGTACTTCGCCCTATTAAAGTTCGAAGCACCTCTAAAAAATTCTAAATCTAGTAACCTTAGTCTTTCATTCCTGGTTGTTTAATAGTATAGTTGGCTTCGCTTTTCGCTTCGTCTACTTGTCTTTTAACATCAGCCAATAGGGCTTTTGCATCATATACAATACCATCTTTTATGGTGTATTTTACACCGCCAGCACGTATTACTTTATTATCATCAGTAAGTCTTATGGCTCCAGTTCCGTAAAGTACTTTTAGGTTTTTAAGTGGATTTTCTTCTACCACTACAAAATCTGCCAACTTTCCGATGGAAACAGAGCCAATTTTATCGGCCATTCCTAAAGCCTCCGCTCCATTTAAGGTAGCTGCTCTTATTACCTCTAAAGGATGAAAACCGGCTTCCCGTAGGAGTTCCAGTTCTCGTATGTAAGCAAAGCCATATAATTGAAATATAAATCCAGAATCCGAGCCCGCTGTTACACGTCCGCCTCTGTTTTTATATTCGTTGATAAAGGTCATCCAAAGTTTATAGTTCTTTTTCCATGCCACTTCTTGTTCCGTACCCCAGTCGTGCCAGTAAGACCCGTGCGATACCTTGCTGGGTTGGTAGAATTCCCATAAAGAAGGCAAAGTATAGGTCTCGTGCCATTCTGCTCTTCTTGCACGCTGTAAATCTCTACTTGCTTCATAGATATTAAAAGTAGGATCTATGGTAAAGTCTAGCTCCAATAGTTCGTTCATAACGGCATTCCAATGATCGGAATAGGGTTCTGCTGCTTGTTCCCAAAGTTTACCTGCATTTTCAAAACGGTGTTGCTCGTTTTGGTAGTTGTAATCCAGCGGATAGTTTTGTACCGTTCTATCATCGAACAAGGCTTCTGGGAGACCGTACCAGTGTTCCATAGATGTAAGTCCCGCTCTTGCGGAATGTAGCACATTCCATCTCGCAACGCTCATTTGTGCATGGTGGCATGCAGAACCTAGCCCCAACTTTTTATTCTCGTCCAAAGCAGCAGCCATTATTTCGGGTTCGGCTCCAAAAAACTTGATGCCGTCCGCTCCTTTTTTTGCATTCGCTCGAACCCATTCCCTGGCTTGTTCCGTCGTAGCGATGGGAATATCGTTCAAGGGGTTGAATGTTTTACTTGTCTGTCCGAAACCGGTATACGACTGAATACGTGGTGCTATTATTTCATTTTTAGCACTTTTTCTTTTTAGATCTAAGGCAAAATCGATGCCCCTACCGCTTGGTTCCCTAACGGTGGTAATACCATGTGCCATCCATAATTTAAATACATAATCTGGTTCCGCCCCTTGCGACGTTCCACCAATATGGCCGTGCATATCAATAAACCCAGGCAATAGATACATGCCATTGCAATCTAGTTCCTTACCGCCAGGTTTTAATTGTGGTCTTTTACTCTCATCTATGGGAACGCCGTCATATCCAACGACCTCAATTTTTTTAATGATATTATTTTCAACAACGATGTCGATAGGGCCTTGTGGGGGCGCACCATTACCGTTAATGAGCATAACACCTCTAATAATTAATTGGGAATGTGGCCCGTCTCCTTGCAGGGACTGCGCTATAAGCGTACCTATGGATAAAAGGGATAAGAGTAAGAATAATTGTATTTTTTTCATCATGTTTGGTTTGGAATGAATATGTATTAATCCGGAATTTTTAATCTTCTGAAGGGATATTTATTTTATCCCCAAGAAAAAGAGCATTTAAGAAAAGTCTATTAGTACCGTACCAAGAACCTCTAAAGTTTGGGTTGTCTGCAAAAAGCACTACTCTTCCGCTGCCCACTTTGCTTACCAGTAAGGAAGCAGAGGTTTTGATATTTTCCTCCATGTTCTTTTTCGTGATGAAGCCGTCAATAAGCGGATTTTGAGTATATCTGGCCACCGTAGCATAGGAGTTTTTGCTAGGAGCTAGCCATACCGTATTGTTTTTATACACCGGAATAGTCGCGTCTCGGTATCCGTAGGCTAGGGGATGGGTTATATCCAAATCGACTTTTAGGATAATACCACCAACACTTTCTTTACCAATATTCTCACGGGCATCTACATAGGGTTTCCTTTCCGTGGTTTTAGTGGAATCCTTTTCTGTTTTCGTGAGCTTTTCATCTACTATTTTTTTGTCGATAACCCATGTACTTGCCGTTCCAATCGTAATCAAGGTATTGCCTTTACGCGTCCAGTCCTTTATTTTGGCTATTTGCTTTTCCGATAGGTCGTATCTACCTGAAACCATAACCAGACTTGTATACTTGTCTAGGTTTACCCTATTGAAATTACGCATTGGAATTTTGGTGATTGGCATACCTACTCTGGTATCCAACAAATGCCAAACTTCTCCGGCCTCATAGGAACGTACACCATCTCCTATAAGCATAGCGGCCTTTGTTTTTTTGATAGGACGAATGTTGCCACTTCCAAGATCAATGCCTTTAAGGTTAAGTCCTGTATCTATTGCAAAAATGGGGACATCGAATTTATCCTGTGCTTCTCTAATCGCCATATGTACCGATGCTGCATCTTGTTTTTGAAGACTCACGCTAACCAACACTGCACCATAATTGAAATTTTTTACCTCTTTTCTAGTTCTAGCCGTAAACGGTTTAGCAGCTGAGGAAGCAACGATACCTTTTTGTTGTAAATAATGTAAGGCGGCAGGGGCATTGTAATCGTCCCAATCCATCACATAGGCATAATTTGATTTTTCAACCTGAGGTTGCTTAGCAAAATTTTCTACACTGGTAATTTTATCCCCAAGTTGAAGCGTATTCACCGACTTGTATTTCATATTGTAGAAATTACCTAAAGACCATGCTGAAGCATCATAATATACGCTGTCCCTATATTTATCGTAGGTTTCAAACATGGTTTGTACCATTCTGTATTGTGGCTGATTTGTAGGCACGGTGTACTTATCCCCAGAACGGTACACCTCAATTTTATGTAACAACAATTTATCAATGAATGCCTTGGTCCGGTTTTGGTCATGCACATCGCCAAAAGTATAGCCCTTGATTTTACTCTTTGTAGCATTGGTTAGGCCACTTTTAAAGAACTGCTGCTGATATTTGCGCATGTACGCTTTATTATTTACCGCAGTTTTCACTGTAGTAATACTTGACGTATATTGATTCCTTATAGTAAATGCAAATGTGATTTCGCCAAAGGCGGTCGTTTGTCTATGACCGCGAGAACTTGCTTGCTCAAATAACAACCCTAGGCCTCCTTGTAGATCTGGGTACGAAGACCCGTAACCAGGATAGGTGCCATCAAAAACCTCTTTTGTGAAATATAGCGAACCGATACTGTCCAAAGCCTTAGCAAATTCGTTGCCAAAAAGCGTGTTTAGGTCCTCATAGTTTTCTTTGGGCATAATTGGATCCCAAGATGCGTTAGCTTTCATAGGTTCAAAAAAATAAGTGCTTTGGGTACCCATTTCATGAAAGTCCGTTACTACGTTTGGATACCATTGGTGGTACCAATTCAATTTACCCCTACTTTCGGGGTTAATACCTAGTAGCCAATCTCGGTTGAGATCAAACCAATAGTGATTTGTTCTTCCTCCTGGCCAGTATTCGTTGTGTTCGGCATCTTGTGGGTCGGCCACCTCAGGAGTACCTTGATAGGTATTTGCCCATTGGCTATGGCGGTCACGACCGTCTGGATTAATGGCAGGGTCTATAAATATGACCGAGTTCTTTAGATAGCTCAGAATTTCTGGATTTTCCGAAGCCGCAAAGGTATATGCCGACAATAAAGCAGCTTCTGAGCTTGACGGTTCGTTTCCGTGTACGTTATATGCAAGATTGATGAAGATAGGTACCTCATCATAATTGGAAACCGATTTTGAAGGGTCAGTGAATGCTAAATGAGCTTCTTGTAGTTGCTCCATGTTGTTGCCATTTTCCGGAGCGGTAATGGTAAGCATAACCAGTTTTCTACCCTCGTGCGTTTTTCCGTAGTACTGAATGCTAGCCCGGTCAGATACTTCTGCTAATTTTTCAAAATAGGCAACAATAAGGTCATGCCTGGTATGGTGCTCCCCGATACCATAACCTAAAAAAGCTTCTGGAGATGGAATGTTCTCGTTAAAAGGTTTGAATTTTTGATAGAAATAATCTTGGGCGGATAAGGTACTCCCAAAGAGGACTACCAAGAGTAGTAATTTTTTTAACATGAAACGTTTTTTTAAGTTAGCCGCTTAAATATACCTATTATCCCTTTAAAATGTAGTAGGGAGAAGTAATTTATGTTAAGTGCTAGGAAGATAAAAACTAAAAGGAATTCTTAGATTATACTGCTGGGTGCAAATGCTGTGTTATTTCGTGGAATCTGATGATGTAGTTGGTTCCTTTTTTACTATCGTCTCTTTGAATAGTACCCTTTAATTGTCGGGTGAGGTTGTGGATGAGCTTTAACCCTAAGGACTTGGAATTTTTATAGGTTATTGTTTCTGGGAAACCTTTACCGTTGTCACCAATATTAAGTACATATTGTTTGTCCAGTTCTTTCTTTAAGACAATATATATTTCACCTTCTTCTTCATCAGCAAAGCCATATTTTAAGGCATTAGTTACCGCTTCGTTAATCAAGAGCCCTAATGGTATGGCCGTATCTATGCCTAATTTTATATCTGGAATATCGATTTTCAATTGCACCTTACTATCCAGTCCTTTAATAGACCTTATGAGATATTCGCTCAGTTCCTGTACATAGGATTTGTACTCTATTTGAGTAATATCATTTCTCATGTAGAGCATTTCGTGAACCATTGCCATAGAAATAACCCTGTTCTGTGTGCTTTTAAGTAGGGTTTTCATTCTTGCCTCTTCCACATTACGTGATTGTAGACTCAGCAAACTGGATACGGTTTGTAAGTTATTTTTTACCCGATGATGTACTTCCTTTAGTAGCGTTTCTTTTTCTTCCATTTGTGCGGTAAGTTCTTTTTTTGAACGGTACAGCGCATGGTGTGTTTTTAGTAAGTTCTTACCGAATATATTACCTAGAAGAAACATAGAGAATAAAACGGAAAGTAGGTTAAACAAGTCTTTTGAACTCTCTGGAATTATATTTTCAGTGATAGTAAGGTCAGGAATACTTTGCGAAAAAATTAAGAACACCAGACAAAAAACAAGAATAAGGTACACCTGTCCATATCGTTTTGTGGTAACATAACCAGCAAAGACAATCAAGGCCAGAGTAAAAATAAAGGAGCTATTGATACCACCGCTGTATAGGGTAATGATAAAGGCACTGATAAGCGCCATTATAGAGGAAATATTATAGGTGGTAGTGATGTTTTTATGCTGGTGAAAGGCCCAAGTATTTAGAAGATTGCAAATGCCAAAAGCCACAAAAACAGTAGGGATTATCTCCTTTATATTTAGTCCGAAATAGCAGATAGCCGCAAAAACTAGGGACAAAGCACTTGAAACGTAGTTCACCTTTAAAATAAGGGAAACCTTATCTTTAAGACGTTCTTGATCTACATGTGAATCGTTCATATAAAACGTTTTGATTCGTTATTAGTCTTTGTAACTAAATGTAAAACTAGTCATGTTTACGCAATAATTCCAATACTTTTTAACATTCCGAAAGCTAGGAGCTAAAAAAAATCCTAAATTTTTATCTTTCTCGGTCTTAAACCTGTTAAATTCCCAATGGAAATGGGTTTTTCTTCTATATGTTTTTATGCGATGCAATACCTATTAAAATTGACATAGCACAGTCTCGTAGCCCTGCTGTCTATAAGATTCAACAGGCACGTCAGAATTCAGGAATATTTTATGGTACAATGGCTTAACACCTCGGCTGTGACCAATTTTTTCTTCTATTGATAAATATCGGACTAAATAGTAAAACAGAAGATTTGGTTCATTCTATAATCTCGTAATCGATACGTAGTTTTCGCAAAGCTCTTAATGCAGAACCAGAGTTTTTGTCTTCGATTTGAATGTCTACAGGGTCTCCTTCTAGTAGTATATCTGTAAGTTCATTGGACAAGGATGCATCAATATTAGATGAAACGCCTTCAATACATTTAGCAATAGCCCTTCTATCTGGTCTCTGAGCGTCACAGGATAATAAGTTTAGTTTCATAATTATAAGGTAGTAATTCAAAGACTAATCGTGGGATACCTTTAGAATGTATTAGGATAAGTATCCATTTTAAAAACCTGTAACAAAAGAAATATAGATTATCAATGCTCTATATTTCTTTTGTTAGTGTAATTGAAGTATCATTTGCTTTAATTTCACCATTAAACAAGTTATTTGGAGTGATTTAAATACTATTTTGACTTTTTCAATCTCTTTTCTTCTTTCTTCTCTTTAGCTGTTTTTGCAGGTTCTTTTTTGACATTTTTTTTTGCGTCTTTACTTTTTGCCATAATAATTGAATTTAATGATTAGTAGTGCTTTTAGTTCTTTAGTGACTAAGTATAATTGCATATCAGACAATAGAAAGTCATAATTTTCAGCTTACTTAGTAGTTTAATATTCAATGTCTTTTATTTTTTCGCAGAGACAAAAGTCTTTAAATAAAAAATTACAGTCAGTTTTCTTATTGAAAGGTAGCGTAATTAATGGCAGTTTAAAACCTTTAATTTTTAATCTTTTGTCATATTGATTCTTTTTGTCGCCAAATAGATTGTCTGGATTCCGTAAATTAGAATGGCTCCTCTCCTAAGATGAAGGAAGGAGCCATTATTCTTATTTTTAAAAACTTAGGTAGTAAATTGATATTACAACCACTTTTCAAATACGGTAGCTACTTTGGTATTAACCGCAGCCTTAACCCAATGCAATATTTTTTAATGCCTATTGCAAAGCGTTTAATCCTGCGTTATTACCCATTCACCTTTTTGAAGTAATGGCTCGGCCTGCTTGAATTTAACGGTCTTGCTTTCGCCGGACATCACGTTCTTTATGGTTACGCGTTCGTTCCTGCCAATTTTTGGTTGCTCTCTCGTAATGGTTTCGGTCACTAGTGGACGTTGCCCTTGGTTCTGACTTACAGCTCTACTGCGGGCAGCAAGTTCATCACTATTAGGGATTTCGGCTTTAGAGGTCTGTAAATTTTCCTTACTACGCTTTACATTACGGGCTTCTTGTATCTCGTTTGAATTTTCAGAAGGTAATTCTCCTTTGAACAAGAAAGAAATAATTTCTTTGTTCACTTTCTCAATCATCTCTTTGAAAAGTTCAAACGCTTCGAATTTATAGATTAGCAAAGGGTCTTTTTGCTCGTGTACCGCTAATTGAACAGATTGCTTCAGTTCATCCATTTTTCTCAAATGTGTTTTCCAAGAGTCGTCTATAATGGCAAGCGAGATGTTTTTCTCAAAATCTGTTACCAATTGCTTTCCTTCGCTATCATAAGCTTCTTGTAAATTAGTCACCACACTAAGGCTTTTAATGCCATCTGTAAACGGCACAACAATACGCTCAAAGTTGTTGGACTTGTCCTCATATACCTGTTTTATAACAGGTAAAGCGGTAGCGGCATTCCGCTCCATCTTTTGCTTATAATACTCATAACCCGTTTTGTAGACTTTGCCGGTAATCTCTTGAGCACTTAATTTTCCAAATTCGTCCTCCGTTACAGGGGAGGTCATGGAGAAGTACTTTATTAGCTCAAACTCAAAATTCTTATAATCACTGGCGCCTTTGTTACCCTCCACAATGACTTCACAGGTATCATAAACCATATTGGCAATATCTACTTTCAAACGCTCTCCTTGCAATGCATGACGTCTTCTTTTATAGACTACCTCACGTTGTGCGTTCATCACATCATCATACTCCAATAAACGTTTACGCACACCAAAGTTATTCTCCTCTACTTTTTTCTGTGCGCGTTCAATAGATTTGGTCATCATACTGTGCTGAATGACTTCGCCCTCTTCAAGTCCCATCTTATCCATCATCTTAGCTACCCTGTCAGAACCGAATAAACGCATTAGGTTATCCTCTAAGGAAACGTAGAATTGAGAGCTTCCTGGATCTCCTTGACGGCCAGAACGTCCTCGTAACTGTCTATCTACCCTACGGGAATCATGTCGTTCTGTACCAACAATAGCAAGTCCGCCAGATTTTTTTACCTCGTTAGAGAGTTTAATATCCGTTCCACGTCCTGCCATGTTCGTAGCGATGGTCACTACTCCGGCATAACCTGCCTCTGCAACTACATCTGCTTCTTTCTTGTGAAGTTTTGCATTCAATACGTTGTGTGGTACTTTACGGACACTTAAAAGTTTAGAAAGTAATTCAGATATTTCTACAGAGGTAGTACCAATCAGAACCGGTCTTCCAGCCTGGCTCAATTTGGTTACCTCGTCTATAATGGCGTTGTATTTTTCCCGTTTTGTTTTGTAAATCAAATCATTACGATCATCTCTGGCAATTGGTCTATTGGTTGGAATTTCCATTACATCCAATTTATAGATTTCCCACAACTCTCCAGCTTCTGTTACTGCTGTACCTGTCATACCGGCCAACTTGCTATACATTCTAAAGTAGTTCTGCAACGTAACTGTGGCGAAGGTTTGAGTCAGTGCTTCGATTTTCACATTTTCCTTAGCTTCAATGGCCTGGTGCAATCCGTCCGAATATCTACGACCATCCATAATACGACCAGTCTGCTCGTCTACAATCATCACCTTGTTTTCCATTACCACATATTCCGTATCTTTTTCAAAAAGGGTATATGCTTTTAACAATTGACTCATGGTATGAATACGCTCACTCTTTATAGTAAAGTCTTTAAAAAGCTCTTCTTTAATTTCTGCTTCTTTTTCAATTTCTAAACCTTGATTTTCAATCTTAGCGATTTCACCTCCTATGTCTGGCATTACAAAAAAGTCCCTGTCTTTCTCCCCAGAGATATAATCTACTCCCTTATCTGTAAGTTCTATCTGATTGTTCTTTTCATCTATCACGAACAATAGGTCTTCGTCCACTTTTGGCATTTCCCGATTGTTGTCTTGCATGTAAAAATTCTCTGTTTTCTGTAACAGTTGTTTTACACCTTCTTCACTAAGGAACTTGATTAGCGCTTTGTTTTTAGGTAGACCTCTAAATACACGAAGCAGAAGAAAACCTCCTTCTTTGGTGTCGCCATTTGCAATCAGTTTTTTTGCCTCGGCCAAAATACCGGTTAAATGCTGACGCTGTTTTTGAACGATTTCGTTGACTTTTGGTTTCAATTCATTAAACTCATGGCGGTCTCCTTCAGGTACTGGTCCTGAGATAATAAGTGGCGTACGAGCATCATCTACTAATACGGAATCTACCTCATCTACAATCGCATAATTATGTGGTCGCTGTACTAAATCCGTTGGCGTATGCGCCATGTTATCCCTTAGATAATCAAAACCGAATTCATTATTGGTACCATAAGTTACATCAGCGTTATACGCTGCTCTTCTGCCGTCGGAGTTAGGTCTGTGATGGTCTATGCAGTCTACGGAAAGGCCGTGAAATTCAAAAATTGGTGCCATCCATGCGCTATCTCTTTTTGCTAGATAGTCATTAACGGTAACCAAATGGGTTCCGTTACCCGTAAGTGCATTCAAATACAAAGGAAGGGTCGCTACCAATGTTTTACCTTCCCCGGTTTGCATCTCGGCAATTTTTCCCTGGTGAAGTGCAATACCCCCAATCAGCTGCACGTCATAATGAACCATGTCCCAAGTAACTTCTTTGCCAGCGGCGTCCCATGAATTTTTCCATAATGCCTTTTCTCCATCTAGTGCAACATAATCCTTGCTGCCAGAAAGCAGCCTATCGTTCTCCGATGCCGTAACTGTAAGTGTTTCGTTGTTAGCGAAACGCTTTGCCGTTTCTTTAACAACTGCAAAGGCTTCTGGTAATATCTCATTCAAAGCAGCTTCAGAAATCGTGTAGGCCTCCTCTTTTAGCGTGTCTATTTGAGCGTAGCTGTCCTCGTTTTTATCGATGTCGGTAGACTCGTGAACTTCTTTTTCTAGCTTGGCTATTTGGGCCGTGATGTCCTTGTAGGAGTCTTGTATTTTTTGCTTAAAATCGATGGTTTTCTGACGGATTTCATCCAAACTCAGTTTTTCCATATCGGCTTCAAAAGACTTTATTTGTTCTACAAGAGGTTGAAGCTCTTTTACATCTTTTTTAGATTTGTCGCCAACAAAAGCCTTTAAGACGGAATTTATGAAACTCATATATTTTTATGTATTTGTACCGAATACGTAGAGATTTTAATCTCTAAGAGGTTTTAATATTAATTAAAATCGAATTTTAAAATCTACATTGCTTTTAAGAACAAAAGCCATTCCAGTCTTTATAATAGTCCAAAATACCTTTTATTACTGCCAAAATTACATAAAAAAAAAGCCTCCGAGGAGACTTTTTAGTAGTAATTATAATATGTAAACCCACAAAAGGCAGTTCTTTAAACAATGCTACAGCCTATTTTATATACCTTGCTTATAACCAACTAATATACTTGTGTTTTAGCTAAATGTAGCGCTAATATTCGTCCTCGTTCCAGAGGTAGTCTTCTTCCGTGGGATAGTCTGGCCAAATCTCTTCAATTGATTCGTAGATTTCACCACCTTCTTCCTCCATGGATTGTAAGTTCTCAACAACCTCTAAAGGCGCACCGGTTCTGATTGAGTAGTCAATCAGCCAAGGTGCATCACTTAAATAAGATGCTAGTTCTAATGTCCAATACATGGTAATAGTGTTATTTTAAATTTTTGCAAAAATAATTTTTAAATAATGGCAGCCAAGATAATTCGCAATTATTTCTTTTTAGTTATCAACATTTAACGCTTTGATAAATTGATAACGAAGAAATTATGGTTTTATTAGTCCATTTTTTCTGGAATCCATTTTACCTCATCTGCCTTTAAATCTTTTGACAATTTTCGTGCCAATACAAACAGATAGTCCGAGAGGCGGTTTAAATAGGAGAGAACCCGTTCATCAAAAGGTTCGTTTTCTTGTAAAAGTGTGGCCATGCGTTCTGCCCTTCTACAAACGGTCCGTGCGATATGACAGTATGACACGGTGGTGTGTCCGCCGGGAAGTATGAAATGTGTCATTTGTGGCAAATCTTGTTCCATAGTGTCTATGGCTGCTTCTAGTTTTTGGATATGAGATTCCTCAATTCTTGGGATATTAAGCCGCTCTTTACCATTTTTTAGGACTGCTTTTGCGGGATCGGTTGCCAAAATAGCACCAAGGGTAAATAAATCTTCTTGTATTTTGGTAAGTTCTTGCTTGGATAACGTATCAATTTCCTGGTCTCGAACTAGCCCTAGCCATGAATTAAGTTCGTCAACGGTTCCGTAGCTATCTATACGGATATGATGTTTAGGAACACGGGTGCCGCCAAAGAGCGCTGTTTCTCCTTTGTCTCCAGTTTTGGTATAAATTTTCATATGTTTTTTTTGAATTTTTCGGGATGCCTGAAGCTTAGTGCATTAGATTTTTCACTCCTATTTTTTAATCGGGTAGTTGTCAGTAGACAGTTGATTTAGATTTCTGAGGATCCACGCTTTTAAGTTAATTCTTGAACTTTTCCGTTCCTAAAGTCAACTTCCTAATTCTCTTCATTCTTTCGTTTATAATCCTCCATGAATTTTCTAGATTTTCTATCCCTTGATTTTCCTCTATTCATAAAACGGAAACCTACATAAATCGCAAAAACGACTCCAAGAGTAATGTATACGGTATTGTTCATAGTCTAGGATTATTGGTTAAAATTAAGGGATTATATCCGTATCTTAAAATGTTCCTTTGCTTGTTCCTTTCTAAAAAACACGATACCACAGTGGTACAGGTCCATAGTAACACGTATATGCGCTTGTTCTTTTAGTGCGTTCCACATGGCACAACTTTGCTTTGTGGCATATATGCCTTCTATGATGAGCATACTTTCATTATGAGTATATTCTTTCCCAATAGTTTTAAATGGTTTACCCAGGGTATTCGCATAAATAATATCAAAAGGGAAAGTGCTGTAGTCTAACCCTTCAAAGATGGTATTCAATTTTATTTTGAGTTGATTGGAATCATTTACTAAGCCAATATTTTTATGTGAAAAATAGGATATACTTTTTGCTAATACGTTTTCTGTAATCGAAAGGTCTTTGTTTCCTTTACGGTATAAGCCCTTAGTAACAAAACCGTAAATGAACGGAGAATGTACGCCATGCTGATTGGTTGCTGAAAGGAGAAACTTGATGTAAGAAATAAAACGGTACACTGCTGTGATTCAAAATTTGTCAAAGGTAATCATACAGGTTCTATTATTTGGTGCCGATTTGGTTATGTACATAGGAGTGTTCAAGAAGTCTAACGTTCATCTTTTTCATATCTAATGCTGTCGAAATATCTTTAGCTGTACTGGTGGGTTGTTGTCGACTGCGCTCCAAACGAATATTGAATGGACTTTTTAAACAGCTCTTATTAATGCTATAATGACAAATGCCCATTAATCAAGAACTCTGGCAGGAGGTTGAATTAACGGGCACTTAAATCATGAGAGTTAGTCGATATTATATTAAGCCATTTTAGCCTTGTTTCTTTTTGTAGTAAAAGATAATGCTTTAGTTACTCTAGCATTTTTAAACTTGTAAAGTCTTGCAATTTCCGTAGTGTTCTCTAAGTTCAATTCAGTAGGAGTTTCGGTAACGATAGTCATTTCAATAGTTTTTACTTTAACATCTGTTGTGTTGTTCTGTGCTTGTGCGCTCATTCCGATGAAGAAGATAAAGAAGATGGTAGCTATTGTTTTCATGACTT
>RCND010000463.1_pt1 | contig 23154 bp, 19 predicted proteins | sample 2041351 | NCBI WGS metagenome assembly RCND01 (sample SAMN09708230, study PRJNA481090) | Marine sediment metagenome, whole genome shotgun sequencing project. | biome: marine sediment; feature: ocean; material: sediment; isolation source: Sewage treatment plant 12B marine sediment (STP12B) ... | reverse complement strand
AGCCGTGCAACTACTTTGTCGGCGGAGAGATGATACTGCAAATTGCCTAACCAGGTGGCCATACACTCCACCAGAGTCACCGAATGGTTCGATAGGGCCTGGTCAATGGCGGTTTCCAGTGCCAACGGCTCTTCAATGGTTTTAAAGAGCGTTGATCGCCGGGCTTGATGATGGGCGATGCGAGCCTGAAATTCCAGGTCGGTCACCTGGGCGGTGGCAATATAGGCGATGGGCGTTTGCGACCGGTTTTTGGCAAGCTCCTGGGCCATGGTTTCGGCAAATTGGCTTTTGCCGGAACGGGCACCGCCGCTCACTAAAATTGGAATGATCGAACCCTTGCCCTCTTTTCTTATCATCGATTTGCCTGTCTGATCCGTTCTCTATTGTTGAAAATGGACTTATACAGGCTAAGACAATCGAGATGCAAGGACAAGTTCTTTAATTTTGTAGCCAGAAGTCAGCATCGCCGCCGGCCTACGGCCTGTTTAATCGGGAAGAAACTATGGAAGTTTCATAAGAGAATCCAGGAATCAGAAGCCAGAAGTCTAGAGCCTAGGGTGCATTCCATGCACCTAAGGGCGTTACATTCATATGATACGCCCAAATGATGCGCGGAGCACGCCCTACGCCCCATTCGTCACTCCAGTAGAAGCTGGAGTCTGGCAAAATGGTTTGTACTCTGGAATTGCACGAATCATTTAGATCCCGGATCAATTCCAGGATGACGATCTTCTCTATTCTAGCTCCTGGCTTCTTACTTCTGAATTCTGCCTTTAGAATTCGGTCAACTCACCTTTTTACCTGCTGCCGGATAGCTTCCCAGGTGTTTTAGCAAAGTGGTATGCTTTTCGACCTTCGCAAGTACTTCCACAACCTTGGCATCTTTTTCAACGCCTTCAAAATCGAGGAAGAAACAGTAATTATCCGGGTCATTTCGCAGCGGCATAGAGGCAATTCGGGTTAAGTTGATATTGGCATCGGCAAAGCATTGCAATACTGCCAGCAACTGACCCGCCTCGTGCTTTGTTACAAAGATAATCGAACTTTTTTGCCCCTTCTTTTTAGACTCTTCGCGGGCCAACAGCAGGAATCGCGTGGAATTGGACGGGCCATCTTCAATACGATCCTTTATAATGTCAAGGTCATAAAGCTCGGCACACAATTGACTGGCAATGGCCGCTGATGCTCTGGGGTTCTCGCGGGCCAACATCTTTGCAGCGCCCGCTGTGTCGTAATAGGGTCGAGCTTCCAGGTTGTTGCGTGCTAAAAATCCGCGGCACTGGGCCAACGCCTGTGGGTGGGAATAGACCTGCCGGATCTCCTGGTAATCGGTGTCGGCCACGGCCATCAAACAGTGCCGCACCTTCACCTTGGCTTCGCCAATGATTTTCAGCCCAGTGGTGGTCAAAAGATCATTGACCTGGGTGACTGCCCCCTCAAGCGAGTTTTCCACCGGCACCACACCCAGATCGAGGTAACCCTCTTCAACCCCTTGAAAAACGTCGGCAAATTCCAAGCAAGGGATATGGGCACTACCGGGGGTGAGTTGGCGCGCGGCGATTTCACCATAGGCGCCGTGTTCACCCTGGAACCCTACCAGTAAACGATCCTCTTCCTGCAGCCGTTTGCTCTCTTCAATAATGGTTTTGAGCAGCCGTTGGGTAAAAGGGCGCTCCACCAGATCGAGGTTAAGCCGCTCGATGCGGGCCATCATAGTGGCTTCACGGGAAGGATCGGAAACAGAATCCTTGAATTTTTTTGAGCGCAGCGCCAAACCCATTCGCTCCTGGATCAAGACCAGCATTTCACGATCAATTTTGTCGATGTTACGTCGAATATCATTGAGTTTCATGGGCTACTCTCCTTTGGAAGGCTCAAGGTTGTTATTGGGAAGCGTCGTCATAAATTGATGCAGGGGCCGAATTTGATTCATCAGATCGGCAAACATGGGCGGTGTCAGGGCTTGGTCCGCATCACACAACGCCTCCTTGGGGTTGTTGTGGACCTCGATGATCAGACCGTCTGCACCCGCTGCCACCGCCGCGATACTCATGGTCGGGATCAGACTGATGCGCCCGGTACTGTGGGTCGGGTCCACCACAATAGGCAGATGGGTCAGCTCGTGAATAGCCGGAACCGCCGAAAGATCGAGGGTGTTGCGGGTGTAACGCTCAAAGGTGCGGATGCCGCGTTCACATAAAATAACTCCGGCGTTGCCTTCGCTCAAAATGTACTCGGCGCAGTTGAGCCACTCTTCCAGGGTCGAGTACATCCCCCGTTTTAAAAGCGCCGGTTTGCCTGCGCGGCCCACCTCTTTTAATAGGGCGAAGTTTTGCATATTACGGGTACCGATCTGCAGGACATCGGCAAATTCAGCCACCCAGGAGACATCCCGTGGATCGATCACTTCGGTGACAATGGGCAAGCCGGTCTCTTTTTTGGCTTTTTCCAGAATCCGCAAGCCTGAAAGCCCTAACCCTTGAAACGAGTAGGGCGATGTGCGTGGTTTAAAAGCGCCGCCCCGCATCATGTTGGCCCCGGCCGCTTTCACCGCTTTGGCCGTCTCAATGGTTTGGGTCTCGGTTTCAACGCTGCACGGCCCGGCAATGACCACCAGGTCCTGGCCGATCTTAATCCCATCCACATCGATCACCGTGCGTTGGGTCTTGTCGCGGGCGGCTAACTTCAAATTTTTCATTACAATCTCCTTGCCGTCAAAATAAAAAAAGCCTCGGGTACGAATCCCAAGGCTTATCATGTTCAATGTGCCCCGGGATCGGCTCGTCTACCCGGGGTATGTCGTTACATCGTCAACACACCGGATAGACGCCGGTAAAGCTAAAAAAGAAGCGGCCCTCAAAAGCGGTGTAGCGATAATAGTTGATGTTCATTTGAATTTCCAAAGACGTTTGTTTATTTCCACATCAGATAGATAGCTAAAGGCTAAATGTCAACAGGTTTTTGCTGAATAGGATTTCCTGTAAACAACATCACGGGTACGTTTACAATATCTTCTATTGCATTAATGATAATTTGAAACACACTCCCTGAAGAATTAAATACTTGACAAGGAAATGGTTTTGAGCGTAATAAGCCAAGCTTATATTTGGCATTGACTTACGTGCCTTATAATTAACCAGGATGGCTGTGTAAAAAGAAAATAGATTAGACAACTAGGCAGACTTACTTTACCAGCTGTCTCCTTGCTCTACGAATAGTCGTGGGGCTTTACATCCATAAGGAGGCGTCATGCGACGTTACGAAACAATTATTATTCTCTCGCCGGATCTCCCGGAAGACACCCGCCAAACCCTGTGTGATCAGGTGGTTGAACAGATTGATCAGCACCAGGGGTTCCTTGCCGAAACTGATGTATGGGGGAACCGCCGACTGGCTTACAACATCCGAAAAAAATCTCGTGGGTTTTATGTCCGCTTTGATTATTGCGGGGGAACCGAATTGGTTGATGAGTTGGAACGGCGTTTTCAGATAAACGATGCCTATCTTAAATACATGACGATTGTAACGGATAAGTCGGTGGACCTGGAAGCGGTGAAACAAGAGGCTGAAAAAGCTCAGGCAGAAGCTGAAAAGATTGCCGCTGAAAAAGCCGTTGCCGCCGAAGCTGCCGCGATAAGAGCTGAAAAAGCTCAAGCCGAAGCTCAAGCAAAAACCGTTGAAAAAGAGGACAAAGCTGCGGCCACTGCGACAGATGATCAAGCCCCTGAAACCGATACAGATAGTGAGGCATAATATGGCAGCTCCATCAAGATCACCCCAATCCAAGTTTAATCGTCGCCGCGTTTTTCACCGCCGTAAAGTGTGCCGTTTTTGTGCGGATAAAAACAAAGAGATCAACTATAAAGATCCTGGGGCGCTAAAATATTTTATCACTGAACGTGGAAAAATAATTCCTCGCCGGATTTCCGGTACTTGTGCAACCCATCAGCGCACATTGACCCGTGCGATCAAGCGGGCCCGGACCATCGCATTACTGCCGTTTGTGGGCAATTTAAGTCGCTAAAATTGAGATGATGCAGGGGATTAAATCTGGAATGGCAGGCGATATTGCCTGGGGTGTTGTGATCACCTGCGCACTCTTTGCCTTGGCGCTTGTTTTCCCCTTGGTCGGGTTTTGCTTTATTCCGTTTGTGCCGGTACCGACACTCTTCTACCGATGTAAATCAGGACGCAACGCCAGCCTGATTTTGATGCTGGTGACGATGGTGATCCTGACGGTTTTTACCGGGCAAGTGGGGTTTGATTCAATTATCATCGCGTTGTTGCTCTTAACCGGCTATTTTTTAGGTGAACAGTTTCAACTGCAACCAAGCGTTGAAGAGGCAATTTTCAAGAGTTGCGGTATTGTTTTAGGGGTTGGAGCGTTGGCGGTTTTCGGTTTCAGCCTTATTTCAGCGACAACGCTGGGTGATGTGGTCCACGGTTTTGTGACCCAGAACCTGGAGCTGACGCTGGCCATTTATAAAGAGGCGGGTGTTGCGCAGGAAACCATCGATTCGATTGTCGGGTTTCGCGGAAAAATAGAATTGATCTTAACGCGGTTGCTGCCCGCATTTATCGTGACATCAATGCTTTTTGTCAGCTGGATTTCGGTGCTGACGGCGAGAACTATATTTGGTTTAAAATCGATTCCATACCCCGATTTTGGCCGGCTAAACCGTTGGAAGGCCCCAGAACTGCTGGTATGGGCGGCGATATTTTGTGGCGTGGCCGTCTTTTTACCCCGACTGGGTGTTCGTTGGATCGGCATTAACGGGCTCTTGATTTTAGCGACAATCTACTTTTTCCAGGGGATTGCCATTGTTGCCTTTTATTTTGAAAAAAAAAGGCTTCCCAAGTTGTTGCGGGCGGTATTGTACGGAATGATCCTCCTGCAACCGCTTATTTTTATCGTAATAATTTTGTTTGGATTTTTTGACATGTGGATAAACTTTCGGCGGCTCAATGGAGCACCTGACCAGTCGTCCACGGATGAATGATTTGTTTTATAGAGATCATCTAATTTGGCTTGTACAGTCAAATGTACGCCATTAATTTTGGAGGAATGATGAAAGTTATTTTACAGGAAACAATCGAATCTTTGGGGATCATCGGCAGCGAGGTGGATGTTGCCGACGGATATGCCCGCAATTACCTGCTGCCCCAGACAAAAGCGATTTTGGCAACACCGCAGAACCGCAAGGCGATGGAACAAAAACGCATCAAAATTGATCTTCAGATTGCCCAGGAAAAAGGGCTTGCCCAGGAGATGGCCAAACGGCTGGAAGATGTGCATTGTAAAATTTCCGCAAAAGTGGCCGAAGAAGACCGGCTTTACGGATCGGTGACTGTACGGGATATCATCGACGCTTTGGCAAAGCAGGAGATCGCGGTGGAAAAGCGGATGGTCTTGTTAGCTGCGCCCATCAAAACATTGGGTGCTCATAAGGTTCCAATCCGAGTCTATACAGAGGTTGAGCCGGAGATTACCGTGGAGATCGTAGCCGAGAAATCGGATAAGTCCGAATAAGACGGTCTGTAGAGTTGCGTGTTGTCGGCATCGATGTTGCAATTGTGTGCATGATCGGTGACATTGAATGTAGCGTTTGAGCATCGGTCGACATGACCATCAATAAAGCAGGGAGATATTGTTGAAGAATCCCCAATATTATTGGTTCGATTCTGTTGTTGGGATTCCTGGATCTGGTTACCTCGACCTGCCGGGCTGGAGGGGCAGATAAATGGCTACTCCTTTAGGTCGATCCGGTCAGGAAAACATCTCCCATAAACTCCCACCCCAAAGCTTGGAAGCGGAAGAGTCTTTGATCAGTACGCTCCTGCTGGATGAAAACACCTACCTGGACATTTCGGGCAAAGTGTATTCGCGGGATTTTTATAAGAGCCGGCACCAAATAATATTTGGTGCCATTGAAGATCTTTTTAATCGTCATGACCCCATCGATTTAGTGACGGTCACCAATCTGCTACGCGAAAATGGCAAGCTGGAAGAGATTGGCGGGGCCTCTTTTTTAGCGTCCCTGGTAAAAACAGTTCCTGTTGCCACAGACCCGGCTCATTACGCTCAGCTAGTTCACGATAAGGGTCGGCTGCGGCGGTTGATTCAAAAGGCTAACGAGATCGTCATTAAATGTTATGATGATCCCGGGCCGGTCAGTGAGATTGTCGATTTTGCCCAGGCAGTGGTATATGAAGCGACAGAAGATGTGAATCGACCGGCGTTTCAGCCTTTGAGCGATCTTTTGAGCAACAATTTTGACACCTTGGATGAACGCTCTAAAAACCGTTCACAGTTCACTGGAATTGCCACCGGATATGGTGAACTGGACCGTCTGACGGCCGGGCTGCAGAATTCTGATCTGATTATTATCGCCGCCCGCCCCAGTATGGGTAAAACCGCTTTTGCCTTGAATCTGGCTCGTAACGCCGCCATGGATTATAATGTCCCTACAGCCATTTTTTCCCTGGAAATGGCTAAGGAGCAGCTTTCCATGCGCATGCTGGCGTCGGAAGCCCGGGTGAGCGCCAATTCCGTGCGGACCGGTTTTCTATCCAAAGAGGATATGACCCATTTGCGGGATGCCGCAGATCAGTTAAGTAACGCCCCTATTTTTATCGATGATTCTCCTGATATTTCTGTTGGCGAGATTCGCGCTAAAGCCCGGCGACTTAAGATGAGTAAAAATGGTTTAGGGCTGATCATCATCGACTATCTTCAGTTGATGCGTACCAATGCTCAAGCCGAGCGTCGTGATTTAGCTATTTCTGAAATATCGCGGTCGCTCAAGATCCTGGCCAAGGAACTGAACCTGCCGGTAGTGACTCTCTCGCAGCTCAATCGTAAGCTGGAAGAACGCAGTGACAAAAAGCCCCAATTGTCCGACCTGCGCGAGTCGGGAGCGTTAGAGCAGGATGCCGATGTGGTAGCCTTTATCTATCGGGATGAAGTGTATTATCCGGATAAGGAAGACAATAAAAACAAAGCGGAACTGCTGCTTAAAAAACAGCGGAACGGCCCCACCGGGACAGTCCCGCTGATTTTCCTGGGTGAATACACCCGCTTCGAAGATGCCGCTGATGAGCGTTATGGCAATACTCATCTTGCGCTGTAACCATATGATGTCTCTTGTCTTTTTGCGATCTGTTTAACTCCCCATGAAAAAAGTCTACGGTAATACCAACGGCCTCAAGGCCAGTCATCTACGGCAAATTGAACGACTCTATCGTCGTAAAACACCTCCGGAAATGATTCTGACACCGGAATTGATGCGCGAAATGGGGCATCTAACGGCAACGATTCGACGGCAGGTCGGTGTTTTAGTGGATCGCAAGGGGCGTGTCGTACAGGTGATGGTGGGCAGTCGTAAACAGATTGTACTTCCCGCGTTGACCGAGTATCGGGTGGCACCGGGACGGTTGCGGGGATTGCGCTGTATCCATACCCATTTGGATGGTGAACTGCTCAATCACGACGATCTGGCCGACTTGGCTTTGTTGCGTCTCGATTTGATGGCAGCGGTGATACTGACCCAAGAAGGCGAAGCGAAAACGCTGCACATGGCTCATGTGATGCCCCAAGGAAGTCTGGAGCCATACCAACTGCTAGAGCCAAAGCCGATCCACGGCTTGGATATTGATTGTTTGGCATTGATCCAGGCTTTAGAAGCGGAGATGGCAACCCGTAAGGCGGTGATTCAGGCAGGGAAGGGCAAGGAGACTGCCTTTTTGGTAAGTGTCTCATCTGAATCCCGTAAACGGGCATTGGCCGCATTGGACGAGCTCCGTGATTTGGCCCGTTCCGGCGGTATCCATGTGGTGGATACACTGTTACAGTTGCGGGATAAACGGGATCCACGATTTTTAATGGGGCAGGGGAAAATACGAGACCTGGCGGTGATGGCGCTACAAAAAGGGGTCTCCATGATCGTTTTTAATCAGGAACTCTCTCCGGCCCAGGTGCGCAATATTACCGATATCATCGAATTAAAGGTAATTGACCGCACGCAATTGATTCTCGATATTTTTGCCCAGCGTGCACAGACCCGAGAGGGGAAATTGCAGGTAGAATTGGCGCAATTGCAGTATCTGCTGCCCCGGCTGGCCGGGAAAAATAGCGCCATGAGCCGTTTAGCCGGAGGGATTGGTGGTCGGGGGCCTGGAGAAACTAAACTTGAAATTGATCGCAGGCGAACACACCAACGGGTCGGTCAATTGGAAAAGCTGTTGGCCGATGTCCGTCATCAGCGTCAGTTGCAACGGGCCAGGCGTCGACGCAACCAGATCCCTGTTGTCTCGATTATCGGGTATACCAATGCAGGTAAATCAACGCTGTTGAACACGCTGACTCATAGCAATATCAGGGCGGAAGCACGGCTTTTTGCCACGCTGGATCCTTCCAGTAGACGCATCCGGTTTCCTGAAGACTTAGAGATGATTTTGACGGATACGGTGGGGTTTATTCGTGACCTGCCCCAAGAGCTGACGACAGCATTCCGGGCGACGCTGGAAGAGCTGGAAAGCGCTGATCTATTGCTGCATGTCATCGATATCAGCAACCCGCAACATGCCATGCAGATACGATCAGTGAATCGGATTTTAGAGGATTTGGATCTGCATACCGTGCCTGCGATTCTGGTGCTCAATAAAATGGACCGTTTGCCTGTGGAGAAATGTCGGCAACTGACGCAAGGGTTGAATGGTATTCCCATTTCCGCCAAGGCGCGTCCTACATTACGGCCTCTGGTTGAGCGGATCAGAACACATTTTAAGCGATGATGGGTGCAGTAGGATCAAAAAAGGGCGCTCTAAAAGAGTAGTTAGAGGTGAATTCCCTTAAATAGCTTATTTTTTGACTAAACTGCTATTTTTAGGTTGTCACACGGAATTATATTTGTTAACTGAACCAGGTTAAGCGATGAAATCTTGCCCATCGCGACTTTTATTTACGGCAAGGGAGACTTTTTTATGGACAACTCAACAGAAAACGCTCCGACTGAGCAGGAATCTCAAGACGATTTACAGGAAATGGAATCCACGCCGGAACCGGCTGTAGAAACGGTAGATGCCGATCCCAAAGATGATGGCGGGGATGCTCAGACGGACATGGACGATCAGGACATGGAAAGCCTCATGTCGATGTACGAGGAGAGCTTCAAGCAGTTTGAAGAAGGTCAGGTGGTTACTGGTAAGATTATCTCCATCGACAAAGATCATGTGTTGGTTGACATTGGTTACAAATCGGAAGGGCAAATTCGAATCCATGAATTCATGGATGAGGAAGGTAATCTGAGTGCCAAGCTGGATGATTCCGTTGAAGTGATGGTGGAATATTGGGACGATGAGAACGAAGTAGTTAACCTTTCTAAAGAAAAAGCCGAAAAGGTCAAAGTTTGGGACGCCATCAAAGAGGCCTATGAAAATGATGCGACCTTTGAAGGTGTCATCCATAGCCGGGTAAAAGGTGGCTTTTCCGTGGATGTTGGCGTTCAGGCATTCTTGCCGGGTTCCCAGGCGGATCTTCGACCCATTCGCAACCTAGACGATCTAGTGGGTCAAACCTTTGAGTTCAAAATTCTTAAATTTAATCGCAAGCGCAGTAATATTGTACTGTCGCGGCGGGTGTTGTTAGAGGCGGACCGTGATGAGAAGCGATCAACCACACTTGCGACGATTCATGAAGGTAAAGAGATCGAAGGGATCGTAAAAAATATCACCGAATACGGTGTTTTTGTGGACTTAGGTGGCTTGGACGGTCTGTTGCATATCACCGATATCTCTTGGGGCCGGGTAAAGCATCCATCGGATCTCTACAAGGTGGGAGATGAAATTATTGTCAAGGTCTTGACCCTTGATCTGGAGAAAGAACGGGTCTCATTGGGGGTTAAGCATTTGACGCCCGATCCATGGACCGCCGCAGTTGAAAAATTTCCGGTGGGATCACGCCTCACCGGGCGGGTTGTCAGTCTGACTGATTATGGCGCATTTGTTGAGTTGGAACAGGGTGTTGAAGGCTTGATTCATGTTTCTGAAATGTCCTGGACCCGCAAAGTACGTCATCCCTCCAAGGTAGTGTCCGTGGATGAGATTGTCGAATTTGTGGTTTTAGATTTGAAACCTGAGGCTCGGCGTATTTCATTGGGAATGAAGCAGGTTGCTCCCAACCCCTGGGATGTGATCTCAGAAAAATATCCTATTGGAACGATTATCGAGGGTAAAATTAAGAATATCACCGACTTCGGCCTTTTTATCGGCATTGATGAAGGGATTGATGGGCTGGTACATATATCGGATATCTCCTGGATCAAACGCATTAAACACCCTTCGGATGTTTATCAAAAAGGCGATATGGTCCAGGCCAAAGTTTTGGATATCGACAAGGATAACGAACGTTTTTCATTAGGGATCAAACAGCTGGAACCGGATCCGTGGACCACGGTTGCCCAACGCTATCAAGCGGGCAAGGAGATTTCCGGTACCATCACCAACGTGACCGATTTCGGTGTCTTTATCGAACTGGAAGAGGGGATCGAAGGACTGGTGCATGTCTCTGAGATCAGCACGGAAAAGGTTAAAACACCGGTTGGAATGTATCATGTCGGCGATGAGATTTCAGCGCGGGTCATGAGTATCAATAGTGACGAGCGACGTATTGGGCTCTCCATTAAGCGGCTGGATATGGACGAACAAGAAGCCGTGTTTGCCGATTACCTCAATGATGACAAGCCCGCCGCCTCAGCGTTTGGTGAGATATTACGGGAAAATTTAAAAGAAAAGCTGACCGCTGCCAACGGCAAAGCGGCCGCTTCATCTGAGCCGGAAGCCGAAAAAGCGGATTCGGCGGCGGACGAAGTTGAGCCTGTCGCTGAAGAAGCTGATTCAGCGGTAGACGAAGTTGAGCCGGTCGCTGAAGAAGCTGATTCAGCGGTAGACGAAGTTGAGCCAGAAGCTGAAGAAGCAGATTCAGCGGTAGACGAAGTTGAGCCAGAAGCTGAAGAAGCAGAATCGACAGAAGAACCGATTGATTCAGCACCGGAAGAGATTTCTGATTCAAACGACGAAGCGTAATATTGTCAAGTCGATGACGACGGCATCGGGCCGTCGTCATCTGTTCATCCAGCAGTAGATTTCCCCTTCCTTTACCTCAAAACAAATGAAACGGAATTATCGTGTTTGCCAGACGACACCCCATACTCTTTTTTTTCTTGATGTTCGCTTCGATTGTGGCCGTCACTTTTATCATCCTCTCCCTGCTTTTTTCCTGGGGAGTTCGCGGTATGGCCCAAATGGGTCAAAGGGAGGTGTTAGAAGGCGATAAAATCGGTATTGTAGAGGTGCACGGGCCAATTATATCGTCTAAAACCACCTTGCGTCACCTTAAGGAATTCCGTGAAAATGAGGCGATTAAGGCTGTGGTGGTTCGGATTGATTCACCTGGCGGGGGTGTCGGTGCCTCCCAGGAGATCTATCAGGCGGTTAAAAGAACGGCCGGTCAAAAACCGGTGGTTGTCTCCATGGGTGGTGTGGCCGCTTCTGGTGGGTACTATATTGCTGCCGCGGCACCCTACATTATGGCTAATCCCGGAACAATTACCGGCAGTATTGGTGTGATCATGGGCTATACCAATGTTGAGTCGCTGTTGGAAAAAATTGGAGTTTACCCTGTGGTTATTAAAAGCGGGGAATACAAAGATACCGGATCCCCCACAAGGAAGTTAACCAAGGAAGAGCGGGAGATTTTGCAAGGGTTGTCCGATGATCTGCATGCTCAATTTATTGAAGATGTTGCCGACGGACGGCAAATGGATACCGATAAAGTGAAGGAAATAGCCAACGGTAGTGTGTTTAGTGGTAAAACCGCACAATTATATGGACTGGTGGATCGTTTGGGGAATTTCAATGACGCCGTTACCTGGGCGGGTGAGGAAGCCGGACTGTCTGGGAAACTTCAGATGGTTTATCCCAGGGAAGAACCGTATGAACGCTTTCTCCGTTATTTTGAGGGATCGGTTCAGACGTTTATTTCCAATACAGTGTTTAGCCACATGCGTCCGGCTTATCGTTATGCCCCTTGATAAATGTCAATAAGTTTGACGAACTGAAGTTGGGCTCAAGTTCAGGGTGCGGAACTCTTGAAGGCAGGATTCTGTCTTCTGGCTACTGAATTCTATCTTTTGGCTCCTAAGTAAAAATCGAAATATCAGCCACCCCTTCACGGATCACTTCAGGCTGATCACCAATTAATGAGATAACGCTGGATGGATTTCCCGGTACGGGCCCACCATCAATCACCGCATCCAGTCGATTTCCGAAATGATCATGGATGAGCGATGCGTCATGAAACAGCCCTTGATCGGGTACTTTGGCGCTGGCTGATAAAATAGGGTTCCCCAGGCCTTTGACCAATTCCAGGCAGATGGCGTTATCCGGCACACGAATACCGGCGGTTTTTCGTTTGGTGAGCATGATCTTTGGGACCAGGCGCGATCCCTCTAAAATAAAGGTGTAAGGTCCGGGCAACATCCGTTTCATGGTTTTATACGCATAATTGGAAACTTTGGCGTAATCGGCAATATTTTTTAGGTCCGAGCAGATAAAGCTAAAAGGCTTGTTTTTTCCCCGCTGGCGTAACTGATAGATTCTCTGAATCGCCTTTTTATTCAAAATATCGCAGCCGATACCGTAATAGGTGTCGGTTGGGTAGGCAATCACGCCTCCCTGTTTTATTATGTCAACAACACGCTGGATCAAACGTGCTTGGGGATTCTGTTGGTTTATTTTAAACAACATCAGGTTTTCCTCTGGTGACGCATTATCGTGTAGGGGTATCAAGCGCCCCATTCAGGGTGAATTTATCGCGGTAGACGATCTGTCTGCCGTTCTTTTTGTAGGGGACCATACCATTTTCGAAAATCATTTTAAACTCAAATATTTATCATACATATTGTTGCTGCTGATAGCCCGAACCCCAAAATAGGGGATTGCGTATTGGAAAACCATCTGATATTGCCATGATCATCCTTAACGCGAGATGCTCCCAAATAGATTCAGAATCAGGAGAGACCGAATGGTTGAAACCATAAAGGAAAGTTATTCGTTTGATGATCTGTTATTAGTACCGGGATACTCCGACGTATTACCCAAAGATTGTGATGTGAGTACCCGTTTGACCCGCAATATCAGTTTAAATATCCCAATTGTCGGTGCAGCCATGGACACCGTCACCGAATCCGCCACCGCAATTACATTGGCCCGAATGGGTGGATTGGGTGTCATTCATCGCAACCTGAGTATTGAAGAGCAGGTCATAGAAGTTGATAAGGTGAAAAAATCGGAGAGCGGTATGATTATTGATCCGGTGACCATCGACCCGGACCATACTGTTGCTGAAGTGTTGCAACTGATGACCAAATACCGCATTTCCGGTTTGCCGGTGGTGCGGGATGAGCAGTTGGTGGGAATTGTGACCAACCGGGACCTCCGTTTTGAAACAGATTTGGATAAAAAAGTATCCGAGGTGATGACGTCAGAAAATTTGGTTACGGTCAAAGAGGGAATCACCCTTGAAGAGTCGAAACGACTGCTTCATCAACATCGGATTGAAAAACTGCTGGTGGTGGATGGGAAGGGAAAACTCAAAGGCCTCATTACCATTAAGGACATCGAAAAGATAAGGCGCTATCCCAATGCCTGTAAGGACGAATTTGGCCGATTAAGGGTAGGCGCTGCTGTTGGCGTAGGCCCGGATATGGAGTCGCGGGCGGCAAGCTTGATCAATTCCCGGGCGGATGTGCTCTGTATTGACACCTCCCACGGGCATACCAAAAATGTCATTGATGCGGTAAAAACTCTGAAATCAAATCATCCCCAGGCTGAGGTGATTGCCGGAAATGTGGGCACCGCCCAAGGTGCGGCCGCACTTATCGATGCGGGTGTGGATGCGGTTAAGATTGGTATTGGCCCCGGCTCCATCTGCACTACTCGGATTATTGCCGGAATCGGGATGCCGCAGCTGACAGCCATCATGAACTGTTTTAAGAGCGCCGGTGCAAAAGATGTCCCGCTGATCGCCGATGGTGGGCTCAAATACTCCGGTGATGTAACCAAGGCGCTGGCGGCGGGTGCCAATTCGGTAATGATCGGAGGGCTGTTTGCCGGGACTGATGAGAGCCCGGGGGAACAGATTATTTTTCAGGGACGGACCTATAAGGTCTACCGTGGCATGGGTTCCTTGGAGGCGATGAAAAAGGGGAGCCGCGATCGCTACTACCAGACCGAACAAGAATCCGATGACAAACTGGTGCCGGAAGGGATTGTCGGCCGGGTGCCCTATCGTGGGCCTTTGTCGGAAACGGTTCATCAATTGATGGGTGGTTTAAAGGCGGGAATGGGCTATGTGGGCTGCCGCACTTTGGATGAGTTACGGGAAAAAGCGGAGTTTATCAAAATCAGCGCCGCTGGTATGCGGGAAAGCCATGTCCACGATGTCACCGTCACCAAGGAAGCACCGAATTATCGCCAATGATGGCTTGAAGTCTCGTCACCATTGTTTTTGTGGTAACTATTTAAGCCTTTAATTGCCATTCAATGGCTACTTAGAAGTGAACGGCTCGCATATGAAAAGCAATGTGTGCCGCCTGAAGGCCTCATTTTAACCTGAGTAAAACCGTTGCATCCGTATTGAACCACTCCGGTACAATTGCCTGGATTGCATAATTGCCTATTGATAGAGGATCATCATGCCGGAATCAGAATCTACCGTTCAACCCTTTGTTCATCTTCACTTACACTCCCAGTACAGTCTGCTGGATGGTGCGATTCAACTCCGGCATCTTTTCAAGCGGGTCAAAGAGTACAATATGGATGCGGTGGCCATCACCGATCATGGGACCATGTTCGGGGTGATCGATTTCTATCAACAAGCCCATGCGGCAGGGGTTAAACCGATTCTTGGCTGCGAATGCTATGTGGCGCCACGGGCGATCAAGTATAAAACACCTGAAGATCGCAAAAGAACGGCCCATCTGATTCTTTTGGCCGAAACCCTGGAAGGGTACCAAAATCTGTGCAAACTGGCGACCATCGCCCAGCTGGAAGGATTTTACAATCGGCCCAGGGTCGATAAGGAGCTTTTGCAAAAGTACCACAAGGGCTTAATCGCTATGTCGGCTTGTTTGCAGGGGGAAGTGCCGCAACAGATTCGAAAAGGGGACATGAAAGCCGCTGACGCTGCTGCAGCGGAACATGTGGAGATCTTTGGCCCGGACAATTTTTTTCTGGAGGTTCAGAATAATGGGATTCCGTTACAGGAGAAAGTGAATGAGGGGCTTTTAGATATACATCAACGTCTTGGCATTCCTATGGTGGCCAGTAACGACTGTCACTATTTGGATGACAAGGATGTCAAAGCCCATGAGGTACTGCTCTGTATCCAGACCAATAAAACCATCCATGATGAGAGTCGGTTTAAATTCTCCACTGAAGATCTCTTTTTTAAGCCCGGCCATCAGATGGCTAAAGAATTGGGCCATTTCCCCGGCGCCATTGATCATACCAGCTGGATCGCCGATCGGTGTGATGTGGAGCTGGATACCAAAACATTTCATTTTCCCCAATTTGAAACACCGAAAGGTAAATCCGAGGCGGAGTGTTTTGAAGAAGAGACCCGGGTCGGGTTTGCCAAGGTGTTAAGGACCATCAAACAGAAGAACTCGGAGATTGATGAGGCGGTCTATAACGAGCGCCTCGAATATGAGCTGAAAGTGATCATCGAGATGGGTTTTGCCGGGTATTTTTTGATCGTGGCCGACTTTATCCGCTACGCCAAAGAGAATGATATTCCGGTTGGACCTGGTCGGGGATCGGCAGCGGGTAGTTTGGTTGCCTACTCACTGGGGATAACCGGGATTGATCCCTTGGCCTATGATCTGCTGTTCGAACGCTTTTTAAATCCGGGTCGTAAAAGTATGCCCGATATTGATGTTGATTTTTGTATCAACGGCCGTGAAAAGGTCTACGATTATGTGGTCGAAAAGTATGGCGGCGGCGAATACGTTTCCCAGATTATCACCTATGGCTCCATGAAGGCCAAAGCGGTGATTCGCGATGTCGCCCGGGCCATGGCCATTCCGTTGTCCGAAGCAGATACCATTGCCAAACTGGTTCCGGACAAATTGGGGATTTCACTGGAAGAGGCGATTCAACAAGAGCCCCTTTTTCAACAAAAAGCTAATGAAAACCCGGATATTCAAGAACTTCTAGACATCGCACTGACCCTTGAGGGACTCAACCGGCACGCCTCTACCCATGCGGCAGGTGTGGTGATTGCCGACAAACCGCTGAGGGAATATTTGCCGCTATATCGCGGAAAAAAAGGCGAGGTGATCACCCAGTTCGACATGAACTGCGTTGAAAAGATCGGTTTGGTGAAGTTTGATTTTTTAGGCCTGCGCAACCTGACCGTTATCGATAATACCATAAAGCTATTGGAAAAACAGGGGCGGGAAAAGCTGGACCTGGAAGAACTCGATCTGGACGACTCTGACACCTACAAGCTGTTGGGAAATGCCGATACCACGGGCGTGTTTCAGCTTGAATCAGACGGGATGAAAGGGCTTTTGTCCCGGCTGAAACCGACTCATATCAACGACATTATCGCCCTGGTTGCCCTCTACCGGCCCGGACCGTTGGATAGCGGCATGTCCAATGAGTATGTGGACCGCAAACAGGGCCGCAAAAAGGTCGTTTATCTGATCCCGGAGTTGGAACCGATCTTAAAAGATACTTACGGCGTGATTGTTTATCAGGAACAGATCATGCGGATTGTGGTTGATTTGGCCGGTTTTTCCATGAGTGAGGCCGATGATCTCCGCAAAGCCATGGGTAAGAAAAAAATGGAGTTGATCGACGCCAACGAGAGTAAATTTATTGATGGCGCCGTGGCAAACGGGGTTCCCGAGAAAAAGGCCCACGAGCTGTTTGATTTGATGAAAACCTTTGGCCGCTATGGGTTTAATAAATCCCATAGCGCTGCCTACGCCATGGTGGCTTACCAGACTGCCTATCTCAAAGCGCACTATCCGGTGGAGTTTTTGGCGGCCCTTTTTAATAGCGATATTCATCATACCGACAAGGTGGTCAAATTAATGGCCGAGTGTCGGGATAGAGACATTGAGGTGCTGTCACCGGACATTAATGCCAGCGATAAGATATTTACCGTTGTGGACAATAAGATTCGTTTTGGATTGTTGGCGGTGAAAAATATCGGTGAAGGTCCCATCGATTCGATTATCGCCATCCGCGAAACCGAAAAGATTCAATCGATATTCGATTTTTGCGAAAGGGTCGATTTGGGTAAAGCCAACAAACGGGTATTGGAAAGCCTGATTAAATGCGGTGCCCTTGATAGCCGGGGTGAAACACGCGCCTCTTTGATGGCAGTGATGGAAGCGGCCATGGACCACGGCGCCTGCATCCAGCGTGAGCGTAATACCCCGCAGATGAATCTCTTTGAAACGGCCGAAAACTGTCCCATAACCATCAACCCCCCGACCATGCCGCAACTGCCTGAATGGGATGATTCGACCCGCTTGGCTCATGAAAAAGAGGTGCTGGGTTTTTACATCAGCGGTCACCCCTTGGCCCGGTATCAGGATATCTTAGATAAGTTCGCCGATACCAATATGGCGGATTTGGCGGATAAAAAAGATGGACAGACGGTTCGTGTGGGGGGCCTTGTGACCCATATCAAAAACATCATTACCAAAAAAGGGCAGCCCATGGCCCGAGTCACCATTGAAGGGCTGGAAGGGTCTGTGGTGGTGACGGTATTCCCCAAGCTCTTCCCCCGGGTTCAGCAGTTTCTCGCTATTGAAAATAGAGTTTTAGTGGAAGGGAATCTGCAAAAAGAGGAGAAAAATATCAATATTTTGGCCTCGGACTTGATTCTCATGGAAGCTGCCGAAGAGAGTTGGGCAGCCACTGTCCACTTTAAAATTGATCTTGCAACCGCTGATACGCTCACGTTGACGGCGCTGCATGAAACACTTGAATCGTATCCAGGCGATTGCAAAGGCTACTTGCATCTGGAAGATCCGGAGACAGGGACAACAATCATTGCCATCGGTGAAAGGCTTCATCTGAAAGCCGGCAAGGCGTTGCGGCGGGCGGTGGCGCCCATATTGGGTGAAACGGCGATATTCACCGTTTGCAAACCGGCCCAGACAAACGGCAATGGAGATGCCCGTCGGTTTTATAAACGAAAACCCAATTAAAGATGGCGTCGTAAAAAGCCCCATCTACTGCGTTGTTTCGGTTTTCCAGACTCTCAACATACTACACGTATAGTTTCGATCCTGAAAAACCACAACGCCTTGTACCCCAAGGGCACTTCCTACGGGGCGTATATGGGCCTTTTTCCATAGCCATCACGATAACTTTTTACGAGTTTATCAATTAAACAAAAACCAGGAAAAGATAGTGGCACGCGGCGACCAATTAATCCGTCAGTGGCGGATCATTCAATGGCTGAATGTCTCCCGGTACGGTAAAACAGCCACTCAAATCGCGGACCGGCTGAAATGTCACCCCCGGTCGGTCTATCGGGATCTGGCGGCCCTTGAAACCGCCGGGTTCCCCCTTTTTGCGGATATTAAAGAGGGTAAAAAACAGTGGCAGCTGATGAAATCGGCCCGTGAAGGGACGCCGTTGCCATTGGAACTGCCGGAACTGATGGCACTCTACTTTAGTTGTAATCTGTTAAAGTCCATGGGAAGCCCGTTTTTAGGTGAGGCGTTGTCAGCGTTGCTTGAAAAGATTCGCGCGACACTTCCGGCCGATGCTCACGATTATCTGGACCAATATACCCGCCTGTTTCAATTCAGTGCGTTGCCTAAAAAATCGCAACGCCAATTTGGCCAATTGCTGGACTTGATTCAAAAGGCGCTGGCTGAGCAACGCTCATTGGATATCAGTTACTATGCGCCCAGTCGTAAAAAAGAGAGTCGGCGCCGGGTGGATGCCCATGGGATTCGTTTTTTTGACGGCACTTATTACCTCATCGGCCATTGCCATTTGCGCGATGATTTGCGAATTTTTGCGCTGGACCGCATCCGGAAGATGGAATTGGCAGATGAGACGTTTTCGCCCTTAGCTCCGGAAAAATTGGATAACCTCATGGCGGATAGTTTTGGGATCTTCCGAGGAGACGCGGTTAAGGTAGGGATCTCTTTTTCCAGCGAAGTAGCAGATTATATTAAAGAGGTGAAGTGGCACGCCAGCCAGAAAATTACGCCAAAAAGAGATGGTTCGATTGTGCTGGAAATGACGGTGGCCGGACTTGATGAGGTGAAGTACTGGGTTCTCAAGTGGGGCAAAGATGCCCGAGTTCTTTTTCCGGAATCTTTACGAGCGGCTGTTTTGGAAGAAGCGCGTCAGATTTTGAAACAATCGGGAACTTATCCGGGGATCGGTAAAAAGCGCTGAACCTCTTGGTTGATGACATGATAAAGGTCCTCATCAGAGCCGTAGATATCGACAATCTCTTTGGCATTTAGCAGCTTTTCAAGGAGGTAGGCCGTTACATAGATACTGATGGGATGTGGATTGGGTACAAGGGTGCGAATGGGTGCGATGAGAAGGTCCACATCAAAATCTTCCGCATAAATCAGACCTTCAAGGCATTTCCCAAACTGCTCCTCCAGCCAGTTTTTGTTGGTGGTCTCCACCAGATCGGCCTCCACCAGCTTCATGGCAATAGCACTGCTCAGGGGATCTTGGCAGTCACGAATGCCGTTGATCGCTCTGCGGCGGGCATGTTCCTTGGATGACTCAATGCGGGAAAGGATGGTTGATTCACGGGTATGGGTACGATAAACTTTTGCCATGCGGACTCCGGTCTTATTTAAGCGCCTATCCCGGCATAACCGGGACAACAAAACATGAAGGCCCGAAGAAACATGCTGATAAATACGGCCTTCAAAAAACATACTATTAGGGAAATAATCATTATTAAGCAAGCAGAAAATGGTAATCTTTCCCCAATTGATTGGGTTGGAATAGCCTACCGGATGGCCACTATCTCTATTTGCGGTTTTTTGGACCCATTCCAATGATTCCAGGATACCTTATAGGCTAATTGATTAAATTGACCGGGTATTTTTAATGTTGGTGGACCGAACCAGATTGCCTGATGAACGGTTCCGGCAGGGGCCTGTTTTTGATGAAGTTTAAGTTTTAAATGGGTTTTAGCGATGATCTTGCTCTCCGTGACAAGCACGTTGTCGCAATAGAAAATAGGTTCCGGGTTGGCGGTCCCAAATGGTGACAGCCGGGTCAGCGCATCTAATAGAGAGGGGGTGACCTGGTGAAGATCCAGGTTTCCGTCGATGGTAATTTGAGGGGGTGCGAGGACTTTTATTCTCTGCCGGGCAGTTTCCAGGAGGCAGGTTTTAAAATCGTCTATATTTTCCGGTGCTAACTGAAGTCCGGCAGCCAAGGCGTGACCGCCAAAGCCCAATAGTTTATCTGCACAGTGCGACAAAAGCATATGAATATCGACACCAGAAACGCTCCGTGCAGATCCTTTGGCAACCCCGCTGCGGGTGCTCAGTAGAATGACCGGTCGATGATACTGCCGGACCGCTCTGGCGGCGGCAATTCCCAGAACACCTTCATGCCAATGATCTTCCCATAGCACCAAGGCCAGATCATCCAGCAGGGCAGGGTTTGTTGTAATTTGCAGTTGAACCTCTTTGACCACCTTGTTTTCAGTGCTGCGTCGGTTCTGATTTAAACGCTCAATATCTTCGGCAATCTTGATGGCGGTTGATTCATCACGGCCAGCCAATAATCGAAAGGCACTACGGGCGTGTCCCATGCGGCCGGCGGCATTAATTCGCGGCGCCAGTCGAAACGCAATGGCCTGCCCGTCGATGGTAAATGGGTGAACACCCGCGACGCTCATCAATGCCCTCAGTCCTGGCCGAGGTGACTTTTGCATAACATCAAGACCGGCATGGGCCAATATCCGGTTCTCCTTGATCAGGGGAACCATGTCGGCCACGGTGCCTAATGCCACCAGATCGCAAGCCTGTTTCAGGTTGGGTTCCGGCCGTGTTTGATTCCAGAAATCGACTTCACGCAGATGTTTCCGTAAATTGAGAAGCAGGTAAAAAGCAACGCCGACTCCTGCCAAGTGAGCGAGGCCGGACAGGCAATCACGCTGTTTAGGATTGATTAATGCCAAAGGTTGTGGGGGTGGGTCCGGGACTTCGTGGTGATCGGTGACAATCACATCTATACCCTTTTCCCGCGCCAAAGAAATCGCTGAATGGCTGCTGACACCGCAATCAACGGTAATGATCAATGTCACCCCATTGGCGATGGCCTCGGATTTGATTTGTTCCGGCTTGATACCGTAGCCCTCATCCATACGATGCGGGATATAGGCCCTGACAGTAGCACCGCACTGTTTTAAAAAAGACCAGATGAGGGTTGTGCTGGTAACCCCATCGACATCGTAATCACCAAACACAAGAATGGTTTCCTGTTTTAACAGTGCGTTGGTAATACGTTCGGTCGCTATATCAATGTCTTTTAATTTTGAAGGCGGCGTGAGTTGGTCAAAAGAAGAGTGTAAAAATTGTCGGCACCGCGTCGGCGTGGTTAGATGACGGTTGATGAGCAATGCCGTGATGATCGGCGGCACTTCTAACGCCTGGGCCAGGGCTTGAACTGTATTTGGGTCGGGTTGTTGAATCTGCCAGTTGGGTGTCATGAATGCTTTCTATTGATTGTCGAAAATTGTGTCGTGTTCCGGGGTCGTTTTTTTAAAATCACTGGTTATGGTTATCACAGATGCAAGCCGCCGTTAAGGGTTGATGGCGTCGTAAAAAGACCCATCTACGGCGTTATTGCGGTTTTCCAGACTCTCAACATACTACCTGTATCGTTTCGATCCTGAAAAACCACAACGCCTTGTATATGACTCTTTTTCTATAGCCATCCGGATAATTTTTTGCAAGCTCATCAGGGGTTGATGTTTCAAAAGAAACGATGGTACATTTTGACATGGTATTGAAACGAAATTGCGCCCGTTGGCACCTCCGTGTTAATCGTCGGGATATCGCTTTTCTGAAATTTATTCTGGAAGGCTACGATGGTTTGGCTCAACTAACGACTGTGGATGCATCGGTGGGAAAGCTCGTGTTGATGATCGCTCCAGGCTGCGAAGAAACGGCCCGGATGTTACTGTGCGATTTAAAACAAGAGATGATGATGGAAATAGATGAGGCAAATCCCATCTAATAAAAATCGAGATAAATATGACTGACCCATTTTCATATAAGATACAGACCATCGGATGCCAGATGAACGTCTATGATTCCGAGCGGATTGAACGTTTGTTGCAGGCCGATGGGTATGTTCCCGCAAAAACAGCTGAGGATGCGGGGTTGATTGTCATCAATACCTGTGCCATTCGGGCCAAAGCCGAGCAGAAACTGTACAGCCTTTTGGGGCGGCTGGCCCCCTTGAAAAAGCAGAACCCCAATCTGGTCATGGCTGTAGGGGGCTGTGTGGCCCAGCAGGAGGGCCGTACCCTTTTTTCCAGGGCACCTCAATTGGATGTCATTTTTGGAACCCATGCGGTCCATCGGCTTCCGTTATTGGTGGATCGGGCCAGAAGCACCAAGGGGCGCATTGTTGATGTAGAGGCCCATCCGTTGCAAGACGATCAGGGGATGGCCGGTCCCGCGCCCCAATATGATAGATCGCAAATTTCCCGTTTTGTGACGATTATGCAAGGATGCGACAACTATTGCACCTACTGCGTGGTTCCGTATGTTCGGGGGCGGGAAGTGAGTCGTCAGCCGGATGCAATTTTAGCAGAAATTGAATCTGCAGTTGCGCAAGGCACCAGGATTGTGACTTTGCTGGGGCAAAATGTTAATTCGTACGGCGGACGGGAAGGGTACCTCTCTTTCCCTCAACTGCTGGAGAAGATCAACGCCATTAAAGACCTTGAGCAGATTCGGTTCACCACATCGCACCCCAAAGATCTCTCCGACGAGTTGATTGAAGCTTTCGGCTCACTGGAGAAACTGGCGCCCCACATTCACCTGCCTGTACAATCGGGCTCCG
>RCND010000462.1_pt1 | contig 23158 bp, 17 predicted proteins | sample 2041351 | NCBI WGS metagenome assembly RCND01 (sample SAMN09708230, study PRJNA481090) | Marine sediment metagenome, whole genome shotgun sequencing project. | biome: marine sediment; feature: ocean; material: sediment; isolation source: Sewage treatment plant 12B marine sediment (STP12B) ... | reverse complement strand
TGCGCCCAGACCGATAAGCAACGCTACGGCGACTGCGGTCATACCAATTACAAATTCCATCGATAACTCCCTTTCCCAGAGATTGAACAATTAAAAAAAATAAAACAAACGCAAAACTCTAAATTCTGTTTATAAAACTCAGTGGTGCTCATGCGCCATGCTGAGATAAACAATGGTCAGCATCATAAAAATAAATGCCTGCAAAGTTACGATAATGAGGTGGAACACTGCCCACCCGAAATGCATCAACTGACCACCCAGGAATGCCAGGCCGCCGACGAGAAGCATTTCGATCATCAGTAGCCACATTGTGTTCTTGTTACTGATAGTACCTTTCACGTTTAACCACAAGGTGGCGAAAATACTGATGGTGGCCACTAACCAGAACCATGCTGGAATGTGATCACCGAATACTGAGCTGAGGCCTGCAGCGAAAACGCCTGAACCCGCTGTAAAAACAACCGCGATCAGAATGAAGATCAATTCACCGGCATACATGTTACCGAACAGTCGTAGTCCGAGAGATACCGGCTTGGCCAACAATGCGACGGTTTCCAGTAACAGATTGGGTATGAAGAAAACGGCCTTGCCCAAAGTGCTCTCTGCGGCAAATGGCTGACCAGTCAGTTCGGCAATGAAACCACCGACGCCTTTGATCTTGATGCTGAAATAAAGAATGAGTACAAAGACCGTAAGGGACATGCTCATCGTTGCGTTAATATCTGTAGTTGGCACTACCTTCTGGTAAGGAACACCCGCTTGCATGGCCACCCAGGGCAGCCAGTCTACCGGGATCAAATCCATAAAATTCATGAAAAAGATCCATACAAAAAGGGTCAGCGCCAGTGGTGCGATGAATTTGCTGGTGCCGTGAAAAGACTCACGCACGCTGGTATCAACAAACTCAACAATAATCTCGACGAGGGCCTGAAACCGAGTGGGGACACCTGAATTGGCTTTCTTGGCAACATTCCTGAACGTCGCATAAAACCCAAAACCGAGCACAATGGCCCAGAACATGGTGTCTACGTTAAAGGCCCAAAAGCCCATTTCGGTAGCTTCTGCAGCTGAATGAGCAATACCCCATGTGCCGTCTGCATGCTGCCCGAAGGTCAGGTTCTGCAGATGATGCCCAATGTATTCGCCCGTGGTTAAGTTTTCGGTGCCGCTTGACATATTAAACGTCCGCTCTCAATTTTATACGACCCAGTTGGATTTAAGTGTTCAATTTTTAGTAGCAGAAAGCGATAAAGCAGCTTGTCGCTAATAGCGGGTTAGTATAACACTCAGGATAAAGTCAGAGCAACGCTGTACCTTGCTAAAATCCATCCTGGGAATCAGGAATGGTGATGATTAATTATCTGTTTGGGCACTCACAAGTCATCATTGGTTAATATGTGGGTACAATAATGTCGACGGACCCGGTGTGTGCCGGGATTCAAACGTTTAAGGCTGCACTATGAAGAAGTTGTTTTCCAACACATGGGTATCCATTGTATTTGCGTTGTTTTTGACGGGTTGCGCGACGGCACCGCTGGATTTTCCAAAAGACCACAGCGAAGCGATTACGGGCACCGCTGATACCTATCTTGGAAAAGAGGCTGCCGAGTGGACCGCAATACACCCCGGGGAATCGGGATTTTATCCATTGATCAAAGGGCTCGATGCCCTCGGCGCCAGGCTTGCGTTGATCGATCGTGCGGAGCGTACGATTGACGCTCAGTACTTTTTGATGAAGCCCGACTCGGCAGGGCGTCTTTTTGCCGGGAAACTAGTTGAAGCCGCCGACCGGGGCGTCCGCGTCCGCTTGTTGCTGGACGATATCTTTACCACCGTCGACGATGACGCTTTCCTGATACTCAATCAGCACCCGAACATCGAATTGCGTCTTTTTAATCCGATTGGCCGTGGCGGTGTGTATTACGCCAATTACCTTGGTGATTTCAAGTTGGCCAATCGTCGCATGCATAACAAGTCCTTCACCGTCGATAACCAGATGAGCATTGTCGGTGGTCGAAATATTGCGGATGAATATTTCGAACTGCTGAATGATGCCGAATTCGTTGATTTTGACATGCTTGCAGTCGGCCCGGTCGCCGCGGAGATTTCTGACACTTTTGATCGCTTCTGGAATCATAAACTGGCTGTACCGATGGAGGCTCTTAATAAAGGTAAAGAATCGCCCGATCTGGAAGCAGCACGTAGAAATGTGGACCAAAACATCATCGAAGCGAGCCAATCCATTTATGGCAGGGCCCTTGCATCTCCGTTGATGCGTGAGATTGCCGAGGACCGGGTCGAGTTATTCCCAGGTGAGAGTCATGTTATTACGGACGACCCCGAAAAACTTCTGAACAAGGTTTCGGATGATCATAAGGTACTGGTGACCGCGCTTGCCGAAATGATCGACAACGCCGAGTCCGAGGTGGTGGTGATCACACCCTACTTTATTCCTGGAAAAAGAGGTGTGGAGTTCTGGCGCAGTATTGTGGCCAAGGGTGTGAGGGTTGTCGTCATCACCAATTCACTGGCATCAAATAATCATGTGCCGGTTCACAGTGGTTACGCGCGTTATCGCCACGACATGATTGATGCAGGTGTGGAGATGTATGAGGTCAGGGTTGACGCATCGAAGGTGCCGGAGGAGGGTATCAAACAGGGTTATGATTCACTGACTTTGCATATAAAAGCGGTATTTATTGATCGCCGTTATACATTTGTGGGTTCTTTGAACCTCGATCCCCGTTCAATAGATATCAATACCGAGGCGGGGGTGCTGATTGACAGTAAGGATCTTTCAGGCCAACTCACCGGAAATTTGTTCGAGAAACTGCCGCCGTTTGCCTACCGTTTGTCAGAGAATGACAAAGGAAAGCTCAGGTGGACCGTTCAGATTGATGGTCAGGAAGTGGTTGAAAAGAACGAGCCCCAGGCAAGCCGGTGGCTAAGATTCAAAGCATTCCTATTCCGAATCTTACCCGAAGGACAACTGTAGGGTGGGTAACTTGTTACCCACGGGGAATAACGAAACTCATGGGCCGGTGCCCAAGGGATTCGATAATTCGTGGGTAACAAGTTACCCACCCTACGTTCCCTCGTTACCTATTATCGGGAATAAATATCAGTGCTGTGCGTAACAAGTTATACACCGTCAATAGTTCTGCAAGCCAAGACTTTTGACCCTGTTGCAGCGAAGAAGAAAAGCAGATACTAATTGTCGGTCAAACTTGTCGGCTCGATAAGCGCAATGCTCTTGGGTCAACACAATAATGAGGGAGAGACGAAATGACTGGTAATTCCTATTCAGTTTTCAATGCGATGGTAGACATCGTTGCGTCACCGGGTAAAGCCCTGGACGAAATCAAACAACATACATCCTGGTTATGGTGGCCTTTGTTGATCAACATTTTGCTGGCCTGTGGCATGATGGTTTACTACTTCGGCTGGGTGGATTTTGCATGGCTGGTTGATGAAACCATCCGCGCGGTCCCTGCTGAGAATCGCGCTGAAAGTGAAGACGCGATCAGGAACTTCATGCAGCCCGGGCGAAGTACGTGGACAACCGTGATTGCAATCGTGATCATGTCGTTGGTTATCTTCTCTATTCAGGCAGTTTATTTACACCTTGCCAACAAACTCGTATCGGGTGCTGAGATCAGATACGGGCAGTGGTTTTCTTTCAGTGTCTGGACAGCATTTGTTGGTGTTTTCGGTACGCTGGCAGCCTTTGCCACGATCTTCATGGCGGATTCGAACCAGTTATCACAGCAAAGCCTGCAGGTATTGTCGCTTAACTCGTTGCTGATTCACGCGGCTCCGGGTGAACCATGGTTTACCTGGGCCAGTTCGTGGACCTTGATCAATTTCTGGACACTGTTCCTGATGAGTATTGGCTTTGCACGCTGGACCGGTGCGTCCATAGTGAAAGCGTCCATTATCGCGTGTCTGCCCTGGGTACTGATTTTCGGTATTTGGGCCTTGACGATCTAAAACGAAGCAGAAGACTAAATGAAAAAAATCCTGATATTCGCCGTGCTGGCGGCACTATTGGTCGGCTTGCCATTAATTTCGAAATTCACGCGGGGCACCGATGCCAAGCAGGTCGAAGTACAAGAGGTCGAATACAAACTGATCAAGAGTTCGATCCTTGCTTCCGGCACCCTTGCCTATCGTGAACAGGTGCAATTGCGTTCCGAGGTCATTGGACAGGTCACCGAATTGCACGTCGAAGAGGCTGACCAGGTCAAAAAGGGCGATCCGGTCATCACACTTGAACCCAAGACTTACCAGGCCCAGGTAGAGCAGGCGGAAGCACGGGTGCGTATTCAGCAGATTGCCATTGAACGGCAACGATTGTTGATAAAGACTCTGGCGGACCGCTTTAAGCGCCAGAAATCCATGTTTTCTCAAAAACTCATAGACGAGGATAGTTACGAGGCACTGGAAAGCGAACTGGCCCTCGCTAAAGTGGATCTTCGTTCCCTGCAGGAGTCGCTGGCACAATCACGTGCAGCACTCGACCAGACTGAGGAGTTGCTTTCCAAGACTCGTATCAAATCACCGATTGACGGACTTGTTATCCAGGTTGATATCAAGGAAGGTGAAACGGTTATTGCAGGCACCATGAATATTCCTGGCGCCACCATGATGGTGATAGCTGATCCTTCGGAAACACTCACCGAGGTGCAGGTGGATGAGGCCGACATTGCCCAGGTTCGTGAAGGCCAAAAAGCTGATATTTACAGTGCTGCTTATCCGGATACACCGCTTTCCGGCACCATTCAGTCGATCGCAACCACCGCCAGGCAAACACCGGGTCAGGCAAGCCTGTCCTTCCTGGTGAAAATACTATTGGATGAGCAGGATACGATGGTAATCCGTCCCGGTATGAGTGTCCGTGCAGATATTTACACCCAAAGTAGTGAGGAAACACTGGCGGTTCCGGTGCAGGCTGTGCTTTATGACGAGGATGTGGATGAACAAGACAAGGACAAGGAAAAAGCGGAACAGACCTATGTCTTTGTGATGGAGGATGGCAAAGCTGTCCGCAGAGACATTGAAATCGGAATCTCCAGTGATAGTGATCAGGAAATCACCTCTGGACTTAAAGAAGGCGAGCTTGTTATTTCCGGGCCCTTCAGGGTTTTGCGGAATATGAATGATGGTGATGAGGTTGAGGAAGCCGAAGACTCTGATACAGACAGTGAAGACAACGATGGTGTAACTGTGGAAATCTCCGACTGATGCAAACGGGTGAAAAAGAATCGCCGGTTATCCAGTTGAGGAACGTCTATCGGACTTACGAGATGGGTGACCAGGTGCTCAATGCGCTGGACGGTGTGGATGTCAACATTTCGCGTAACGAGTATGTTGCCATCGTCGGTGCTTCCGGTTCGGGCAAATCAACAATGATGAATATCATCGGTTGCCTGGATCGAATCACCAAAGGGGATTATCTGCTCAATGGCACCAATGTTGGCGACATGAGTGAGGCTGAGTTGGCGAAGGCACGTAATCGTGAGATCGGTTTTGTATTTCAGAGTTTTAACCTGTTGTCGCGGGCATCTGCACTAAAGAATGTCATGCAGCCCTTGGTTTACCGGGGGATTCCACGTTCAGAGCGAAAACGCCTTGCCAGCATTGCACTCGAAAACGTCGGACTGGGTGATCGACTTGATTCCCGGCCCAACCAGATGTCCGGTGGTCAAAGGCAACGCGTTGCCATCGCCAGGGCTCTCATTGGCAGCCCGGCCATTTTGCTGGCTGATGAACCTACCGGTAACCTGGATAGCAAGACCAGTCAGGAGATCATGGCACTGATCGATCAGCTGCACAATACAGGTCAGACGATCATTATGGTGACACACGAACCCGATATCGCCGCACATTGTGAGCGGATAATAAGCCTGACAGACGGCAAGGTGGAATCAGACATTCGCCAGGAAAAGGTTGCCGCCTGATGTTTGCACTGTTTGAAAGTTTTCGCTCCGCACTTGAGTCTATCAGGGCCCACGGTTTTCGATCGCTGCTGACTTCACTGGGCATCATCATTGGCGTGACTTCTGTTATCGCCGTTGTATCCATCGTGCAGGGTCTGTCTTACACCATCAATGCGCAGTTTGCGGGGTTGGGTGGCAATTCACTGACTATCCGTTCCTACACACCTTTCAAAAAACAATTACAGGGACGTCTGGCCAAGCTGCGGGACAGTGACATGCGGGCCATTACACAACGTATCGACGGAATTTCACATATTACGCCGGTTTTGTTTACACAGACTGGGTCCCAGGGTGCCATCAGCTACCGCTCACAGGTTTCGTTCTCGCGCGTCATCGGCATAGGCCCCAGTTACCTTGATGTTAATAGTGTCTATCCACAGGAAGGGCGATTCTTTACGGCGGATGACGACTCAAGACGGCGATTGGTGTGTGCGATCGGTGTGGATATTATTGAAAACCTTGAAATGACCGGCGACCCGATTGGAAAATATTTCCGGGTTGGTAACGAGTGGTGCAAGATCGTAGGGGTCATCGAAGAGCGCGGTGAATTGTTTGGCTTTTCGCAGGATAACTTTGTACTGCTACCCTATGGCACAGCCAAACGTATCATGGGGGCGTCAAGGGACCTGGATATCCAGATCCAGTTACTGGTGGATGATATGAACCGCCAGGATGAAGTCAAAGACCGGGTACGTCGTGTATTGCGTCAGGAGCATGGTCTTAAATCGGGTGATCCGGACGACTTCAAGGTTCAGACCGCCGAGCAGTTAACCGAATCATTTAATGCCGTTATCGATATGGTAACCGCCGTTTCAGCCGGTATTGTTGGTATATCACTATTGGTCGGTGGTATCGGCATCATGAATATCATGCTGGTATCGGTCACGGAAAGAACGCGGGAAATCGGTATTCTTAAAGCACTCGGTGCAACCCGGCAGGATATACTTCTGCAGTTTTTAATCGAGGCATTGGCATTAACGATGATTGGCGGCCTGGTAGGTGTCGCCATCGGCTATGGATTAGGCGCATTGGTGGCAAGCCTGTTGCCAGGCTTTCCGGCGGCTCATGTCCCATTATGGGCAGTGGGTTTGAGTTTTGGTTTCTGTGCAGCGGTGGGTATCATTTTCGGTATCGTGCCGGCCGCCAAGGCGGCACAGCTGAACCCGATCGATGCCTTACGCTACGAGTAAGCAGGGTGGGTAACTTGTTACCCACGAGGTCATTACGGTAATCCCCAACCGCAACGTGCGCAATTCAATACGCACCGTCAAGCCCCCAACAGGTTATTCGTGGGTAACAAGTTACCCACCCTACGTACTTTTTTGGCGCTCTGCTTGTATTGGTGACCATGCACCCCCTCGATAGTGGCTTACGGCCAATTCGGTATACGCCCCGGTGTCCATGGTGCGCCCTCAGCCTGCAATGCCGCTTCAACTTCCGCCAGATCAGCCGCGATAGATTTCAATTCAACCAGTGCTTGCCGGAACTGTTGATCCGCTATCGCGTATGAATCGCGGTAATTACCTGTCACGGCAGACTGGCTGTCCCAGTGACCACCAACGATGGTGTTGATACGCCCCGTGATGGACATTGGAACCTTTTCGGCGCGACTGGAGACAGTGCTGTCACCACTGAACCGGGCTTTCAGATCCTGCATACGCGCATTCAGGGAACGCAATGACTGCACCTGCGATTCACTGGATGACGGCGTACTTTCAATCGCTTTCAGCAAGTGGTCGATCCTTCCCTGTACTTCACTCCTGGCACGATTGGCACCTGTAATGGCGCGGTACAGGTCATTCGATTGCATTTGAAAATCAAGCAGCGCCTGTCGGTCATCTGTTACCAGGCCACCCTCGAATAGTGGATTCAATGCGAATGACTGAGCAGAGGAAATCTCTACCAATTCACCTTTCACACGTTTTGACATGCTGACACTGTACTTGCCAGGTAAGACCATCGGGCCTTTTGGTGGGGTCTCCCAGGGCGCAAAGTCAGTATCAGGTTTGAGATCAACAGGATCCGGTGCGGGGTAGCGCATGTTCCAGGCAACACGATGAAAGCCTTTGCCTGCCGGGGCATTGACACGTTGAACAACATTGCCGGAAGAATCCCGCACTGTGAGTGTGATCGATGGCGCCTCTTCCCGGTCCTCGCGGCGCAGTTGATCCCAGCTGGGATAGGGATTATCGTCGCCTTCTTTAGCGCGATCCGTCTCGGCCTTGCGGCGTTTATCCTTAGCCGTTTGCAAGTCTTCTGGCAGGTAATACGCAAACACGGCGCCATAAGGCGGGTTATCAGCGCTGTAGCGACCTACACCAAAGTCGCCTTTTCCACCCCAGCCACGTCGAGTGTCAGGTACATAGAGCCACGCGTCACGTACACCGAACAATGCTGGCGCCTTCAGTTCATTGTTACTTGACCGCAGTGCTGAATAGTCATCCAGTATGTAAATGCCGCGCCCGAATGTACCGACCACGAGATCGCCTTCACGCCGTTGGATTTCAAGATCGCGGACCGCGATAGTTGGCAGGGAAGTCAGCTCATTCCAATTCTCACCACCGTTATTGCTGAAAAACAGACCAAATTCCGTACCAACGAACAACAGGTTTGGATCAACATGATCCTCGATGATGGAATGTGCCGAACCGCGTTCCGGCAGGTCATTACTGATCAATGACCAACTGCGACCCCGGTTCTCGGTTTTGAGCACATAAGGTTTGTAGTCACCACGTTTATGATTGTCGATAACGGCATAGGCGATATCCGCATCGTGGAATGAGGCGATAAGGTCTTCGATTAAAGACATATCCGGCACATCGCGGAACGAATCCACGCTGCTCCAGTTATCACCGCCGTCGGAGGTGACATGGATCAGGCCATCATCGGTACCGGCATAAATCAGGCCTTCTACCAATGGACTTTCATCGACCGCGATCAGTGCTCCATAGGTGGAGGTCGACATATTCTTGGCAATGGCATCAACACTCCAGACACGCCCCATGACATCAAGCTTATTCCGGTCGATCTTGCGGCTCAGGTCGCCGCTAACGGCTACCCAGCTTTCACCACGGTCATCGGAACGGAACAGTTTTTCGGCACCGTAGTACAACCTGCGGTGATCGTGAGGAGAAATGATAAGCGGCGAACTCCAGTTCCAGTTGTAGTTATTCTCATCTGCACCCGGCATCGGTGTTATCTGCAGAACTTCACCTGTAATGCGGTCGAAACGTCCAAGCGAGCCGTACTGTGCCTGGGCATAGATCACGTTGGCATCGGTAGGGTCGATCTGTGCCTTGAAGCCATCGCCGGACTGCGCAACAAACCAGTCGGCGTTGGTGATACCGTCGGTCTTGGTATTGCGGCTAGGGCCACATAGGGTGAAGTTATCCTGTGTGCCGGCACAGACATTGTAGAAAGGTGCATCGTTATCGGGTGTGGCACGGTAAAACTGTGTAACGGGCAGGTTACGCACGTGGCGCCATAGCTGACCACGATCCCAACTCTCATAAACGCCACCATCGCCGCCTATATAAAGGTGGGCTGTGTTGTCTGGGTCAATCCAAAGCGCATGGTCATCAACATGACGGTTCTTGAAAGAAATCTTTTCCCAGCTTTTTCCGCCATCCCCTGAAACATGTGTAAAGGTATCAACGGAGTAAACCCGTTGCGGATTTTTTGGGTCGACATACAATTCGTTGTAATACTGCGGACTGCTGGTAGCGTGGTCGGAGCGTTTTTCCCAGCTCTCGCCAAAGTTGGTGCTTCGATAGACGCCCTTGTCTTTCTTATTCGCCTCGATAATGGCGTAAATCATGCCCGGGGCCGATGGTGCAGCGGCAAGACCGATACGGCCAAGGTCACCGCCCGGTAAACCACCTTCCAGCTTGCGCCAGTTGAGTCCGCCATCCGTGGTTTTGTGAATACCACTGCCGGGTCCGCCGTTGACTAGTGTCCATACATGACGCCGGCGCTGGTAACTGGAAGCTACGATCACATCCGGGTTGGCCGAGTCGATTACGAATTCATTGATGCCCGTATTCTCGTCAATATCCAGAATGCGTTTCCAGTTCTCACCACCATCAGTGGATCGATACAGACCACGGTCACCGCCGGAGTTCCAAAGTGGGCCCTGGGCCGCTACATAGATCGTATTGCTGTCCCCCGGGTGGAAACGGATCATGGAAATATGGCCGGAGTCTTTCAGACCCATATGTTTCCAGCTGTTACCGCCATCAAGGGACTTGTAAACACCGTCACCATATCCAACACTGCGTTGTGCATTGTTTTCGCCGCTACCTACCCAGACGATATTCGGGTTTGAAGGGTCAATCTCGACCACACCAATTGCAAATGAGTTTTCATTTTCGAAAAGCGCTTTCCAGGTGATGCCGTTGTTCTCCGTTTTCCACAAATTACCGCTGGCCATGGATACATAGAAACTCTGTGAATTGCCCTGATGAAAAGCAAAATCTGAGACACGTCCGGATACCAGCGCCGGTCCGATGTTTCGGAGCGGTATTCCAGCCAGTGGATGCTCAGCAGCCTGGCTGAGCAGGGGCAGGGAAAGAGTGACGAAGGTAAGAATCGTGGATAACAATCGGGTGCGTATCATGGTTGGATTCCTGTGTCGGGTAAAGACTTCCATTTTACGTAATTAACGCCTTATTAGCACGGAGCTCTGTTACTCATTCTGATGTAAAAACTCGAGAGCCCGACATTTGGGGTGTTCAATGCATACCAATAGAAATCAAACGGGTGTATCTTAGTGATTAGGTAAACATTATGAGCAAGTTACGAGCAGGGAGTCTATGGAGTCAGTTCAAAAAGGGCAAACCCGTTCGTGTTGCGCTGGGTCATCTTGGTATTCGCCGGGATACCGCTGGTGATATAGAGTCCGTTACAAAATTCAAAGTCCATCCGGACAGCTTGCCCTCCGTCGCCGTACTACCTTTTGAAGATCTCAGTGAAAATGGAAACCTGGGCTATCTTTGCGAGGGATTGGCAGAGGAAATTCTCGATACTTTGCGCAAGATACCCCATCTCAGGGTTGCTTCGAGGATGGTCGCATTTCAAATCAACAGTTGGGAAACAGACGTCAAGGATGTTGGCAGAAAATTGAATGTGCGAGCAGAACTCAGGGGAGGGGTACGAAAATCCGGCGATAAGCTATATATTCCCGTCGAATTGCTCAATACCGCTGATGGCACACTGCTTTGGTCCCGTGAGTATGATCGACCGTTGGATGAGATTTTTGACATACAGGAAGAGATTGTTAACTCGATCACAAAAAACCTGGATGTCTCCATCAAAGACGATGCAATTCTAAAGCGACATCGTGTGAGTCCGAAAGCCTATGATTTGTTCCTGCATGGCCTGAGTTGTTTTGCCAAACATACGACTCAGGACAATGTCTTTGCACGGCAGTTGTTCAAACAGACCATTGATCTTGAGCCGGATTTCGGTCGTGCGTGGGCAGCTCTTGCTTATACCTATGGTTACTCCTACATGTATTTTAATGCCACTGATGTGAACCTGATCGAGGCGAAACGGACCAGTGCCCAGGCACGGAGGCTGGCGCCACATCTGGCTGAGCCTCATGTTTCATCCGGTATAGCCTGTTGCATGAGTCAGAATTACAAAAAGGCAGAAACAGAATTTGAAAAAGCCATTGATTTGGATCCTAAGAACTTCAGGGCCTGGTATTTCTTTGGGCGTGCCAAAGTTCACGAAGGCGATCTGGAGCGTGCGTTAAATCTGTTTGAGCGTGCATCGATGGTACGCTCGGAGGACTTTCAAAGTGTGTTGCTTCAAGCTCAACTTTATACCAGTCTTGGGAAGAAAGATAAGGCCATGGAGGTCACCCGTCTGGGTATTGAAAGGGTCAGGGCTGTGCTTGGGCTTAACCCGGAAAATAACCGGGCTCTTAACATGGGTGCATTTGCCTTGTTGCGCCTGGGGCAGGCCGATGAGGCCAGGGAGTGGATGTTAACTTCGATGAAAAACGCACCTATGGACTCCATTATCCAATACAACGGTGCCTGCTTTTTCTCACTGGCAGGAGACCTTGAACACGCCCTGGATTGCCTCGAAAACTGCCTGATCAAGGTGGGAAGTATCAACCGGGAATGGCTGGAACACGACTCCGACATGGATAACATACGCACTCACCCGAGGTACGAGGAAATTACTAGCCGTTTCCCTGACTAGGCAGTACGAGATGCCTGGTGAGGCTCAATGGGTTCTGTAAACTTCCAGATTGGACTAGTGGCCGCTTGATAATGAATCCGGGTTCACTGCACAACATATCGGGTTATGATGAAGACATGCATTTACTTTTACCTTTTGTTTTAATTTTTGCACTCGTCTTTGGTCCCGGTTGGTGGGTGCGCAAGGTGATGTCGCGTTATAGCAGTCCGGAAGACCGTTATGACGGCACCGGCGGGGAACTGGCCAGGTATTTGTTGGATAGTCATGACCTGCAACATGTGAAAGTCGAAGAGACACCGATTGGTGATCATTATGACCCGCAGGAAAAGGTCATACGTCTCACTCCTGAAAAGCTCAATGGACGGTCGCTGACTGCTGTAACCGTTGCCGCGCATGAGGTTGGACATGCGCTCCAGGATGCCAGTGGTTATGCGCCTTTAAAAATCCGCAGCCAACTGATCGTGTTGACAAGACCGGTGGAAAGACTGGGGGCCGGAATTTTAATGGCCGCACCATTCATTGGTATGCTCACACGGGCACCATTGGTTAGCCTGTTGATGATTCTGGGTGGATTGATGAGCCTTGGCACCACCACCCTGGTACACCTGGTGACCCTGCCAACCGAGATGGATGCCAGCTTCAACCGTGCCTTACCGATGCTGGAAAAGGGCAATGTCCTCAAGTCGGTAGATCTGCCACATGCGCGGCGTTTACTTAAGGCAGCGGCGCTCACTTACCTGTCGGCCTCTTTGGCCAGCCTGTTGAATATTGCCCGTTGGTGGACGTTGTTGAGGCGTTAACACAGGTGTCGTTTGGTCTGTGACTTGTCACCTACTACTGATCGACTAAATTCAACTCGACTTGTGTCGTAGGGTGGGTGACTTGTCACCCACGAGGAATCGATCGAATCTCACCAAACCCTTGTGCGTAATATTTGCGCGCCGTACGGGCTGGGAATTGCCTGTTTCATTATGCAGGACCCCGTGGGTAACAAGTTACCCACCCTACGGAGTACCCATTGCCCGATTTATTGTGCCCAATCTCGTGCGTAATGAATTACGTACCCGATTACGATTTTTCTTCTTTATTTCCTAGCCATTTTGCCAGGGGGTTTGCGGAGATGCCGTGGGCCATCAGGCTGAGGAAAACAGTACAGATTACTATCAATGTCAGGAATTCAGCGTTAGGTACCCCGGCGTTGATAACGATAATCGCAAAAACGATACTGGCCAAACCCCGCGGCCCGAACCAACCAAGGAATAAACGGCTGAAAACACTCTCGCCGCTACCTGCCAGTGACAGAAAAATCGGCACAATGCGTATTACAGTGAGGCTTAACAAAGCGTAAATCACCACCTCCCAGCTGAATAATTTGAATGCAGGCCCGATTACCATTGCGCCAAATAGCAACCAGGTCACCAGGGCCAACGTCTCGCCCGTACCTTCTGCGGCAAATACCAACTTGTGGGTATGTTCCTTGGCCAGGTGACCGAATAACATCCCACCGGTAAACGCAGCGATATACCCGCTACCATGCAGACTTTGTGCGATTGAAAAAGAAGCGATGGCCAGACCGACCACGGTCACCTGCATCCAGATATCGGTTACCCACCCCTGTTTCCAGCACCATTGCATCAGCGCTGCTCCGAACAAGGCCAAACCCAGGCCAACGGCCATTCCGATGCCAAGTTCCTGTGCCACCAGGGCCATTGCGGAAGCCGAGTGGCCATCTTTTCCGCCAACAGCCAAGGCGATGAAAAACAGCACGATGGGCACACAAATGCCATCGTTCAACCCACTTTCAACATTGAGACCTTCACGTATCCGGGCTGGTACGGCTTTGTTGGTAATGACTGCTTTGCCAAGTGCTGCATCGGTGGCAGCGAGCATGGTCGCCAGTATTGCAGCTTCGTAGAGTGACAAGAAGCCAAACATCAGCACTGCGATGCCAAAGCCCAGTATGATGACACCCGGCAGGCCGATCAGGAGCATACGAGATGGAATTTGAAACTGTCGCTTCAGGACAGACATATCCGCATTTGCTGCATCAATAAAAAGGATCAAGGCAAGAGTCAAATCCGCCATCGTTCTCAAATTATCACTGCTGGCATCACCTTTGAGCCAGCCAAGACCGGAAGGCCCGACCAGGAACCCGACAACGACAAATACCATGGGACCTGAAATGATTGAGCGCTCGAATCGACCCGCAACCAGGCTATAGATGAAAATAAACAAGGCAATAATGGCAATTTCTACATACATGTTGGTCGCTCACTCCCTCGGACAGGCTCCTAGCTGTTTATTCAGTATACGATGACATATGACAAGTTCTGAATCTGAACCCGGATTTCAGACCTATTCAAAGTATACACCGCTGGTTTAGTCGCACAGCGGCCAACCATAACCCCATCGCCAGGGCTGATCGGTACAGGGAATGCCACCCAGACGTACAGCCCGGTACATCAGTTCCGCGATGCTCTGATATATGGCTGTGACCTGTGTTTCGCTGAGCCCGTACTCGGTCTGAAGCTCCGCAGACCGGTCGGCAGCAGTGTCTGCAACACATGACAGCAAAGCCAGGTCGGCCTGCTTGCGTTGCTCGAAACTTTCGACTGCGGACACACTTTCTGCACCACCTGCGTGGTACTTGATATCGTGTTCGATGCAACAGTCCTCCCACGGAGGCTGCTCACCGTGTATCTCCGCGATCTCGGGAAATGATCTGGACAGATATTCCCAACCAGCCGAGAGTCCGCCACTACAACCATCGGTGGAAAAACCGGTCATGGTGGTATCACTTTCCGCTATACGGTCGAGCAATTTCTGGTGACGGCCGGTTTCCAGTGTCTGCTCTATGGCATCGACTGTCGGGTCCGGGTCTTCTCCTCCCTGGCAGGTGCCCACCAAACTGAGTAACAGGAGCAGGATCACTGCAGGCCAAAATTTGGTGCGGAGATTCATTTCAATTCAAAGTGGCCAAACCCACAGGATCATGGGCGCACCAATAATAATCACGAGAATCTCCAGCGGCAATCCCATCCGCCAGTAGTCACCGAAGCGATAGCCTCCCGGACCCAGGATCAGGGTGTTGTTCTTGTGCCCGATCGGGGTCAGGAATGCACAACTCGCGGCTACTGCCACGCACATCAGGAAAGGATCCGGGTTCACACCCAGCGTGTTGGCAATATTGAACCCAATGGGTGCAGCGATCACAGCGGTTGCAACATTATTCATCACATCCGATAAAGTCATTGTGACAATCATGAGTATCACCATCACGGCAGCGGGTGACAGGTCAGATGCCGCAGTTACGATGCCGGAGGCAATCATGGCAGTGCCGCCGCTGGATTCCAGGGCGACACCGATCGGTATCATCGAACCCAGCAAAACAATGACCGACCACTCGACAGACTGATAGATCTGCCGAAGGGGCATGATACCGGTCAATACCATCAACACCACCGCGATACCCAGTGCGACCGGCAAATACAGCACACCGATACTGGCCAGCATTACAGCGCCCGCAAAAATTGAAACGGCCAGCCCTGCTTTCTTGCGTTGCGTGACTTGCAATCCGCGTTCAGCCAGCGGCAGGCAACCCAGCCAGTTGGTAATGTCTTCCAATTGTTCGTTATTACCAAGTAACAACAGGATATCGCCAGCCTCTATTTCCAGTTCCTGTACCCGGTTGGTAAATCGTTTGCCCTGGCGCGAAACTCCTAACAGGGTTACACCGTGTCGATACATCAAGCGTAAAGAACGGGCCGAACGGCCATCAATACGGGCGCCTTGAGGTACCACGACCTCCAGCAACGACGTGTCATTGGATTTAAAAACGCTGTCTTCGTTGCTATTTTTGCCGGCGTATTGAAGCCCCAGGGCGCCTACGATGGCTTCGATCCCCTCGGGTTTGGCACTCAACACCAGCACATCATTTTTACGAATCTCTACCCGACGCGCCATTCCCGGTTGACGCTCTCCACGCCTGACCAGACCGATGATCTCGACCTCGTGCTCTGCGGTAATTTCATCCAGATCACGCACTTTCTGACCAATGGCCGGGGATTCATCAGCTACTTTTACCTCGGCAAGGTAGTCATCGAGTTTGAACAATTCACCCGCAGAGTTATGTTTGCCACGTGCAACCGGAATCAACCGCCAGCCAATCAGCGCAACATAGGCCACACCAATGATCGCAACTGCCAGACCCACTGGTGCGAAATCAAACATTTTGTAAGGCTCGCCGAGCACACTGCCCCTGTATTCAGCGACTACGATGTTGGGTGGTGTGCCGATCAGCGTGATCATTCCACCCAGGATTGAAGCGAAAGAAAGTGGCATGAGGCTCAGGGCCGGGCTGCGTTTGGCCTTGTTTGCAGCCTGCATGTCCAAAGGCATCAGCAGTGCCAGGGCGGCAACGTTATTCATGATGGCTGACAGTACGGCGGCAAAACCGGCCATAATGCCGATATGAGTGCTGAGTTTTCGTGAGCCAACTATAAGATAGCGTGAAAGTAGCTCGATGGCGCCGGAGTTGGAAAGGCCCTTGCTGACAATCAACACCAGCGCAACGATGACAACAGCAGGGTGCCCGAACCCCGAGAACACATCACCCATGGGGATGACGCCAGCGGCTGCGGCAACCAACAGTGCAGAAAATGCGATCAAGTCGTAGCGCCAGCGACCCCAGATCAGAAGCGCAAATACGAAGAAAAGCAAAATGAACAGGATGTTTTGATCAGCCATGAGTCTATTATGAATACCTATTTCAGCTTTTGCGTTAAAGGAAAATAGCAGCATAATACACGGCACAACAGCAACCAAATAAAAAAGGAGTCATGCAAACGTGGCTGGTTCTTCAAAAAAAGCAATTTATGCAGCGCTCATCGGCAATTCAATGATCGCTGTGACCAAGTTTGCGGCAGCGGTTCATACGGGTAGCTCCGCGATGCTGAGCGAAGGAATTCACTCCCTGGTTGATACGGGAAACCAGGTGCTTCTTCTGTATGGGTTAAGGAAGGCAAAAACTCCGGCAAGTGCTGAGTTCCCATTTGGGCATGGCAAGGAAATCTATTTTTGGAGTTTTGTGGTTGCGATGCTGATATTCGCACTGGGTGGCACGGTGTCCATTTACAAAGGCTGGAGCCACCTGGCACACCCCACGACCATCAACAATTTTCTGATCAACTATGTTGTGCTTGGTTTCGCGATGGTTTTTGAGGGTGCTGCATTATGGGTGGCTTTTAAGGAGTTCAATCTCAGCCGGGGATCACGGAGCATCATCAGGGCAATCGTCGGTGGCAAAGATCCAACATTGTTCGTTGTTATATTCGAGGATACGGCCGCCCTGCTCGGTTTGTTGATTGCCATGGGTGGTTTGCTGTTGTATCAAGTGACCGGCAACCCATTGTTTGATGCCCTGGCATCCATCGGTATTGGTGTGGTTCTCGTTCTGACTGCGATAATCCTGGCCATCGAAAGTAAAAGCCTGCTGATAGGTGAAAGTGCCGATCCTGAAGTTGTGGCGGGAATCAGCGCAATTCTGGAGGTGGATGACAGAGTGCGAACCGTCAATGAAGTGGCCACCTTGCATATGGGACCTGAGTTCATCATCGTTACCATTTCAGCGGACTTTATCAATACCCTGCTCGCCGGGCAGATAGAAACAGCCGTGACCAGTTTTACCCGGCAGATCAAAGCCACAGACTCACGTATCAAACGTGTTTTTATCGAAGCGGAAAGCCCCGAAAATAATTACGAGCCTCCTGATTCAATAAATTCTGTTCGAGAGTGATACGACTGGGTGAAGTATCAAATAAAATTAGAAAATTCATAAGGAAAAGCAAAAGCAATGAAATATTCCAGATCTGGAACCGGGCTGCTTGCCCGGCGGCTCATTCGTTTGTACCTGGTGATTGTGATACTGACGGGTTTTGTAACACCGGGGCTGAGCTTGGCCAGTGTTCTGACCACTTGCATGTCAGAAAAGATGGAGCAGGCCAGTGACTCCACGACCGTGGGTGAATTGCGCGCACTGTGTACACCCCAAATGGAAGAAGCGCCACAATCAGCACAAACCGTACAAACTCCATCAACCAGTAAACGTCTACGAGCGGACAAAGAAAACGCACTCCAACCATTTACCCTGATGTCTCATAAACCCAATTATTTTCTAGCGGGTGCTTACAATTCAGATGGCTATAGCTCCAGGTATTTTCAGGAACAATACGATGATCCATCCATAGAGTTCAAGGATGTCGAAGCCCAGTTCCAGATCAGTTTGAAAGTACCGCTGGCACTTGATGTATTCAATACCTTTGATGTCTATGCAGCCTATACCAACCGGTCATTCTGGCAGGTTTACAGCCCCGGTATTTCAGCTCCGTTCAGGGAAACCAATCATGAACCTGAGGCATGGCTTCAGTTCACACCCGGTTGGGAAATTCTTGGATTCAGGAATGTAGCCAATGCGGTCGGGATTGTGCACCAGTCGAATGGACGTGCCGGGGTGCTTTCCCGAAGCTGGAACCGTGTCTATGCTAATTTTGTTTTCGCGAGGGGTAATTTTGCATTGGGCTTCAAACCCTGGATCAGGATTTCTGAAGATGCAGAAGATGATGACAATCCTGATATTACCGATTACCTCGGCCATTATGAATTACGTGCCGGCTACAAATGGAATGACCACGTATTCACCGCGATGACGCGTAACAATCTCGAATCCGGTTTTGAACGGGGCGCTTTTGAGCTGGGTTGGAGTTTTCCCCTTGGCAGCTACCCCTACCTGAAAGGTTATGTCCAGTATTTCAGGGGTTATGGAGAAAGTCTCATCGACTATAACCAGCGTGTGAACAGAATTGGTATTGGGATTGCGTTAACCGATTTTTTCTAATCGTTTGAACGATTATTTAGCCACCAGGCGAGCGGGTGAACTCCGGGCGAGATCAACGCAGGCATGAATTATGTCCTGTAAAGTCTGCGGAATGCCGGCTGAACCCTCTGTCGCTATGGCTTCCACGATACTGAGGGCAAGAAACGGCTTGGATCGCTTGCGCACGGCCATCTGAATTATTTTTTTGGGTGATAATCCCTTGAGTTGCTGGCCTTTAAGCCCGGAGTGCTTTTTGTAAACCTCATCGTAGCCGAATTGCCAGAAACAGTGCTCGATGTCCTTTTCTGTCAATACCGTCAGTCGCTCGATGTCATTACCGTTTTCAAAATATCCACGAGCGGTATTGCCATAATTCTCACCCGCAGTATCGCCATCGGTCAGTACATGCCATTCGATGCCCAGTTCCCTGGCCACCTTGATGAGCGGGTCCAGTCCGCATTGTGCGAATTCCACGCAGGCAATTCCTTCCAGATCGAACTCGTAACCCATCAGGCGGGCGATTTGCGGGATTAGCCAGTACTCGGACTCGCCCTCTACCAGTAGCCAGAGCCGCGCAAAGCTGGCAACACCAAAGCGGGATCGTAGGTGGTAGTGAAAACGTCGCAACTCGCTACGCGACAGTGAATTGCCCCGAACCCGCTTTTCATACAGAACGCCTTCGTGCCGGACCAGTCGCCGGACCTGTTTCAAAGGTATGATCGACAGCAGATCACCAGAATAAGTGGTAATGATTTTTTGCCTTTGAATGAGATTTACAAACATGGCAACGGAGGTCAGCGTGATCGGGTGCAGGTGCGCTTCGGGTTCCTCAATGATCCAGAGTGGATCGGCATCCGGGATAATGCCGGTTGGCCGGGCCCGCAGCAATGCTCCGATCAAAAGAAGTATTCCCAATCGTTCAGGCGCACTGTTGGGTGAATGCAGTTGGGTTGATCCCAATTGACTGGTTCCAGAAGGTCTCCAGCCGACAATTTCACCCACCGTGCGCGACAATCCGGATTCCCGTTTTCCCAACTTGAAAGTATCCATCTCAATCATGCCAAACGCCGCCGAGAGTCCGTCTTCCAGGTCTGCTTTCAAATCCAGGCTGCGGCCGGAAAGTCTTGAATCCACAGCTTTGTTGATGCGTTCGACCAGTGTTGCAATTTCCGGCGCGAACGATTGCATATCAGACCTTTGCACACCTTTTTCTGAAGAAGGACGCCCATGTCCGGTTAACATGCCTGCCGACACCCGGACGACCGGGTTGAGTTGACGAAGCAGCCTGATCAGCCCGGGATCAGAGGATTTTGCCTTGTTGCCTGGCGACCGTAGTCTGAATTCTGCTTTGCTTGCACCACTCTGCTCTGGCTTAATGCGGATTTCATACCAGAGTTCCCGATGCCGATCACTGTCTTGGGAAAGAACAGCGGAAAACGGTGCGTAAGTCTCAGTCTCCCATTCCCCTGGTTGGCTCTCACGAAAACGTAACTGCAGCTGAATGGGGCCGTTGGGTTTGTTCGAGCCTGCAACATGATGGAACAGGTAGGAAGGCAGGGTCAGCGGCCCATCCTCATGCCCCAGGGCCAGCTCCAGGGCATCAAGCACACTGGAGATTCCACAGTCATTTTCGCCGATCAGCGCCGTACCATCATCAAAATTAATGAACGCTTTCTGAATGGCACGATAATTCTCTATTCGCAATCCATGTAGAAACATGTAGCTTGCCTATTTTAGCTTCCCTCATTGATTAGAATATCCCATGACTGCCCTGTGTAGGTAGTATGGATGTCGGAACTTCGGTTGGTTATTGCACCCCATTGAACCACCTGGTTGCAGCTTTTTTGTGAATGGTTTCAGTTTCGCACTTTTGCTGAGGGTGATGAGGTCTTAAAATGTACTTATGAACAAGTATGTATTGGCGGGTATTTTTGTCGTGATCTTTGTCGCGGGATTGGCTGTGATTTTCCACAACGCATCTGTCGGTTTCACTGATGTCATGCGCTCTATGAGTGATATGAATCCAAGGGTAATGAGTATTCTCGCATTGCCAATCATCGCAGTGCTGTTTGGACTAGGAGTTTATTGGCGCAAGAAAAGTGAAGAACGTATGTGGAAAAGTGCCCTGCGGAAAACCCGCGAACATAGCGGCACTGAAAACAAGGCCAAAGAGTAAAATATCTATAAAATCAATGCGCAGGTCATTCCCCAGCTTATTAAACAAAAATAACCCGTAATATATCGGGTTATTCCTACCGTGTTGAATAGTGCCACGGCATGATCACTTTTTGGTGAAATATTTGTGTTGCGTTAGATCTGATTGATTCCTACATCGACCGGTGGACTGATTTCTATCCAAGCTCAGCGTTTGGCCAGGGCCAAAAAATGGCAGCGTTGCGTTTTGAGGATTTTTCCGATCAGCGTGTTTCAGACTGGTTGGAGTTCACATGGATGTCGAGGTATTTCGTAATGAGCTCGATCAAACAACAAAACAGATGCGTGAACTGGCCACTTTTATACGTGAACATGTGCTGCCGGTTGCCTCGGTTCCCAATAAATTCGGCCGTGCCGGCAATCGCCAGGAATTGTTGCAGATGTTTCGTGAGGCAACAAAAAACTCCATAGAGTTTGTCGTCAGCCATGATATTGCAACAGTGCCGGCTAATCGCACCATCATTGTTGAGCTATTACCGGAGCACTCACCACTGGCCAGGATACGCGCATTATTTCATAACCCCTACCACAATGAGGGCATTATGAGAGACACTTCTGAATTCACATATTCTCCGGCAGAATAGGGTTGCCTTTTGTTGCTTCACCGGATATCCACTGGTTCAGAGGTGTTCTTGATCCCCCTGAAGAGAAATTCTTTGCGGTGATCCACCAGATGTACCAGGTGTCACTGTCGGTTTCCTTGAGCGGGGTGGCAAACTTGAACTCCTTCCAGGCATAAGTCCATGTGGTTTGTGTGCCGGAGAAAGTCAGGTCACCACTGGTTGACAAATCTGCATCATCGATATCAATTTCGCTGTCCTTCCGCTCGCGTTCAACAACTTCAGAGGTCGTGAGAATGATCTTTCCATGCTGGCCAAATTCATAGCTGGGTTTTGACAATATCTGCTCAGCAATTTTCAACATTTGCTTGTTGTCGGAAGCGGGCTCAGGCAATTTGGAGCTCGCCAGTGCAATCTGCGCCTTTCGATCGAAGTCAGCTTCGGCCTGGTCCAGTTTTGCCAGCACAGCCTCTGCTTCGGATGAATCTCTACCCAGTGCCTGTTCCAGGTAAATCGCGGAATTAACCATCGCACGGTTTTCGTTAAACACCTGCTTTGCTTCTTCAGGTCGCCCTTCACCGATGAACAGGTAGCGTGTGTCGGATTTGGCGGAGTCTTCTTGCCAGCGTTGAAAGACGTCGTTGTTCATGCTTTCCATATAATTGCCCAAACCATTGGCCATCGCCTCATAGTTAGCCTGGATCTTGTCTAATGAAGACAAGGCATTATTCTTTAAACGAATTACATCATTGGCATCATAAGGCGAGCCGCCCTCAGGTGTGCCAGGGTTGTTGGGGAGATAGGCCAGAGGAGCGATAATTTCGAGTTGTTTGGAATTGTGTTCAGCTACTGTTCGTGCGCTGCTGGCAGCTTTTACCCATACACTGGCCTCCTCAGCACTGAATGGGCTTTGCAGCGACTGAGGCACGGGATAGGTTCGGCTGTTTTCGTCTAACTGCCTCAATGAAGACTGGACATCGCCGAGCTGTGAAAGCTGCCCTTTTGCCCTCTCAAATTCGGTTGACAAGGCATCTCGTAAGGCTGAGTATTCGGCCCGCGCGGCTTGCACATCCGGGTCATCAAGCTGTGGATAGCGGGCGATTGCATCGGTATATTGTTGCAACCTCTTCTGCCGGGCGGCAATGACATCGGGGTCCTGAAATTGGGAAGGTCCAGTGACAGCAATACTTTTCCGTGAATTGGAAAGATCACGGGCGAGTTTTTTCACTTGCACCCGTTGACCAGAAACCAGGTCAGGCACCGATTGTTGTGAGGGTGCCGTTGTGGAGGCTGAAGGCAGCACT
>RCND010000459.1_pt1 | contig 23197 bp, 19 predicted proteins | sample 2041351 | NCBI WGS metagenome assembly RCND01 (sample SAMN09708230, study PRJNA481090) | Marine sediment metagenome, whole genome shotgun sequencing project. | biome: marine sediment; feature: ocean; material: sediment; isolation source: Sewage treatment plant 12B marine sediment (STP12B) ... | reverse complement strand
CATCTGGAGTGATACTAGGGCATGTTTCAGCAAAATTAGAATTGATTGTATTTCCAAGGTTAATTGGTTTTGTCCATGTTCCATCTTTCTCTTTAAAATAGACATAAATATCGCTTTTTCTTTGATCGTCTTCTTTGTTTCGAGCATTTACTACTAAATAATCTTGAGATGGAGAGATAAAACCGTGATAACCAAATTCAATTCCAACTTCTTGTGCTTTGGGGAATTTGCCATTTTTAATAGGTGCATAATACATTTTTCGTTTTGATACATTTGTATAAAAAAGATCTCCGTTTTTCGCTTGATTAGGATAAAAAACGAAATCTTCATTTACAGGGGAATCAAGTTGTATTGCGTTACCCCAAGAATTCTCAAGACGGTTTACATACCAAGTTTTAACTGATTCTTTTTGGTGAGGCAACGTAAATCCATCATGAGCTGCAAAATAAATCTTATCACCATTAGGATTCACAAACGGATGCATTTCTCCAATTTTTTTGCCTTTTGTGAAATTTGCTTTTTTAGGATTTGTCCATTTTTTGCCTTCTAGTTTTGAAAAATATATACTTGGGTCTTCGTCTTTCTTATTAGCTGAAAAATATACTTCATCTAAATCAGGAGAAAACGAAATACCATGTTCATATCTTCCATTTAATGAAATAATACCAGGAGCAAAAATTTCAGGAATTAAGCCTGGCGGCTTTTGTTCAAAATAGGATTCTTCTACAATTAGTGAATCACTATCTTTTGATTCATATTTTTTCGTATTGCAAGCATTTAAAAATAGTGCGAAAACAAGTATTAAAAATATAAAGTTGTTATTTCTCATTGTTATCTTAGCGTTAATCATCAAAAGTAACATGAATTCCTTTTTCTACGGATAGTTCACAGGCCTCAATAATCTTTTGACATGTAATCGCATCTTGCAAACTTGAAAGTGGCTCCTCATCGTTTCGAACTATACGGTTAATAAAATGTATCGCTGTATTTTTAATAGATTCAGGATAATTCTGATAGGTTTGTGAGTGTGCGCCGTTTCTTTCGTTGATGACAAAATCGCGATAACTATAGCGTGTACTGCCTTTTGTTCCAATGACCTTTATGATACACGTCCATGGGTCACCGGCATGGTCATCATTAGCAAAACTTGCACAAAGATGACTTAGTGTTCCGTTCTGCATTTGAATGTTTGCCATGGCGACATTTTCTTGGGTAGCAATCGTATCATTTATGGTATTCATTAAACAAGAAACGGTTTTCGGTTCGCCTGCCAGATACAACATCGTATAACTATGATGAGTCAGAATCTGCCGAATTACTCCAGGGTATCTTACCCGAATCTCATCCGCATGATGAATGTTATACATCATATAAAATTGGGTAATGTCACCAAGTTTCCCTGCATCAATCATAGCTTTTGCGCGCTCAATTCCGGGTTCGTAGATATAGTTATGTACGGGCATACATTTAACTCCAGCTTTGTCAATTGCTGTTTGCATTTGTTCCAATTCAGAAATGCTTGAAGCGGCGGGTTTTTCTACCAGTACATGTTTTCCTGCTTCTGCTGCCTTAACGGTGTACTCACAATGTGTTTCCATATTGGTTAATATAAAAACGGTATCAATTTTGGAGTCGGCTAAAAGTGACTCAACAGAATCATATGTTTTACATCCGAATTGTTTAGCCTTTATTTTTCCCTTTTCAGTGGTGCGATTCCATAATCCAATCAATTCAGCACCCGCCATATCATTTATAGCCTCTGCATGCAAATTGGCGATATCACCTGCTCCTATGAATCCGATTCCTATGGTCTTCATGAGGCTGGTGTTGAATATGCTAGTGTTCCTTTTTTAGCCATTGCTTTGAACTCTAAAATTGATTTTCTAACTCCTTCTGAAATTTTAGTAAGCGGCAAATCACTGAACGTACCCGCTATTTTTGAGTGGTCCAAATCACAAACAAAAAGATTTGGAGGTGCATTTTCTGCAATGGAAAAATCAACGTAGTCACCCATTCCCAAAGCTATCGCCTCTTGTCTTACCACATCCAAAAATGACTTTATAGGAATAGTTTCACCTTGTATATTAAAGGCTCCAAAACCTTCATACGATTGTAAAGCAACAGCTGCAAACTGGGCACCTACATCTTCCACAAAATGATAGTTTTCCCTACCTTGATAGGGCATTTCGAAAGGTAATAACTCCCCTTTCACAGCACCTATTGCAATTGCTTTCAATGCATTGGTCGGAGCGGATGTTTTTCCTTTATCTCTTCCTTTACCATAGGTGGTATTGATACGCAAGCAAACGGTAGACACTTTAGTATTGTCAAAAAACAAGCGTGCTACATGTTCTCCAGCTAGTTTCCATATTCCGTAATGATTGGGTGGAGCTAGCGGAACATCTTCAGCAATAATATCTTCCGGATACATGGAACGCATGCCATACACAGCTGCGGAGCTTGCAAATACAAAACGTTGTAAGTTTTGTAATTTTTCCGCAGCATCAAAAAGAGCCATAGTACCACCCGTATTTATTTCCATGCCACCGATATGGTAACGCGAACAATCTGGACTCTGATAGGCCCCTAAATGAATGATATGTGTTGGGTTAACTTCCAATAACACTCGCTCTATTTCCGAATAGTTAGAAACATCCAAAGTCACAAACTCCAGTCTTGAGTCTAAATCTTCCCCCAGCCATAGTTTTATGGGGTCTGGATTATTGGAACGTGTCGCGATGATTATTTTAGCGACATCTTCGGACTCTAGTAATTTATAAATGGTGACAGAACCGATACAACCAGTTCCGCCAGTGATAAATATTTTATGCATTCTTTGTTCTTACCGGGAAACTCCCATTAATTCATTTTAACCACAGCCTTCATGTTCCGTGCTTTTATGGAATCTTCAAAGGCTTGGGTAATATTTTCAAAATCGTATAAATCGGTATAGTACGCAGCCGGAAAAACACCGGTAACCATTAATTTCATTGCCGACATATAATCTTCGCGACACGACCCCATCGAACCTCTCATATTCAACGAAGTTCTTGTTAAGTGTGTCGCATTTATATGGACATCTTGACCGTAAGTAGCTATCACACAGATATCACCCTCAGGACGAACTAAACCTAATGCTTCACTAAGGACGGGAGCAACTCCCGAACACTCTATCAGTAAATCAACTTTTCCATTTGTGCTAAAAGGAACTCCCTTTTCGTCAGTGATTCCATTTTTCAATTGGGAAGTTAATGTGTCTTCTGGAGAAACCTCTAGGGTTATAAACCCTCTTTCTTTTGCTTTTTTTAGACGAATGTCTCTGTCGTGTGCAATTCCGGTCACAGCGACTCTTGCGCCGGAAGCCCGTGCGACTTCTGCAGACATCAATCCTATTATGCCACAACCTGTAACAACAACATCGTCTCCTGGTTTGATATCACATTTGTTATATAGCGCATTTGTAATTATGGACAACGGTTCTACCAAAGCACCTTGTGCTGGTGTCAAACCTTTCATTAAAGGAACAACACGGTCAGTTTCGAGAACAACATGTTGGCCAAAACCCCCATTTCTATGAAAACCGATAATTTGTTTTTCAGGGCAAAGATTCCATTTAGCAACACTACAAGCAGGACATTCTTCATCTTGGCACCCCAACATGGCAAGTGGCGTAAATACATCGCCCACTTTAACATCTCCGTGGTCTCCAGGACCTAGCTCTAAAACTTCAGCACTAAACTCATGACCAATGACACGAGGACGCTGCACCCAATCAAAATTAGCTTTACCAATCGAAGCACTATTATCAGAACCACATATACCGGTATATAAGGTTTTTGCAAGTATTTCTCCTTCCTTTAATTCAGGAATTTCCATATCCACTACAGCAGTATTACTGGTTACTGAAACACCTGAATTGGGATAAATTTTCTCTTTTCCTTGAAGGCAGAAGCCTTTTATAGTTTCACTCATTAATTCGTTGTTGGTTGTTCATTGTCAGTTTATGGTGTATAAGTTTTAGTACAAAAAGCTGCTTACTGCCATTGAACTCCGGTATCCTTCCAGCTTTTTGATTTTGCTGATTCTAATACTGCCTCACAGACTTTTTGGGTTTCCTGAGCTTCCTTGAAAGTTGGGGAACAAGGTTTTCCTTCCCCTAAATTCTTTAAGAAATCTGCTATTTGGTGTACAAAACTGTGTTCATATCCAATGGATAATCCGGGTACCCACCATTTATCCATATAGGGTTGTTCACCATCCGTTACATGAATAGAACGCCATCCTCTTTCAATGGACTCATCTCTATGGTCGAAATATTCCAAACGACTCAAATCATGCAAATTCCATTTGATAGAAGCATGTTCTCCGTTGATTTCAAATGTAAACAAGGCCTTGTGACCTCTTGCATATCGGGTTGATTCAAATTGTCCTAAAGAGCCATTATCAAAATGACAATGAAACAAACAGGCATCGTCAATACTCACTTTTTGTTTTTTCCCTGTTTCAGAATGAACACGTTCTTTTATAAAAGTTTCGGTCATTGCCGAAACATCTTTTATACCTCCGTTCAACCACATGGCGGTGTCTATGCAATGTGCTAATAAATCTCCTGTTACCCCAGAACCCGCGGCATCATTATCCAAGCGCCAAAGACCTTCCCCACCTTGCGGAAGTTCAGGGCTAATAGTCCAGTCTTGTAAAAAGTTAGAACGGAAGTGAAAAATCTTACCCAACTTTCCAGCGTCGATTAATTGTTTTGCTAAGGTTACCGCAGGAATTCTACGATAATTAAAATAAACCGTATTCGGAACACCTGCTTTTTCAATCGCATCTACCATAGGTTGAGCTTCAGCGACTGTCCGTGCCAATGGCTTTTCGCAAAGTACCATTTTTCCAGCTTCCGCCGCGGCTATGGCAATTTCGGCATGCATATTATTTGGCGTACAAATATCGATGGCATCAATATCATCACGTGCAATTAATTTTCGCCAATCCGTTTCTATAGATTCATAGCCCCATTGTTCAGCAAAAGCCTTTAATCGTTCCTCGTTTCTTGCACATACTGCTCTTAAAACGGGTTTGTATTTTAATTCAGGGAAAAAATCTCCCACTCTTTTATAGGCGTTCGAATGTGTACGACCCATAAATCCGTAGCCTACCAATCCTATTCTTAGTTCTTTTTTATTACTCATATTCGTATAAGGTTATTCAACAAATTATTCTGCTTCATACCATCCGTGCTGTTCACGAACTTTTATCATCGTACCCAAAATATCATTCCAAGTCTTAGGTTGCATCATCACATCGTTAGGGAACATGCAACCATCCCAGCAGATGTGTTTGAATTTTTTTGTCAATAGTCCGTTTTCATCACGCAGCCAATGACCAGCATCCACAGCAATATCTAATTTGCCATTGGGGTCAGCCGCTTGGCAATGTCTCCCGGTTTTATCATGAGAACCTGCCCCGAAGACCGTTCCATCATTTTGTGCAACATGAAAATCCAGCGTCCAAGGCCGAAGGGCCTTGGTTATCGTTTTTAATCCTGCTGTTAAAGTAGCCCTATCATTCCAATCAAAATCTTTAGGTAAAATACGCTCATCTTCCTTGTTATAGCCTAAAAGATATAATAAGGTATGTGCCATATCTGCCTGAAAACCCATGTTAGGTCTATCAACAGCCTCTAAGGTATTTAACATCGTTTTCCAGCCATGCATCCCGCCCCAACAGATTTCACCTTCCGCTGCTAACGACTCACCATACTCGGCCGCTACATCACAAGCTTCACGAAATGTTTGGGCAATTAGTTTCGTATTTCCGGCTGGGTCTTTTGCCCAACTTTCTGGATCAACGGAAGAATCAATGCGAATCACTCCGTTCGGTCGAATGCCCATGTCCCTTAGTTTTTTTCCAATAGCACTGGCCTTTCGCACCTGGGTCACAAAGTTGCTTCGTTCTTCGGTAGAGCCCATAGCAGAACCGCCACCGGTACCTGCCCAAATGGGCGCTACAAAACTTCCGATTTCCAAATTATAAGAACTTACCTTTTCTACTAACCGTTTTAAATCATCATTAGATGAATCGATGCTGACATGCGGATCAGCCAAAAATAAATCGATACCATCAAACTTCTGTCCACCAACTTCAGCGTTTGCTGTTAGCTTTAACATGGTGTCTAAATCAATGGCGGGTTCCGAATCAGGTCCTTTGCCTACCACTCCTGGCCATGAGGCATTGTGTAATTTCGGAAAGTTGTTTTTTTGCATATCAAAAATTTTAATAATTAGATGTGTTGAAAGACATTCTTTAATGGTATCTCATAGTGTTAAGAAAGTCATACAACATACATATCCTAACAAATATAAGCTTTGATGGAATCTTGATTTTCCTGTATTTTGCTAAAAGATGACACTTTTTTGCTTTAATTTAGTCAATATTTAAATTTAAGAGAAAATAATGACTAGTCCTAATATAGAAAAAACCCTCAATCCTAATGAACTTCTTTTATTTAAAGATTTAATTAGTCCTCATTTTAATCCTAATTGGCATTTTCATCCTGAACTTCAAATCTCTTATATAGTTAAAGGTAGAGGAACACGCTTTGTCGGCGATCATGTTGAAACATTTGAAGAAGAAGATTTAGTCCTAACCGGACCCAACGTTCCTCATCTTTGGAGAAATGATGATATTTATTTTAATCAGAATAGAAAACTGTCCACAAGAGGATTGGTAATTTATTTCAACCAAGAGCTGGTAAACGAAAATCTGATTCAAAAAAATGAATACTATTATATCAATAAGCTTATTAAAAATTCTGCTAGAGGAATAGAATTCTATGGACAAACGAAAAGAGAAATAAAAAATTTAATTTTAAAAGTAGGAAATGCAAAAGGATTCGAAAGAATTATTCTATTATTAGAGACTCTTAATGTACTCTCCCATAGTAAAGAATATAACTTATTATCCAGTCCAGCGTATACCAATGTATTAAAGGCAGATGATACAAAAAAAATGAGTCTAGTTTATGAATTTGTGATAACAAACTTCAAAAGTAAAATTGCTCTTGAAGATATTTCAGATATGTTAAACATGACCACCACTTCTTTTTGCAAATACTTTAAGCCCCGGGCAAACAAAACATTCACTCGATTTGTAAATGAAATTCGTATCGGACATGCCCGGAAATTACTTCTTGAAGACAATTTAAATATCTCTGAGATAGGATATGAATGTGGCTTTAGTACTTTATCTAATTTTAATAAGCAGTTTAAATCTATAGTTAATATGCCTCCACATGAGTATCGTAAGCTTTTTTTGAAGATTAAAACCCCTATATCATAGCTTCGATGGACTTTAGAATAAACAAATATTTGCTAACTACTATTTGATAAATAAAATAGTAGTTGCATTTTTAGAGATAAAAAAGTACTGCTTTTTAATAAAATAAAGGAATTCTATTTTTTCAATTAGCAGTAACTTTAATCAACATAGCTTATGACCAGTTCTTATAGTTATTTTTCTGTTAGTTCGCTTACCTATTATGTATTAAAACCAATAAGTAAAATATAAAATTTAATTAGCAACGAACCTTTTTCTGAAGATTTTTCACATGAATAGCAACTATGATGTGGTCTCATATTTCCGCTGCCGCAACCGGAGGTTTATGAAAGGAGTTGAGTGTAAAAGCCAATCAAGTTGGCTACATAAATCCCGCAATGTTTTAATCTTTGATTAGTAAAATGGAATCAAAACTCACATATTAAAAGCAGGCTAATTATTTATTTGAGTAAGTATGTCTCCCCGCGAGATTTTAATGTATTTACTGGGCTGAGAAATCTGAACGTTTAAGCCCTATGAAATCCAAATAAGTGAATTGATACATTTTTAAAGAACAAAAGGCACTAATTAAAGTAAACGATTAGGTTCCCACTTAGGAAGGCCTAAATATAAAAAGCAAATAGGTTATGAAAATAGGAATGAACATGCTACTCTGGACAAATCATGTAACAGAGAAACACTTTCACATAGTAGAAACGCTTAAAGAAACCGGGTATGATGGCATAGAACTTTATATGGGAGATGGCAATATATCGCATTACAAAAAGCTTGGCGACCATTTTGCTACACTTGGAATGGGCGTTACTGCGGTTACAGGCCTAGGTCCCGATGAAAATATAACTAGTGAAAACCCTAAGGTGCAACAGAAAGGTCTAGACCGCTTAAAATGGGCTATTGACAATGCCCAAGCTTTAAAAGCCGATACCATTTGCGGCCCCATACATTCTACATTTGCCTTTTTTAGTAGACAACCTCCCACAATAGACGAAAGAAAACGAAGTGCCGAAATGATGCGTAAAGCAGCTGAGTATGCAGCCGAAGCAAATATAGTGCTATGTCCCGAAGCCCTAAATCGTTTCGAATGTTACCTATACAATACCATGACTGACCTAAAGACATTGGTGGAAGCCGTTGATCATCCTAATTTACAGGCTATGTACGATACGCACCACAGTAATATTGAAGAAAAAAGTCAGTCTGGAGCCCTTAAAACCATAGCGCCTTACTTAAGGCATGTTCATATAAGTGAAAACGATCGTGGAACCCCAGGAAGCGGTCAAGTGGCTTGGAATGAAGTTTTTTCGACCCTTAAAGAAATTAATTATGATGGCTGGCTCACTATTGAAGCCTTTAGCACTATAATTCCGGAATTTGCAAATGCAATTAACGTTTGGCGGGACTATTCGCCCTCAAAAGAAATATATACCAATGGATTACAATTTATCAAAGACGGAATGCGTGTTTAATATATTAAAACGCAATTTGCATGAAAAAATTAATTTATCTGTTTGCAATTTTAACTTTTATAGCCTTTAAGGAAATTAAATCTAAAAAAACAGATTTAATTTCTATTGTAGAAAAACCGAAACAATGACTAGTTTTTGAAGGCGAAAAGGAGAACGCCAAGCATATTGTATTAATTTAGGGGGATTATAAAAGCGAACATCATGTAATCTTTGAAAAACAATAAATATAAAAATATGAAAAGAATTACGGTATTATTACTAAGCATTACTAGTGTTCTGTTTTGTTCTTGCAATCTAGATTCAGACAATGAAACACCTATTATTGAAAAGATCACAATTGATGATATTATACTGCCAAAAGGTTTTGTTATTTCCAAATTGTATGAGCCAACAGATCACGAACAGGGCTCTTGGGTGAGTATTGCCAAAGATGACAAAGGAAATTTCTACGCTTCTGATCAATACGGAAGTGTTTATAAAGCGAGAATTAACAATGCTGGAGAAAAAGAGGTGTTTGATGTACAGAAATTAGAGGTAAATATTGGTTTGGCTCAAGGGTTATTATATCATAATAATGAATTATTTGCTTTAGTAAATTCAAATGATAAAAAGATTCAAAGTGGATTGTATAAAATCATTGATTCTAATGAAGATGGTGCGTTAGATACTGTTAAAATGTTAAAGTCATTAAATTATGGTGGCGAGCATGGGCCGCATAATATTGTGTTGGCACCAGATGGTCAGTCTATGTATATGGTTTTTGGAAATCACACGGATATTCCTAGCGATGTTCATGGTCGAGTTCCAGAAGTGTGGGGTGAAGACAATTTGTTACCCGTAATTAAGGATCCTAGTGGTCATGCAAATTCTAAAAAAGCTCCAGGTGGTTGGGTTGCTCAAACAGATTTTGAAGGTAAAAACTGGACGTTGATTGCAGTTGGCACAAGAAATACATATGATATTGCTTTTAATCGTGATAATGAATTGTTTGGTTTTGATTCTGATATGGAATATGATTTAGGAATGCCATGGTATAGACCAATTCGATTAAATCACGTGACTAGTGGAGCAGATTTTGGATGGAGAACAGGAACAGGGAAATTTAGAGATTTTTATCCTGATAATCTTTCAGGTATAGCCAATTTAGGGCAAGGTTCACCAACAGGTCTTTTAGATGGAAGAGGATTGAAATTCCCAGCTTATTATCAAAAAGGATTGTATTTATTTGATTGGAGCTATGGAACCATGTATCATGCAAAACTAACGCCTAAGGGTAGTTCGTTTGACGCAGAGATAACAGAGTTTATTTCTGGGGTTCCTTTACCAATAACCAATGGTGTAGTGGGTGATGACGGTGCTTTTTACTTTTTAACAGGCGGAAGACGATTAGAATCTGGATTTTATCGTGTAACCTACGAAGGAGAATTAGCCTCTGAAGTATTAGAATTAAAAGAGCGGTCTAAAGGTAAAAAACAACGAAAATTAAGACAAGAATTAGAGGCGTTACACGTTACTCCATCGTCAGATAAGATTTCGTTTATCGTAAAGAATTTCGATCATGAAGATCGTACAATTCGTTTCTCTGCTAGGGTTGCATTGGAGCATTTAGATTTTTCAGATTGGAAAGACGAAATAAAAAAAGAAAATTCTTCGGAAACAACTGTTGGGCTAGCTTTGGCAACAGCGCGTCATGGCAATGATGCCGATAGGTTAGAAGCCTTGAATGCTTTAGTAGGAATTGAATGGCAAAGTTTAGAAGAATCTAAAAAATTAGATTTTATAAGAGGCGTTGATTTGCTTTTGTTGAGAATGGATGGAAGTTTACCAAATGATATACATGGAAAAATTAAAGATGCATTTTTACCAGCCTTTATGGCGAGTTCTGAAGCTGTGAATATGGAATTGTGTAAGATTCTAAGTTATTTACAAGTAGAAGAAGTTGTTGAGTTGACATTACAGGAAATGGAGACGAATACTTCTATGGAAGGTATGAAAGAGATCTACTTATCTGGTGATATTTCTAATAGAAGTGATCAATATGGAAAGGATGTTGAGAATATGTTAGCAAATATGCCAAATCAGCGTAATATTAGTTATGCAATGAGTTTGAGTTATCTACAAAACGGTTGGTCGACTTCTGCAAGAGAGCGTTACTTTAAATGGTTTGGTGATGCGCTGCAAAAAGCTGGAGGTAAACAGTATTTGAATTTCATTAGAGCGATTCAAAAAACGGCTTTGGCAAATGTTCCTGAGAAAGAACAAGATTACCTTTCTGAATTAACTGAAATTGCAGCGGCACGCAGACCAGACTATATGAAAGATGTAAAACAACCACAAGGTCCTGGGATCGATTGGACAGTTGAGTTGTTAATGTCTGCCTATGAAAAGAATTACAAATCTGCCAATTTTGAAAATGGAAAGAATATGTTTAGAGCATCTTTATGTATCTCTTGCCATGGTATGAATGGAGAAGGAGGCGCTACTGGACCTGAATTGACTCAAATTGGTTCAAGATTTACAGTTGGAGCGATTGGTGAAGCAATAATCAATCCATCTGGAACAATAGGAGATAGATATCAGTATTCAAATTATCACATGAAAAATGGTTCTGTGATTACAGGAATTGAAGTTGATGAAGATGATGAAAATATTGAAGTAAGTATAAGTGCCTATGCTGCTGATGTTACAACAAAAGTTAGAAAGGATAGATTAGAAAGTATTAAATTATCTAAAGTTTCGCCGATGCCAGCTGGTTTGGTCGATAGATTAAATGAACAAGAAATTGCAGACTTAATTGCTTACATGCTTTCAGGTGGAAACAAAAACAAAATGAAAAAATAAACAAGTAATATGAATACCAAAGCAATGTATACGATATTCATGGCAATTATTATTAGTTGCAATGTAGTAGGGCAGAAAGGCAGTAAAACGGAGAAGTTGTTCAATGGTAAAGATTTGAGTAATTGGCGAGGAGATAGCCGAGTTTGGTCTGTAGAAAACGGATGTATTAAAGGTGAAACAACTGATAAAGTCGTTATCAAACAGAATACCTTTTTAATTTATGATCAACCTGTTTCTGATTTTGAATTGACATTTAAATATAAAATTATTGGAGGGAATAGTGGTGTTCAGTATAGAGCTAAAATAATAGATAAAGATAAATTTATTATAGGTGGCTATCAAGCGGATATGGAAGCAGGAATTCAACATTCTGGAATTTTATATGAAGAAAGGGGTAGAGGAATAATAGCCAAGCGAGGAGAAAAAGTGGTTATTTCAGAAGATGGAGAGAAAACAGTTAAAAGATTTATAGATGCTAAAGAAGTCCAGGCAGTTATAAATCAAGATGATTGGAATAACTATAAGATTATAGTAAAAGGGAATCATTTACAACATTATATCAATGGTCAATTGACTATTGATGTAACAGATAATGAAACGGGTAAATTAGCTACTTCTGGCGTATTGGCATTACAAGTTCATGCAGGGCCTTCAATGCAAGTTTTTTTTAAGAAAATAAAATTAAAAAAGGTATAAGCGGAAGACAACGACTTATAGCCGAACGGATAGACCACCATTTCGGTACCATTGAAAATATCATATGGGAACCTTCTATGGTGGGTTCCGGGATGCCGTCCAGGTAAACCCTCGTGGCACCTATACTTTCGGGAGCTTCGGAAATTTCAGAATCACCCCCGTTGAAAACCTTTGGTCCGGCATCCAGACCCTTGCCATGGCGCCGGGCCCTCCATGGTCCATTAATACCCATTCCGGTTTCCCGTTAATGGTATCAAAGCGTACGAACTCAAAACGATCTATATTATTGAACCAGCCTATGGTGTCTTCCACGGTTTTTGAAGCTCTAGTATAACTACTCTGCTGTTTAAGTTTAAAATTTTGTTTTGGATATTTTGCAATCTGATTTCTGTCGACCATTTCATCCAAAAGTGAAGCCAAATTAATTATTTTATTTCCTTTTTATTCTGTTCTTTTTTGCATCCTATTACAATTGATACAAGTAAAATTGCAGTTAATCTCAATAAGTTAGTTTTAATGATTATACTCTATATTCTTTAATGTTACATTATTAAAAAAATTATTACTTAAAAGCATTTTTTACCTCAATAATAGAAACACCAAATAGTTGCTTTACTATTGGGTCGAGTTGTTCTTCAGTACCTTCTATATGGCAGGTGAGCTGTATATGGACTCCACTTTCTCCAGCTTTTAAGACTAGCGCTGGCGAAGAAGTTTCTAACTCATAAAAAGGGCCTAGTGGCTTTTTATCAGGTTCAGGAGGTCCATCATTATACGAGTTGACAACATCGCCAGCATAAGGCTCTGTCTGTATTTCCCACATCGAATTAACATAATCTGAGATGTTTTCAGGTTTGTTATAATTTACAATTGTTAAAATGCCGTTGGTAGCATCGTAAGAGCCTAAAATATTCTTAGCTCTTTTCGGAGACAACCCTATTTTGCTCCTGTATTCACCATCACCACTAAAGTAAACAACGTTTTCTTTTACTACCAATCGTTCTGATGGAACTTTTCCAAAATATGAGTCATTTACTGTTACACCCAGATCTGCTTCATCGCCTGAAATATAAGGTATGATGATGGTAGTAGCTGGCGATGGACTGAACATTCCCAATAACCAAACAGATAATACCCCTGTTTCTTTTATCCAATCGACAGTACCTATGTTCTTTAGAGTATTAGTAGTTTGGTAAGCTACAGCCTTGATGCCATCTGCGTTGTTCAGGCCTAATTCATCTATTATTTCTTTAGTGCTAAGCACTTTTACTTCTCGTTCAATAGCCAAATCAAAAGTAAACCCTGAATAATTAGTCAAAGAGGCAGTCTTGGTAAATATTACTTTATTAGAAGTCTTCCACTTAACATCAAAGGGTTTTAGGTCTATCAGCTTTGGAGTGTACCAATTATCTAATGTAAATTTTGAACCTTTTTTAAAGAATATAGCATATTGACCACCTTCTGGTCCGAGCCAGAAACGTTCTTCCCCACCTATCGGATTGAAATGTTCCTCTATTTTTCCGGAAGTGATAAAATCATAATTGATCCACCCAAAACTTTGCCCCTTATCACCTTCCATTGTGCTTGTCATAACACGACCCTGAAGTTCTGGACTGACAAGAACCTTGGAGTCTTTATTGTATAGTACCAGTGTATTCTTATAATACTTTTTTAAGAAATCCGCATCGTATTCAAAACTTCCCAACAAAGGAGCGCTTTCTTTTGAAGAATCTTTCACGGGCATTTTGCAACCTAAGAGGCATATCATCAATACCCCTATTGATATTGTCTGGAATGAAATGAATTCTAGTTTCATAATTGTTATCTATTTAAAAAATTATTATCGATTAAGAAAAAATTTAGACCTAGGACACGTTTACCCTTTACGGAATTCCCTTGTGAATCAGGCCCTAGATATTCAAAACGAAGTGAAATAAACACTGACATTAGAATTATCGGTTCTGTCGCATCTGTCTCAATCAGTGCTATTTTTAACTCTTCAGCAAAAGTTAAAAAACATAAGTACAATAAATGATTATTGTTTCGTAATGGTACTTCTAAATAATATTTCGTCCTTATTATTTTTGAGTAGCAGCAATTACCACTCTTAAATAACCTATCTACACCGCTATACCCATAAAAGAATCATCCTTATTGCGTTCATGTTCCAGCGCTACTACTGCGGTATAATTAACTTTACGAAGTATTTTTACGAACCTAGGAATATCAACCCCACCCCTTATGCTTCTTCCGCACTGCCTGTACATTTTCAACTTTTATGTAGGTGATTAATAGTAAAAGCCTCAACTATTTTATTTTAAGCGCTAGATAATCAAGTACTTGTTAGAGGAGAAAATGAATATAAAACATCCTGCTAACATTGACTTAGTGTTACAAATGTCTACCAACTATAAAACAAAAAAGAGCTACATTTCTGTAACTCTCTGATTTTTAAGTGACCCTGACAAGATTCGAACTTGTAGCCTTCTGATTCGTAGTCAGATGCGCTATCCAGTTGCGCCACAGGGCCTTTTATTTCCCCAGTAAGGGGCTGCAAATATATTTCTTTTTACTTTTAACACAAAATAACTACGAACAAAAGAAATGGATTTAAAACGGTATGTAAGAGATGTAAAGGATTTCCCTAAAGAAGGTGTTTTGTTCAAGGATATTACACCCTTGCTCCAAGATGCAGAAGCCTTACGAAAAGCAGCTGAAGAACTAGCTGTTCTTGTGGGAAATATCAAAATTGATAAAGTGGTGGGAATGGAGAGTAGGGGCTTTATATTTGGCCCTATCTTGGCCCAAAAATTACAAGCGGGTTTTGTTCCTGTAAGAAAACCAGGAAAATTACCCTATGCAACCCATAGCGAATCTTTTGCGCTAGAATATGGTATGGATATTTTAGAAATGCATATCGATGCAATTAAGCAAGGAGAACGTATCTTAATTCATGATGATGTTTTGGCTACTGGGGGAACGGCAAGTGCTGTGGCAAAGCTGGTAGAGCGCGCTGGAGGGGAAATCGTACAGTTTAATTTTTTGTTGGAACTAGGATTTCTAAAAGGGAGGGATAAACTAGAATCTTGGGAAACACGTTCCCTACTAAGTTACTAACCTAAAGCTCTTGTAGTTACAAAATAACGCCACCCTATAATAGCCATTTGCATCTTAGAGGCCTTGGCTAGGTTTAACCTTTGTTTAGAATAGGAGGGAAGTAAGATCTTGTTCAAGTTGGCTAAAAGTGTATACATGCTGGTTTGGTTTTGTTGGTAAACCAAAAATACGAAATTATAAATACCGTTTAAGGTGGTTTTTTTTCATTCTTACCATATAAATATCTTTTTGTTTGATATGTCCTTAGCCGTTAGAAGTTTGTCAGTAGGAGGGTCAATATCAATAATAAAAGAAACTTTATAAGGTAAATCATTGTGATTGTTTTTAGTGAAAAAATAGATTTTTTAATCGATGATTCTAAAAAGGTAATGGAGAAGTATACATATCTGCAAGAAAATTTGGTTAAATTAATGACATTGGATACAATAGTGTAAGTTTAAAAATGAAATTCGTTTTAATATTTATACAACACTCTTGATACAAGTTTCTATATGATAGCTTTAAGTATATTTTTTGTTTTAATTTGAAACAATTGTAGGTGATTTTTATGGGTATTTTGTGTTAGCAAGGCGGTTTTTATTCAAAAATTGACCTTGAAATCACTTTTCATTCTTTTGGAAACAAAAAAACGCTCCCAAGTGGGAGCGTTTTTTTACATGCTTATGGGGTCATCAGTGCTACATTATTCCTCCTTTTTGGTAGTCACTATGATAACGCCGTGTTTTGCTTCTTTGCCATGTGATTCTATTGCGGCCTTCCCTTTTAGAACACTTATGGTTTTTATATCATTAGGATTCAAATTTGACATTCCTTTGTAAGGCAGCTTTTTCCCATCAACAAATAAGAGGGGTTTTTCTTTCTCATCATCGTTTTGGACATCGGAAAATTTTACTTTACCAGCTATAGCAATGATATCTTCATGTAGATCACCAGTGGACTGGTTTTTTTCTCCTTTTTGTTTGATAATGATATATTGAGATTCGTTTTCTTCATCAGTTTCAACCCGTACTACTTTTTGTTCGTTTCCTTCGTCATCTTCAAAACTAAGGGCCTCTATGGTTGTTTTTCCAAATAAGCTGTCATTACTGTTGATTACATGTACCGCCTTAATAAATTGTTTTTCAACTGCACCTTTAGCCTCCAAGTCTTCCATGGTAATTTCCTTATCGTCCAATAGGATAACTTTGGTATCACCATCTGTTTTAATTTTAAGCCTTGTGACGGTAGTGCGTATTGGGGTACTAGCAGCAGTGCCACCGTAACTATCGCTTTCGTGGACAATCACTTTTACTTTGTTATTTTCTTGGATTGATGCATTTCCTGTTTTGATTTCATATTCGGTAACCACTACGGAGTTTACTTCTTTCTTTCCTTTTTGCCAAATACTAATATCTCCAGGTTGGTTATCGTTAAATTTTATGGTTATTATAAATGGTTTAATAGGCTCGGCACTTTTGCGAACATAACTTCCTTTTTGGCCCGCACCATTGTCATACGTAACTTTAATAGCAACAATCTCATTATTGCTATTTCGTTTCACGCCTTTAAAGTCAATTTTCATTCCTTTTTCCACTAAGAATTTACTATTCTTTTCGTACGTTTCCGCTTTGGAGTTTTTATCTAATTCAATTTTTATTTCCGTTAACTCCCTAGACATCGTAGGCGAACTTGTTGAAGTCGCATTGTTTTTCAAATTCCCTATAAACAAGCTGTTTGTTTTAGAATTTAGACTTATGGTTACCGGGGTTATGGGACCATCAGATTTAGTCTTATAAGATCCATTAATGTTGTTTGATGTAGTGCTAGCAGCATCGTTCATATCTAGCGCTAAATCAATGATTTCTCCTTTTTCGTTCCGTACGGCAGTGTAGGAGAAATCTATCTTCTTTTCTATAAAATCTTTTTTGATACTTTCTAGTTCTTGGTTTGTGGTATTCTTATCTATGATAAGTTCTAATGTATTTGATTGTACATCTGCTACCTCATACACAGTTTTAGTGTTGAAGGCCATTAGGAACAAGCCTAATACCGGCAATACAATTAAGGATTTAGCCAAACTGATTTTTTTTGATCTTTTTTGATTTAACATAACTATTCGTTTTTTGATGATTGAATTATAAAATGATGTGGATAAAGGAATATTGGAAACACCCACTGCTTCTTTTAATAGGAGCATCTGGTAGAATTTTCTATCGGTGCTCTGGCTGGCCTTATCAGCTAGAAATTCTAGGTTTTCTTTCAACTGGTTTTTGTATGCCCATACAAAAGGATTAAACCATTGCAGGATAAATAGCAATTCTATAGCAAGAATATCCAATGAATGCTTTTGCGTCGCATGTGCTTTTTCATGTAGTATAATGGTGTGAAGTTCTTTAGGCGTAAATCCCTTCGGATAATAAAATATATAGTTAAAAAAAGAAAATGGTGCTACGGGTTTTTTGGTTTTTACGTGGTGGAATGGATGTTCTACACTAACGTTACTTACGCTTTTGAGTTTATGCAGTGTAACGAGTTGCAGGAGTAGTCTTGTTCCAAAAAATAGCACTCCTAACACGTACGAAACCATTATCACTAGGGTCCAAGGTATCATGGCCGATTTTTTTTGTTCCATTGGCAACACATCGCTCAGGGCAACCATATTTTGCTGGGGAATGTACGGTATGGTTACGATATCTGTAAAGGTAATTAAGGGTAAAAGCAAAGCCATAGAAACCCCTACAAGTAAAAATATTCTGTTGCTTGTGAAAAAGGTTTCCTTTCGTAAGAACAGCCAATAGCATCCATGGAAAAAGAAGAGGATACAAGAGGATTTAAGTATGTAATAAAGTATATTTTCCATTTAGTTCTTCTTTTCAATAAGGTCTATAATTTCCTTTAATTCGTCAACAGATATTTTTTCCTCTTTGGCAAAAAAGGAAACTAAATTTTTATAGGAGTTGTCAAAGTAATCCACCATACTGGAATTAACGTATTTTTTTCTGTACCCTTCTTTGGAGACCACAGGAAAGTACCGGTGTGTATTCCCAAATGCCTCGTGGTCTACATAATTCTTTTCTTCCAAATTGCGAACAATGGTAGAGAGCGTATTGTAATGGGGTTTATCCCCTTGTATTTCCTCCATGATTTCCTTTACGAAGGCCTGCTTCAAGTGCCAAAGAATTTTCATTATTTCTTCTTCCTTATTCGTTAATTTTTGCATGGTATAATTTCTTTCGATAAAAGTATAACTATTTATCTAGTTATGAAACTATGTTTTAAGTTATTTAACTATTTATCTAGTTTTATTGTGATTTTCAAAGAAAGAACTACGAAGGAAAACCCATATTGTTCCGCTATATTTGCACAAAATTGTAGAGTATGCAGAATTATTTGTTCGTTCTTGGAGGATTGATTTTATTAATAGCCGGAGGTAATTGGCTTTTGAAATCAGCGGTAGATCTTTCCTTGAAATTGAACATACCAAAAATAGTAATAGGAATGACTGTAGTATCCTTCGCCACGTCGGCACCGGAGCTTATTGTAAGTGTAAATGCAGCATTAGAAGGTTTTCCAGATTTGGCAATAGGGAACGTTGTAGGCTCCAACATAGCCAATCTAGGCCTGGTTTTGGCTATCACGATTTTGCTTGGTAATATAGATGTTAAACGGAGTTTTTATACCACCGATTGGCCCATAATGATGTTGGCCTCCTTATTATTTTTCTTCTTTATTTATTTTGATGGGGTCTTACAGATGTATGAAGGTATCATTATGGTTGTTTTTCTTTTTCTCTTTTTGGTTTACCTCTTGCGTTTTCAAAAAAAGGCTGTGGAGGAAGAGGATAATCAACCTGTGGTCATGATGCCGCTATGGAAGACCGCTCTTTACCTAGGGCTTGGGGGTGTAGCCTTATGGGGTGGTTCAGAATTATTGATAACCGGTGCTGTTGGTCTTGCCAAGAATTTTGGCGTAAGCGAACGTGTTATTGCTATTACGGTAGTGTCAATAGGTACAAGTATTCCGGAGCTTGCTGCATCAATTATTGCTATAATTAGGAAAGAGAAGGCTATCTCCTTAGGGAACCTAATAGGATCTAATATTTTTAATTTATTAGCGGTGCTAGGTATTACAGCGATAATTACCCCAATAGAAGTTATGGATCAAGGACTGCTCTCCAATGATATCTTTTGGATGTTAGGTATTTCATTCTTAATACTGCCTTTGGTGTTTATGCCAAAAGGATTGCGGTTGGGTTGGCGAGACGGTTTAATTCTCTTAGGCTTTTATTTCACCTTTGTTTACATTACAATTACCTAGTTAAAAATAAGACATAAAAAAAACGCCCTGGAAATCTCCAAGGCATTTTAGTATAATCAACAATTAATTTAGGCTTATAATTTTGCAGATTTAACCGTTTTAATTATTCTTCCTGCAATCTTATATGGGTCTCCATTAGAAGCTGGTCTTCTGTCCTCTAACCATCCTTTCCATCCTTGCTCTACTGTAATAATTGGAATTCTAATAGAGGCTCCTCTATCTGAAACTCCGTAAGAGAAATCAGATACGTGAGCGGTTTCATGTAAACCTGTTAGGCGTTCATCATTAAATTCCCCATATACATCCATATGTTCATCTGTAACGGGTCTAAATGCTTCACATATTTTTTCGTAAATTTCTTTAGAACCACATGTTCTTAAGGTTGTATTCGAGAAGTTTGCATGCATTCCAGATCCATTCCAATCCCCTTTTACTGGTTTAGGATGGTATTCTATATAATAACCATGCTTTTCGGTTAATCTATCTAATAAGTAACGGGCAATCCAAATTTCATCACCTGCTTTTTTTGCTCCTTTTGCAAATAATTGGAATTCCCATTGTCCTGGGGCAACTTCTTGGTTGATACCTTCAAAATTTAACCCAGCTTCTATACATAAATCCGCATGTTCTTCAACAAGATCTCTACCCCAAGTATATCTACCACCTACAGAGCAATAGTATTTACCTTGTGGCCCAGGGAATCCACCACGTGGAAATCCTAACGGTAAATCCGTTTTTGTATCCATTAAGAAATATTCCTGTTCAAAACCAAACCAGAAATCAGCATCATCATCATCAATTTTAGCTCTTGCATTGGAAGGATGTGGCGTTCCATCAGCACTTAAAACTTCTGCCATTACCAAAAATCCATTTTTTCTGACGGGGTCTTTGAAAATAGCTACAGGTTTTAATAAACAATCAGAAGATCCTCCTGACGCTTGTTCTGTTGATGAGCCATCAAAAGACCAAGTTGGGCAGTCTTCTAATTTTCCACTAAAGTCATTTTCAACTTTAGTTTTGCTTCTCATGTTTTGTGTTGGTTCATGACCATCTAACCAGATGTATTCTAATTTTGATTTGCTCATAATGTGTGGTAGTTATATTAAAAATATTAAACAGACACGCAAAAATATGTTTTTTGTTGAGTTATATAAATTTTTAAGGGGGTAAATCGATAAAAATTAAAAATTAATAGATACACCCCTATTTTTTTTAGGGTGTTTTATGATATTTATAATTTAAGGCCGTAATTTTGTGATATTAATAAAACAGGATATGTCATTAAGTAGATTTAAGGCCTTGACGGAGAGCAATAATAGGGCTCCAATAGCCATTGAGGAGAAAGGAAGAAGATCAGATTTGTTTGGAAATAATGTCTTTAACGATAAAAAGATGTTGCAATACCTTACCAAGGATGCTTTGGAAAGTGTTAAGAATGCCATCTCTTCGGGTTCCAAAATTGATCGTAAAATTGCGGATCAAGTTGCCGAATCTATGAAGGGTTGGGCGATTTCTATGGGTGCTACACACTATACGCACTGGTTTCAACCTTTAACAGGTGCTACGGCAGAGAAACATGATGCTTTTTTTGATTTACTATCGGATGGTACCGCTTTAGAAAAATTTGGCGGTAGTCAGTTGGTGCAGCAAGAACCTGACGCTTCTAGCTTTCCTAGTGGTGGTATTCGAAATACATTCGAAGCTAGAGGCTATACAGCATGGGATCCAACGTCTCCAGCTTTTATTTACGGGACTACCTTGTGTATTCCTACCATATTCGTATCCTATACCGGGGAGGCCTTGGACAACAAAGCACCGTTGCTTAGAGCTTTGGCGGCAGTGGATGAATCAGCAACCGCAGTTGCAAAATATTTTGATAAAAATGTATCCAAGGTACATGCAACGCTAGGATGGGAACAAGAGTATTTCTTAATCGATAAGGCGCTTGCGCATTCTAGACCAGACATTGTTTTAACGGGTAGGACCTTGGTTGGGAATTTTGCAGCTAAAGGTCAACAACTGGACGATCATTATTTTGGAGTCATACCAAGCAGGGTACTAAGCTTTATGAGCGACTTGGAAAAAGAATGTACCAAGCTAGGTATTCCAGTAAAAACTAGACATAATGAAGTGGCGCCCAATCAATTTGAACTTGCTCCAGTATTTGAGGAGGCCAACCTTGCTGTTGATCACAATTTGTTGTTGATGGATGTAATGGACAAAATTGCGGATAAACATAGTTTTAAAGTACTGTTTCATGAAAAACCGTTTGATGGAATCAACGGTTCTGGTAAACACAACAATTGGTCTTTGGCCACAGATACGGGTGTTAACTTATTGAGTCCTGGATCTACACCTATGAAAAACCTTCAATTTCTTACGTTTTTCATTAATACGATAAAAGCCGTGGATAGGTATGAGGAATTATTGCGATCTTCTATTACCTCGGCTAGTAATGATCACAGGTTAGGTGCCAATGAAGCACCACCTGCTATCTTTTCAATTTTTATCGGTAGTCAGTTAAGTAGGGTACTAGACGAGTTGGAAGGGGTTTCAAAAGGAAAGCTCTCTCCACAGGAAAAAACGGAATTAAAATTGAACGTGGTAGGTAAGATACCAGAAATACTTTTGGACAATACCGATCGTAACCGCACCTCTCCTTTTGCTTTTACTGGCAATAAGTTTGAGATGCGTGGAGTGGGTTCCAAGACCAATTCCGCTAAGCCTATGACTATTTTGAATATGATTGTAGCAAAGCAGCTTCAGGAATTCAAAAAGGAAGTAGATGCACTAATAGATAAAAAAGACTTGAAAAAGGACGAAGCTGTCTTTAATGTTTTGAGAGAGTATATTAAAACTTCCAAACGCATCCGTTTTGATGGTGATGGCTATAGTAGGGAGTGGGAAAACGAGGCTAAAATAAGAAAACTGAGTAATAATAAGAATACTCCAGATGCCCTTAAGGTGCTCACTTCAAAAGATAGCCTATCGCTTTTCAAGTCCACCAATGTTATGAGTGAGGTAGAAGTGGCTGCACGATTGGAAGTGGAACTGGAGACTTATATTTTAAACTTGCAAATAGAAGGACGGGTATATAATGAATTGGTTTACGGATATATTATTCCAGCAGCAATCACTTATCAAAATAAACTAATTACCAACGTAACAGGCCTTAAGGAGATTTATGGCGCAGCACATAAGAAATTCTCGGAAGGTCAATTGGCCATGATAGAAGAGATAGGAGAGCATTTGGCTGAGCTTAAAAAAATGACTGATGCGATGACCGAAGCAAGGAAAAAGGCCAATGCCTTAACCAACAGTAAAAAGAAATCGGAGGCATATTGTCATAATGTAAAGCCTTATTTTGATATTATTCGCGGGCATTCAGATAAATTGGAAAAATTAATAGATGATCAATTGTGGCCGCTTACAAAATATAGGGA
>RCND010000458.1_pt1 | contig 23211 bp, 18 predicted proteins | sample 2041351 | NCBI WGS metagenome assembly RCND01 (sample SAMN09708230, study PRJNA481090) | Marine sediment metagenome, whole genome shotgun sequencing project. | biome: marine sediment; feature: ocean; material: sediment; isolation source: Sewage treatment plant 12B marine sediment (STP12B) ... | reverse complement strand
GTATTGGCAAGCAGCTGGAAAAGATTTTAAAACAGGTGAAAAGTCTTATTTATTAGAAGCTTTTGAAGAAAAATATAAAAATGAATTTATTGCTTTTACACAAGAATATAATACAATAAATTTGTATGCTAAATTTAAAGAACTCCCAACCGAAGTTCAAGAAGATGAAGCTTTAATTAAAGCAATGCGTCATTACGATTATACCGTAAATATCACTTGGGTAATGGCTCATTATAAAGCAGCTAACCATTATATTTCTGAAGGGAATACAACAGGTGAAGAAATTGAAGCAACTGGAGGAAGTGATTGGAAAAAATACATGCATCCAAAATACCAAAGAAGAATATTTTTCCCAACTCTTTGGTCAGAACAAGAATTAAAAGATTGGGGAACCAATGTTTAAAATTACAAAAGAATATCAGCCTTGAAAAAATTACTGATTCCGGAATCCGTGAACTGAACGCGGCACTGAAAGAAAAAGATTACCACTTGATACTCAAAACAGGGGAAGACCTGGCCATGAGCGCTAATCTCTGGTTCTGGAAAGGACCAATGGAAAGAGACCTGGTCGTGGATATTCGACTACCCGCAGGCGCATCAATTTCTACACCATGGATGGAGTTGGAAAGAACAGTTGGCAACATCCGGTTTCGTCCGGACAAGTCATCCTCAGACTGGGAATCAAGGATAGCACTGGGGTACTTTGAACCCATTCGCATCAAAATACCTGGCGCCAACATCAGGATGGCCGTCATCGGAAAGCCGTCAACTCAACAAAGGAACAAGCTGACACATTGGATAGAGGAATCCGTTGCCTCGGTAACCACCGTTAACGGTAATCTTCCGCAGCCAGCACCACAGGTTCTCGTGGTTGCCATCGGCCCAAGAAACAAGGCTGTCGTACATGCCCAGGTGTTACGCGGAGGGGGGTTGGCAGCGGTGTTTTATGTCGACGAAGCACGACCGTTAAGCGAGTTTAGTGAGAACTGGAAGGCCACACACGAATTCAGCCATATGCTTCTCCCCTATGTTTCCTCCCGTGATCGCTGGCTATCTGAAGGCCTTGCCTCCTACTACCAAAATGTATTGCGGGCGCGCGACGGACGTATCAGTGAAACCCTGGCCTGGCAACAGCTTTACGAGGGTTTCAAGCGAGGTAAAAAAAACACGAATGGCGGCACATTGGCGCAAGCCACCAGGGACGGCTGGAATTCCACGATGCGGGTATATTGGAGCGGTGCGGCGTTGATGCTGATGGCAGATATTCAGCTTCGACACCAAAGTGGTGGTCTGCAGTCTCTCGATACTGCGCTCAAAGGTCTTTCTGGCTGTTGTATGGAAAACGGACCAACCTGGCGAGCACGTGAAATGTTTGCCGAGCTTGACCGGCTGACCGGGACAGAGATTTTTATGGGTCTATATCAAAAACAGGTGCATTCCAGTGGCTTTCCCGATATGCGGCCTGTCTGGGAACGTCTTGGTATTGATATACGTCTCAATCAGGTCATTCTTTCAGAGGACGCGCCCCTGGTAGCCATACGTGATGCCATCATGGAGTGACTGGGGTTACATTAAATATGAGTCAATGAGATACACGCAGTGAGTTACAAATCACCTTCTCCAGAGATAATGGCAGTTTATTCCGAGGGCTTGGCCTGCGATTTTTTCCAATATCCCAGCAGCTTCATCTTGTCCAGTTCTTTCTCCCAGCGCGGGTCGTCGTGGAGGTTAGCCACCCACGGGTTGAAGATTAGTTGGGACATATAGGGATCTTTCTGTTTATAGGCAATATCCAGCCATTCGAAAGCTTTGTCGGGGTCGCCGGCCCAGGCGTAAGTCATACCGATGGCAAAAGCCCACATATGGCCTTTATTGTCGATCATGTATTGCTGCATCTGTCGTTCTTCTTCATGACGACCGAGGCTATGTAAAACGATTGCTGACATGGATTTTTGCCACCTGTTTTCTGAATCGAAGACCAGGTATTGCAGACCCTCTTCAGGACGTCCCTGCACTGCCAGTGCAGCGGCCAGCCAGGACATGACGTTGAGGTCTTGCGGATACAATTCCAGAATGTGCCGGTAGATTCGTTCCTCATCTATTGGTTGCCCCAGGGCCCAATAGGTTGTACCGAGGTTGGACAGGCCTTCATAGTCAAGCGGGTCCAGATCAACAGCAAGCTGAGCCAACTCCAGCGCTCGCTCCGCCTCTCCCAGAGTAAGTAAAATCCATGAGGTTTCTCGAAGTACAGGCGCGTTCTGCGGTCCATACTCTAAGGCAGTGCGAATCGTCACTTCGGCGTGGGGCCAATCCCAATCATAATAAAATTGTATTTCGGCCAGTGCCAGCCAGGCCTCAGCCAGTTTATTGTCAAGTTCCAGCGCCCGCATGGCAGCACGGCGAGAAGCTTCCATAGCCTCTTGCTTGGCAGTTAAGTCGGAGTATCCCTGGTATCTCAAAACATTAGACAAACCTACCCAGGGAGGGGCAAAGTTTGCGTCGAGTTCAATCGCTTCCCGGTAGGCTGTTACTGCTGATTCAAGAGATTCCCTGGTGTATATCGCGTTAAAATGTTTACCCCTCAAATATAGTTTATAGGCTTCTATGTTCGTTGAAACTGCTAAAGGTGCTTCACCAAGTAGTTGAATTTTAAGGGCTTTAACGACTTCCATGGCTATCTCATCCTGGATGGCGAAAATATCATCCAGTTTCCGTTCGTAGGTTTCCGACCAAAGGTGCACATCATTGCCTGCTTCAATTAACTGCGCCGTAATGCGCACTCGATTACCTGCTTTGCGTACGCTGCCTTCAAGAATATGCGCCACACCCAATTTTTTCGCCACCGTCGGGATGTCAACGTTCTGGCCTTTGAAGGTGAAAACCGAAGTGCGGGAAGTCACCTTTAGTTCGGGTATCTTGACCAATAGGTTTAATACTTCCTCGGTAATGCCATCGGAAAAATACTCTTGCTCAGGGTCAGAAGACATATTGGTAAAGGGCAGCACGGCGATGGTGTTGTTATCCGGTCTATCACTTTCTGTAGAAGGAGTGAGCGTATCTCCCGCATTGTCAGGATTAACTGTTTGTGTGTTGGATTCTTGAGAAATGGGCTCTGATCCCATTCGGAAACGCGACTCCCAAACAAAATACGCAAGCGCAACGGCGAGTAATGCGATGATCGTGTAATTCAGTTTTTTGCCAGTAGCGCGGCCAAAGGACTGACTACGGTCAACATCCTTCTCCATTTTGATTCCTTCGGGTGTCATCTCAAATGCCCAGGCAAATATCAATGCCAGGGGAAACCCAAGAATCAGGAAAAATGCCAGCATGGAAATTGTCCAGCCCGGCAGGTGCAGCGCCGGTCCCATGACCTCACCGGCTTGCATAGTCAGCCAGCCGACGATGATATAAGCGGCAGCGACCTTGAAGACATTGCGGCGTTTGAGCTCAGCAAAGAAACTCATATTTGCCACCTATTCGAGGGACGAGATTGCAAGGATGCACGGAGCGACTGTTTCAGATTTTCACACAGGTAAAGGGCTCCTAAGCAGCGGGGCTGCTCCCTCCTACGGTGCACATGTTGGGTTCTATAGAAAATCATTTGGTCATCCGAGTATAAGCGGGATTAAAGCTCTTTTGCAGAATTTTACGGTAATAGTCTGGACACCCAGTTACCGGTAGGGCATGTGTCGTCCTTTGAGTGGCCATTCCCTGCGGGACAGTCTAATCTGAATTTACACACTTTCAGGAGTCTTGTCGTATAATACACGGCTGGATTCACGATTATCTCAAACAGCATTCGCTTTTTTCACGGAGTAAACACCCTAATGAATTTAAAATTAACATTTCTAGTCACTGCTTTGGTTTTTTCTCTGTCTTTGCAGGCAGGTGAAAAAGCTGCTGCCACCGAAAAACCCTCATTTTCAGCAACCCAGACGGTGCAGTTGACTGCCTCAGTAGTCGGTATCGACAGGGTAGCTAACACGGTCACCTTGAAAGGCCCTGAAGGAAATGCCCGAACACTCGAGGCCCAACCCTATAACTTAAAGCAGATCGACATTGGCGATACCGTGAATGTTGTATATGCTCAGAACATGAGCATCGAAGTGTTTGCCAATGATGGCATGGAGCCAGGTGCTGGAGTCATGGCCGCCACGGGTGAGAACATGGAAGGCGAAACCCCGGCAGCCATGGAAGTGATCACCACGGTCGCCACGGCCACAGTCGAAGAAATCAACATCGAAGCCAATACTTTCAAATTGAAATGGCCCGGTGGCGAGATCCAGGAATACGTAGCCCAGAATCCGGAAAATCTGAAAAAAGCGGATGTTGGCGACCTGGTCGTAACGACCTATACCGAAGCCATTGCGGTGACTTTGAACGAAGTTACCGAAGAGTAAGCCGCACTACCAAGCATGAGATTAAAAAGTGCCCCAATTTGAATTGGGGCACTTTTTTAATAGATTTTGCTAACAGTCGTAGACAAGCAGGGCACGGAACTTCTCTCAGAAATCGCCAACGAACCGACCAAAAAAATGCAAGCGTTAACCTGTAGCTTGGCAAGCTGACGGGGCGTAGAATGCTGATATGCAATTGAAAGCTGGGTTACGATTGAAAATCCATTTTCACTATCACCGAGTGATATTGTTGATGGTGAGTTGTTTTCTTGTCGCCTGTTCTTCCATCTCCTATCAGCCTGAAGCATTTGATCCTTCAACCCTTAGCATACAAAGTCAAACGCAGCTGTCTGGCAGGATTCGGGTAACGGCTGCTGTTCCCGGTCGTGAACAGGCTTTGCGTATTTTCGGCTTTGATATGTATGAGCGGGGTATCCAGCCGGTCTGGTTAAGTATTGAAAATATGGCCAAAAATCGGGTTCGCTACGCTCCAACAGGCACCGACCCAAGCTACTTTCCACCATTTGAAGTTGCCTATATGTTTCGCAAGTCATTTTCGAAACAAGACCGCCCCAAAGTGGAGAAGAGTTTGTATGATCTTTCAATTCAGCGTCAAATTGAAGCAGGTTCAACAATTTCCGGTTTCGTTTTTACGCATGTTTCGAAAGGGCGTAAGAATCTCGTGGTTGACGTATTCAACGCCGTTGGTGACAGCACGTCCTTCGCTTTTTTCCTGGAGGTACCCGGGTTTGTCCCGGATCATGCTGTTGTTGATTTTGATGATTTATACGGGCCCTCTGAAATCACTGATTATGATGCTGATGGTTTCAGGTCAATGCTGGCTGATTGGCAGTGCTGTACCGAGGACCTGAGCGGTAAACCCACAGGACTGCCGCTGGGTGTCATGCAAATCGGAAGCGGTGAAAATGCTTTGCGCGCTTTAATGAAGGCGGGTTGGTATGAAACCCAATGGGAAGACGCGAGAGCTAATCTGAAACCGGAAAGCTTTCATTATCTGTTTGGACGTCATGCCGATGCCGTATTAAGAATCAAACGAAGCGCAAGCAAAGAGCGAAATGAGTTACATATCTGGAAAACCCCCTGGCGGTTGGAAGGTGAGGAGGTCTGGATATCCCTGATCACTCATTTCATCGGCCAGCGAACCCAACTGGAAGAAGCCTTGATGGGTGCGCGGTTCGATCCGAATTTGGACGACGGGCGCAATTTCATACTTCAAAATATCTGGTATTCCCAGTCGCTGCGTCAATTAGCCTGGCTTGATGGTGGTGATCCCAGCACCGGTGACAAGCCTCGTCAGGACTTCAATGGTGCGTATTATTACAGCGATGATTTCCGCGCGGTTTTATGGTTATCCGATGATACGGTTTCACTGTATGAAACAGAGTATGCCGACTGGGACCACCAGCCAGGACACGATACACAATGAGGTTCCTTCGAGCCAGGGTGAACGATATCAACCTGCTTGCGTTGAGCCTGTTTGTTCTGATTTGTTGCTCTTGCGCATCCAACCCACCTGCGCAGACCCAACTTCCCGAGGGTGATTTCAAACAACGTTTGCAAAGTCAGACTGAAGCCGGGGTAACCGTCAGAACCGGTGTGCCGAGTGCAAGCGAAAGTAAGGCATTATTCGGCGCGCCGTTGTACAAAAATGGTGTGCAACCGGTATGGCTTGAAATCACCAACAATCTTGACGAAACGCTGTCATTTTTACCGGTCGGACTTGACCCTTCTTACTTCACGCCGATAGAAGCAAGAAGCATCCAGAGCAAAACCGGTCAGCTGAATGGCAACTCCCCATTGTTAATGACTGAACTGTTGAGTGCGGGGATGCCAATGACGATTCCAGCACACGGCACACGCAGCGGGTTTATGTTTACCCGTCTGGATGAAGGGACCAAGGCATTCAACGTGGATATTATTGGAGATGACTGGTTCCATACCTTTACTTTTTTCGTTCCGGTCCCGGGTTTACGCGCGGACCACTACAACATAGATTGGGCCAACCTGTATCCTCCTGAAGAGATTAAGGAGGTCAATGCTCAGCAATTGATAGTTCTGTTGGAAGAACAGGTTTGCTGCACTACCGACAAAAAAGCCCAGGGTTCCGGGGATCCTGTGAATTTGGTCGTCATCGGTGATCTGGAAGAGGTTTACGTGGCGTTTATACGCGCTGGCTGGGATGAGACCGAATCCATCACCTCCGGCACGTCATGGAAGACCGTGAAGTCGTTTATCAGTGGTGGCGAGTACCGCTATTCACCGGTTAGCGGCCTGTATGTTTTCGGTCGTCCGCAGGACGTGGCTTTTCAAAAAGCCCGCGACAATATTCACGAGCGCAACCATCTTCGTTTATGGCTCTCACCTTACCGTTTGGAGGGCAAGTTGGTTTGGATGGGACAGATCTCCCGCGATATTGGCGTGCGTTGGACAAAGAAGACGATCACTACACATAAAATTGATCCTGATGTCGATGAAACCCGTGAGTACCTTCTCGAAAACCTTGCCTATGCGCAAGCCTTGAAAAAATTCGGTTATGTGGGTGGAGTAGGTGAGGTTTCATATAGCCAGCCGAAAGGTAACCTGACCGGGGACCCCTGGTTTTCTGATGGCTATCGCCTGGTATTGTGGGTCAGCTCAGTACCGGTGGATATTGATGAATTGGAGTTTGTGCCCTCGCGACCTCAGTAGGCGCTTCTCAAAGTCGGTCGCTCCTTTGTGGTGCTGCAGTTACAGCTTATCACTGCTTATACCAATCACGTATACGGACTTCAATGGATGAGTCTCCCGCGTTGACCTGTGCTTTAAACGCATTCACATCGCTGAATTTACCGCCACCACCTCGATAGTGATATGGGTAAACAACCCTGGGTGCAAATTCCAGAACAGCATCTGCGGCTTGATTAATGTCCATTGTGTAGGGAAGGTTCATGCATATGAAAGCGTAATCGATGTTTTTCAAAGCTCTCATTTCGGGGATGTCTTCGGTATCGCCGGAAAGGTAAATCCGTTTATCTGCAAATGTCAAAACGTAAGCATTTCCCCGTCCTTTGATGTGACGCGAGTCGTCGGACTCAGGTAGGTTGTACATCGGTAGTGCTTCAAAACCAATTCCAGACCAGTCTCTTTTTTCTCCATTCGCAATGACCAATATTTCTTTAGCCTCTACGCCTTCCATTTTCTCTTTGACAGCCCGGGGCACCATGAAGGTCGTATTTTCAGTGTTGAGTTCATTCAGAGTGTCCAGGTTGAGGTGGTCGCCGTGAATGTCGGTAATTAATATTAAATCCGGGTTGCCGAATTCCTCAAACTTAGTGGCGCCACCGTATGGATCTACAAATATCGTTTTGTCTTTGAACTCCAATACCATTGTGCTGTGGAGTATCGGGGTCAAGGTCAGGGTGCCTTCCGCCGTGGTGATCTCGTCTTGTTGGGCGAGTACTGGGGAAGCGCTAAAACTCAGTAATAACAGGCTTGTGATGATAGTTTTCATTGTTACCTCCGGGATCTTTCAATCATATAGCGAACAACATCCGAAGCCCCATGATAACTCAGTACTTTGCCGGGTTATTGAGCAAACTCATCTTGTGGAAGGTCTTGAACTGAACTGTGTGTACTTTTTTGGTATTCTCGAAACCTTTATTGACGATCTGTATAATCGCGCATGGAAGATGAAACAAGGAGAAACATGAACAAGCAAGCGCAAAGCCCACAACCGATGTCATTCGCAATACTCAGAAACACCCATGAGGTCCTTCGCAAGAGCATCACTCTGATGGGTGAATTTCTCGATAAGGGTGGATTGGATGAATTCAGGCAGGAGTGGAGGAATTTTCGAAGGTGCCGTCGTTCACATGTTGCGATGGAGGAAGGTGCCGTATTCTCTCTTTTGGATGAAGTGAGCGGGGGTGTCATCACCGGGGCCGGTTTCATGCAGGAGCATGAAGAAGACGAGCTTAATGCAAGACAGGTAGAACAAGCTGAAACTGCCGATGAGGTGGCACGTGCATTTGAAATCTGGAAAACACACCAACTCGATCACATGGCCCACGAGGAAAAGATCATGGGGCCGTTGACCATGAAAACTGCACCAACACCCGAAGGTCGCGGACAGGTTGTTCATGAACGGTTGGTGCTGCCTGCGATAGAACATGGTGACTTTGATTGGTACCTGGCTTTTGTGATCGAGAGATTGACGGCTTACGGAACTGCGCAACAATCACCCAATATCGCCGTTCGGGTTTTTGCCTGGGGTTTGCAATATGCATCAACACCCAGCCAATGGGAGTCATGGAAGAAGATTGTTCGGGACAATACCTCGAACCAGATCTGGCAGGAAATGGTAGAGCAGTTTCAGATTGATGCGGCGGGAAAAATCACGGGTTAAGCCGTCATTGGCCGTAGCGTTGTATCTCCGCACGCTCAAAAAACTCAGCCCACTCTTCATCCGTCAGCAGCCTGGGCTCACCCAGTTGGCGAGCCAGAATATATTGACGACACATGATCTCCAGGCGTTGTGCGTGGTTAATTGCTGTGCTCAGGTCTGGCCCACGGGCAATCATTCCATGGTTGCCCAGCAAACAGGCTGTTCGGTTGGCTAATGCTTCGGCAGCATCATCACCCAGGGCTTGCGTACCAAAAGTCGAGTAAGGCACACAGGGAACATCGTCACCACCAAAAAGGCCTACCAGGTAATGAAAGCCCGGTAACGGCATAAGCAGGCAGGAAAGTGCCACACAATAGTCTGAGTGTGTGTGCACAATGGCCTGGGTTTCTTCACTCTGCTGGTAGATCGCAGCATGCATGCGCCATTCCGATGAAGGCTCGTGTTCACCTTCCCATTCTCCTTCGAATGACATTTTGATGATGGTGTTGGGTGAGATGTTATCAGCGCTGGCACCGGAAGCAGATATCAGCATCTGGTCGCCAAGACGTACACTGAGATTTCCAGACTCCAGTTCGTTAAGACCGATGCGACCCACATACTTATATTGATCTAAAAGTTGTTGCCGCAAACTTGCTTCGTTTAGCTGGTCTGCCATGTAAATCTCCTGTTCATTGGTACCAGGTACCAATCTCAATCGCTATCGATAAAATCGGCCAGGTCTTTCTTATACCTGACCAACGAGGGTGGGTGCAGATACATCATATGCCCTGCATCATACAGTTCAACCCTGATGTTCCTTTGCAGGTTTTCGCTAATTGTCAGGTGATCCATCATGTATTCGGTTGCAAACGCGGGTGTTGCAAGATCGTAATAGCCTTGTTGCACCAGCACCCTGAGTTCCGGGTTGTCATTCATAGCACGTGAGAGATCGGGCATTGTATTGGGTGAGGGTAGTGGGAACCTGCTGTCGGGTTGTGAGTGAGCCCAGTCCCATTTCATGAATAACTGACCACTCACCGTGTAGTCTTTATCGCGGCCGAAATTCAGGTCATTGTGATAGTAGTCCAGAAAATTGCTTATAAACGCCGGCCCTACCGAGGTAACCATGGGGTCATAATCCATTTCCTCGCTCAACGGGTTAAGGCTGTTGCCAGTGAATCGTGAATCAATACGCCCGGCGATCAGCTTTCTGTTACGCAACAGTTCCTGGGCAAATTGCTGGTGTGAAATGCGCAGGTTGGCGCGGTCAATATAGTCCTCGCTTACACCCAGTAACCTGGACATGCCGGTGATGACCGACTTGCGCTCGTCCGCCCCAAGGCGATTTCCTTTCATCAACGCCGGGGCATAGACATCAACGGCAAATCGCTTCGCTTGCTCATAAAATGCACTCAGATCCTCTGGTCGGTCATCAATGGCATTGTGATACCAGGCGGTTGCCGCCAGCGTCGGCAAGTACAGAACATGCGGTAAATCCTCACCGGCACCGTCCACACCCACCGAAAAATTGAGAAATGGTGATACCAGGATAACGCCATCGAAAGCCATGCCGTGCTTGCTCTGTACATAGTTGATGACACCTGCTGATCGCATACCACCATAGCTCTCGCCAAGCAGATACTTGGGTGAGCGCCAGCGGCTATTTTCCGTAACATATTGCTCGATAAAATCCGATACGGTCTTGATATCCGCATCGACGCCCCAGAACTCCTTGCCATCGGCGTCGCCAATCGGTCTGCTGTAGCCGGTACCGACCGGATCGATCATAACCAGGTCGGTGCGGTCAATGATGCTGAACTCGTTAGCCACGCGTTTGAAAGGAGGACCGGTGAATTCGGCGTCCTGGGTGGTTACGATGACCGGCCCGAGCACACCCATGTGCAACCACATCGATGATGATCCGGGTCCACCGTTATAGGCAAACATAATGGGGCGGCTCGCAAGATCTTCGACACCTTCTTTCAGGTAAGCCGTATAGCCAAAGCTGGCAAGAGGGTCACCATCATCATTCTTGAGAATAGTCGTGCCCGCAACAGCTTTGTAGCGAATTGTGTTTCCATCAATCTTGATCTGGTGCGATGTAACGGAGCTTTCAGCTTTTGGCACGGCCACGTCAGCTTTTGGTTCTTCTTTTTTGGCATCCTGAGCTGAGGTAACACCGAAACATGCAGTCAGAATAAGGATTAGCAACAGTTTGTTCTTCATTTTAATAGTCCCAGGGATTTGCAGCTTGCAAAGGAAAAGGGGTCACCACCGACCCCATTTGAGTATAGTGAGGTTATTCTCCTAATGCATTGCATAACTACGTTCCAATCTTACAAATACCTTCTGCAACCAGATGACGATCAAACCACCGGCCAGGCCGGCAACATGTGACCATGCATAGGGTGGCCAGCTGATGTTTGTAAGCAGTGATTCTCCCAGGTAGATCTCGATCACCACCTTGGCGATACTGCCGCAGGCGATGGCGATCATTAACCAGGATCGGGTTAGCCTCCATTCAAGCCAGATCAGAACCAATAGCAGTGTATTGAGTACACCTGACAGGCCGCAGTAGTTTTCCAACTGCGAGAATGGTGAAAGCAACAAGACACTGACCGAAGTGATTCCCACAACGAGTGCTGCCCACCACTGAATTCGAGAGTGTCGTTCAATCAGTGTGCCCAATACGGCCAGTCCGAGACAGTTCCACCACAGGTGTTTCAAGTCAGCGTGCGTGAAGTGACCACTGACAATTCGCCAGGTTTGTCCCCCGGCAATATCCCCGGGGGAGAAATAGAGCAATGTCTTGTCCGGCACCAGGAAGTAGAGACTCACAAGTATGGTTATCAGTCCAATTGTCAGGAAAGGTATTTGTCGGGTTGCCATTGCGGTGCTCCGAATAAAGGGCAGCCCGAAGGCTGCCCGGATGACATTATTGAAAACGTCTTGTGGTCCTGATGTGTTGCCATAACAGGGGTAATAGCAACAAAAGCATCAAGGGTCCAAAAGCGCCACCACCATTGGCATGACCTGCGCGTGGGTTCGAGTACATCGGTTGATTGTGGTCCACGCGATTATCCCGAATACCCTGCAAGGCCCGTTCCTGCCGTGCCAGCAATTCTTTCTCTACACGCTTCTTGTTAAGACGGTTGATACCGAGTTCCTCGTATCTCTCTTCGGGCAGTACAATCATCGAGGTGTAGTCGGTGACAAGGCTGTTCTCTACCGCAACATCGATGATCGCCTGCTCGATATCGGCATCTTCTCCGAAGTAGTCAAGTCGGTTTTGCAGATCCTCGATTTTCGCAAATCCCCATAGCCGTTCTATTTCAGGATGCAGGGTCGCTACTTCGGGAAACTCAAGTATTGTCGAATAAACTTTGCTTTCACCGGAAACTTTGCCATTGATGGTGACACTCGCCTCGCCATGTCCCCAGTAATGCCCGATGATAATCAACTGCTGGCCGCGATAAAGGCTGCCGATGCGCTCAGGAGTCAGGTCTTTAACCTTGATGCCTGAAAAGCTCACATCGACATCGTGCAGTGCTTCGTGTGTCAACCTGGAGGTTGCTTCAAGTAACTTACCCGCTATGTCGTCGCTGTTTGATACATTCATTGCGAAGCCATTTGAAACCTTTGCCATGCTCTCGAGCAATGGCCGGTTGGCGCTGTTGCCCATGACGAAGCTGAAAAGTCTCACATCCTGGTTTTCAAGCAATTCCAAAAAATCTTTCTTTTCGGTGTGCCCGAGGTTGGCGACCCCATCGGTGACCAGTATCAATGCGCTGCTGCGATCGGCATCCAGCGACTGCATGCCGTGCTTGAGACCGGCATACAGGTTGGTGCCGCTGTTCGGTCGCGTGCCTTCAAGCACACGGATGTATTGTTGTACATTCTCAGGTGTTGCATATTCAAAGCCGGGAGTGATCTCTTTCGTATGATTGTTAAACAGAATGATCCGGAAACGGTCATCCGGATTCAGGTTGGAAAGACCCCGGTTAACACCCTCAGCAAGACTCTGAAATTTGCCTTCCATCGAGCCGGAGAGATCAAGTACAAATACCCAGTCCCGGCCTTCGGTGATCGGTGTAATATCATCACCCGGTGTAACCGTCATCATGAAGGTGCCCCGGTCACCGGTCTGCTCCTTGTAGGCGACCATTTCGACCGCACCGGGCAGTCCTTGCATCTGCCGCCAGTAGACGACGATATCTTCATTAAGTGAATGTACGACTGAAGGTGTCATCACGGTGGTCATACCTTCTTCTTCAACAGTCATCCCGGCAGCGGCATCTTCGTTAACCAGCGATACGCTCCATTCCCAATCTGATAATTTCTGAACATTTGCCTGCGAATGCTTAGGCAGTCTGAAATCGTCAATTGGCCAGGAAGAACGAAAGGACAGGTTAAAACTGAAGCGTTCTTCAACGGCTTCCTGATAGGTCCAGAAAGACAGTTTTTGCTCGTCCACACCGCCGTCCTCCAGCGGATAGACATAACGGCCGATGGAGGAATCAACGTGTGCAGCTTGTATGTATGTCAGACGGATACGCACATCCTGACCGGCGCGAACGGGGTAGACCGAGATATCAAAGCTTCGATAGCTGTCCTGTTCAGTCAGGGCGCTGTCCTGTCCAGCCTGCGTTTCGGTTTCATAAATCTCACGTGCCTGTTCTTTTTCGAGTACTTCTCCGGTCACAGCTTTCCCGTCAATCCAGAAGGTGAATTCGCCGACCGCGGCCTTTTCTGGAACAGGGAAGGAATAGATCGCTTCCAGGTCGATACTATTGGGATTGCCGAACACCTGCTCGACGCTGGTGATTGCATAGCCGTCCTCTATCACAACATTGACGTGGTGCTCTTTGATGACCAGTTGTGGAAGGTCGGATTCAGTAGGAACCATCAACCCGGCGGCGTAATTCGGGGTGCTCCACGCGACGGCAATAAACAGTGCCGCTAAACTCAGGATCTTATAACTGAAGGGTTTCATTACATGCGCTCCATATGTTTGGTTGAGAGGCGGCAGTCCTTGCGGGAAACCGGTTTATGGAACCAATATTGGAGAGAAAAATTAAATAACGCAACTATAATTGAAATAGTTGCAATATAGTGATATGAAAGTATTATTATTTAATACTTTATGGTCTTGGGTCTTTAAACTTGTCTTTGACGAATGGTTGAAACAGACCGTACTGCCAGCCACGCATCGCCAGCACCAGTGTCGCGCCAGAGCGATGCTCCAGGTCGAGGGCGGCATCGTCGTTATTCAAGAGATCGAATTCCCTGGCCAGGCGTTTGAGTTTGCGTTGAAACTCGGCATTACTTTGCGATGAGAACATGCCATTGAGCACGATCAGGCATTCGTCATCACCCTTAAAGCGCGTATTGAAAAATTCCTGGCTGATTTTCTTTTGGAAAAACGTCTGGATGGGGCCATTTTCATGCCAGCTGAAATTGGGCGCGACCATTAACCTGATTCGGTTCTTTGGCAGTAGTTCGATCAACTTAAGTCGATCGAGCTTTGCGAGATGGCGTACGCACTCGGTCTCGCTGATATGGTAATAGTTGAGAATGTCTTCCATGGTCCAGCGGTTGAGGACGCAGACCGTGACCAGCGTCAGCATGACATCCCGGGTGATTTCTTTTTCCTGCTCGATGGTCAGTTGTTGCAAACGCTGCTGTTGCTCATTCATCATCTGGACTAGATCAGTGATTTCCATGTCAAGCATGTGACAAATCTGATCCAGGCGGCTGAGTGAGAAACTCTGCTGTGAGAACAGGCGTTTCACGCTGGCTTCGGTCAACTCAAGCTCAACGGCAACATCGGCATAGGTCTTACCCTGAGCTTTCAGGGCCGTTTTCAGTGTCTTGATAAGTTCCCGTGTCTGGGACATAAGCTACCTCGTTACGCGCGAATTGTTAAACGCCGCCACACGGTCGATCACATTCTCGTGAATATTTGCCCAGTACAACGCGTAATCGATCAGGTGGTGATTGCCTTTACCCATGTTCGGCAGGTCATCATACACATCCGTGCGGATCTCGCTGACATACAGCATGCCGTTGTCACATCGACCGTCAGCTACTGCCATCATCAATGATTCGGATTTTTTCGACAGGGCACCATTATTGTCATCAAACTTGCCTTGTGTACCATTATTGGTCCAGGTCAGAGGGTTAACGCAAACCAGGCCGCTGGTTGGCTCGATCGCACGATAGCCATCACTGATTGTATTCCAGGTCACCAGGCAGCCAGTCTGTGTAGCTGATTCACAGACAGGAATATCCGGCATTGATTTAGCCAGTTCAGCAACACCCATTGGGTAGCCGATCGGGTAGGCTGCCACCATACGTTCCAGCAGTGGCGTACCGGTAATTTTGCGTTCGAGTAGCCACCTTGCGAGCAAAGCACCCTGGCTGTGGCCAGCCACGATAAATGGTTGTCCTTCATTATTTTCTGCCAGGAAGTGATCAAAAGCAGCCTCTATATCCGAATAAGCCAGTTCGAGTGCATCATTTCCGCCATCTTCAAGGACAAAAAAAGCGTATATCTGTGCTTGCCGATAACGTGGTGCAAATACCCGGGCTGCGCCATTGAATACACTTGCCTGTCCGGTCATGACGGCATCATCAACCCATTTCCCCGAGGATTCGTGGCCCATCGGTGCATTCCAGCCAGCGTTGCTCAGATAAGTTGTTGGATGAACAAAAAAGACGTCCACACGTGCCTGTGCCTGTCCGTCTGTGACACCTGCCGGTGTAAAGTCGGCCCCGTCCTCCCTGTCCGGCAGAGCTGCCCAGTGATCGAGGTTGAAATAGTTCGGTGGGGGCGGAGGTGTAGTCTCCGCGAACGTTGTTGGCGGTTTCACAGATGCACGGAACACCGTAAGCATTAACAGATCCCGGTAGATGAATCCGGCGATCACCAGGACGATAATCAATCCGCCCAAAACCCAAAGAAACTTCTTCATGTCCTATCTCTCCTTGTACCGGTCACAGCCATTTTATGCAGATTTATTTTCAAGCCTGGCTGGCACGTGCTTGTGCCACGGTGTGCCGGCCAGAAAATCCCGACTGGAAGCGTCGGTAAGTTCATTTGGTGCAACACCCAACTGACGACTTTCACCGCCAGCACTGGTGTAGTCGATGCCGGTTCCGTTGGGCAACGAAATGTGCCCCGGTGACATCATGTCACTGATCTCGGCTATCACCTCCACGCTGGCGCGGCTTGTCGTCAGATGAAGCATATCGCCACTTTCACAGCCAAGCGCAGATGCGTCTTCAGGGCTAAGTCGCAAGGCGGCATAAAGCCCTTTCTTGTGCCATCCGGCATCGCGGATGATGGTATTACTGGTTTCGCTGCGGCGCTCTCCAGCTGACAGAATGAACGGGAATTCTTCGTTCTGCAACGGTAACTCCTGTTCAATCCTGAGCAGCTCTTGCAACATCTCGGGAATGGCCAGGTTGATGCGGTTTCCGGCTCGGCGGATTGCTGCCCAGGTCTCTTCATATGTACTGCGGGCATACATCACGCCTGAGGGAGAATTCAAGATCGCATTGAACAGGCGGTTGGCCGCCAGTGGTAACGGTCCACCAAATCCGGCCCGTTTTGCCTGCGTTGGAAAACTTTGCACATACATCAGGCTAAGCCCCCAGACGACTGAAGCCATTTCCATGCCTGCGGGTAGCGTGGGGCCCAGTGTTCGATAAAGGATGGGCGCCACGTACTTCATTAATTTTGGTTTCAGGGCCATCCTGGCGAGAAACACCATGCTGAACGCGGTCAGACCGGCTTTTGCGGCGATGCGCAACGCGCGGTAATCCCGGTCACCGAGTTCTCCCGCTTCTTCCAGTAAACGTGCAGAGATCTCAGCTTCGTGCAACGTACCGGGCAAGGACTCAAAAAGCGGCTGGCGAAGGTGAAAGACATTGTCCGGAAACTCGAGGTTGAAAAAAGTGGCCTCTGCCTTTTCGAACTGACTGGAGGCGGGTAGCACGTAATCTACCTGGCGGGCGGTTTCCGTCATGGCGACGTCTATGACCACGGAAAACTCCAGAGCCCGTATGGCTTTACGCATACGCTGGCTATCGGCCAGCGAGTGAACCGGGTTGCCACTCTGGATAATCATCGCGCGGTACCGGTCGGGGTGATCTGTGAGAATCTCTTCGGGAATTACGTTACAGGGAATCAGACCAGTGATGATCTTCGCACCCGCAACCGGGCTTACCCGTGCGACGCGGCTGCCACCACTTCCCACCTGGCCTTTGCTGGCCTTGCCCAGCGACAGGAAAGGCACAAATGGGTAGGCCGTGCCCGGTCGCCCGTAGTGCCCCGTGGTCAGCCAGACCAGGCGTTGCAGATAGCTTACCAGGGTCGAATGTACCGACATCTGCACACCCAGATCCTCGAAAAACGAAACGCTGTCTGCTTCAGCGATCCGCTTGGCAACTTCGAGTACCCGGTTTTTGTCAATTCCGCATATGTCAGAAAATTTGTCAATTTGAATGTTTTTCAGAACCGGGTAGATTTCATCGAATCCAGTGGTGTGATCAGCCAGCCATGCATGTCTGACCCAGTCTTTTTGCACCAGTGTTGCGGCCAACGCGGCCATCAACCAGGCGTCGGTGCCAGGCTTGACGGCGAGGTGAATGTCAGCCTTCTGGGCGGTTTCGCTGCGGCGGGGATCAATCACGATGAGACAGCGCTTTGGGTCCCTGGCCAGTTCACCAATGACGACCCTGGCACGTGCAAAGCCGTGGGATTGCCAGGGGTTCTTGCCCAGGAATACGCCCACTTCGCAATTTTCGAAGTCACCATGTACTCCTGCCCCAAACATTTTTCCAGCCACCCAGAATTCACCCGTTTTTTCCTGCGCCAGGGCATTGGAGCGGTACTTCACACCCAGGCTCTTCAGCCAGGCCTCGATATAGGCACCACCCAGGTGATTGCCTTGCCCACCACCGCCGTAATAAAGGATTTTGTCGCCGCCGAACGTGTCACGTACGGCATTCATTCGAGCTGATATTTCCCGGATCGCAGTATTCCAGTCAACGGCTTCGTATTCGCCTGTAGCCGTCCGGCGCATCGGTGAGGTCAGCCGGTCGGCTCCGTTCTGGTAATAATCCAGTCGTTGGGCTTTCTCACAGACATAGCCCTTTGAAACCGGGTGCTGTTTGTCCCCGAGGATTCGGGAGAAGTGGCGTTGCCCGTCTGTTTTGACTTTAAGGCCGCAGTTGATGGAGCAGAGGATGCAGGCGGTGCGTTTCCAACTCTCTTCCGCCTCTGTAACTTTTGTGCGATTCATGCTTGGCTCACCCGATTCAATTTCTGACTTGGATTATAGGCATGTTAGTACATAAAATGTGGTGGAAGACTCCACTTATCGCGGACCGCTCTCATGCTGGGGCTATAGGGTGAGCTTTGTCCCACCCAGAGCCGTAAAACGATAGCAGTCGCCCAAATGGTCATTGACAAGACCTGCCGCCTGCATAAAAGCATAACAAATGGTGCTGCCGACAAAAGTAAAACCACGCTTTTTCAGATCTTTTGCCATAGCGTCTGAAACGGGGGTGTTGGCTGGTATGTCACGCTGGGATTGCCAGTTGTTCTGGATGGTTTCACCATTGACGAAATCCCATAAATAGCTGTCCAGATTCAGACCCTGCTCAAGCAAGGCCAGGTAGGCCCGTGCGTTCTTTACGAAGCCATTCACCTTGAGCCTGTTACGTACAATACCGGCGTCGCCAAGCAGGTCGGCAATTTTTGCTTCATCGTAACGCGCAATTTTGTACGCATCGAACTGATCGAAAACCAGTCGGTAATGTTCACGCTTGCGGAGTATGGTGATCCAGCTTAAACCCGCCTGTGCACCTTCCAGACAGAGGAATTCGAACAGATCCCGCTCATCATGCACCGGTACGCCCCACTCGTGGTCGTGGTATGCCTGGTACAAGGGATCTTCACCACACCACCAGCATCGCTTGTTTTTGTTTGTTGTTACCGGTTGTTGAGCCATTGTGTTTTTCCTGATCCTTGAACGGGCTTAAAAATATACGATACCGGTAATACCATAAACCCTGGGTTCACCCAATTGATAGTAAGCTTCGGTTTCATAGAGTTTACGGGGATCGTTTCCAAAACCGCCAAAGCCACGGGTCTGGACATCTTTGTCCGTCAGGTTTCGTCCCCAAAATGCGAGACTCCAGCGCTCGGTTTCATAGGCCAAACGCATATTCAAGAGCGTGTAGCCAGCCAGCTTCTCATTGTGGTTAGCAGAGGCATAGGCTGAGCTTTTGCCCTCGATATCCACTTGTGCAAACCAGTTTTGGGCAAAAAAGAACTGTGCCCCGAGTGCGTACTGGGTTTCCGGTGCATGGGCCTGGGCACGGCCACTCATGTCGTAGGGAATGCCGTTCTCAAGATCGGCCTCCGTGTGCGAATAGCTCAGGTAGTCTTTGTATTCGGTGTCCAGAAAACCCAGGCTACCGAACAGGTTAATGTTATCCGAAGCCTGCCAGTTACCCTCAATTTCCAGGCCCTTGTTAATACCACCAGCGGCGTTCTGCAGACTGTCAATAAAGTTACAGGGGCAGGCCGAGGATGATGGATCCATCGGTATCACGATAGATTGCTTGACCTGCATATCATCCCGGTCCTGGTAAAACAGTGCTGCACTTAGTATCAGCGTGTCCTTCAGCCAACTTCCCTTCAGGCCAATCTCGTAGTTCCACATGGTCTCTGAACCAAATACAAGGTTTTCTGGTGGTATGAAAATTCCTTCTTCTTCGAATTCAGGAATTTTGCTTGCCAGCGCGGAATTGTATCCGCCGGCCTTGTATCCGCGTGATACCAGCCCGTAGAGCAGGGTACCGGAATCGGTCTGGTACTCAAGGGCCGTCTTTCCACCCCAAAAACTTTCGTCATCCGAGGAGTGACTATCACCCTCGACGTTGTCGTCATAATCCCAGTCACGGGATTCATAACGAAGCCCTGCCACGAATGTCCAGGCCTGGCCAAATGGCAGGTCCATTTGGCCATAAGTCGCCAGGTTTTTGGTGTCGTATTGACTGTTAAAATCGCCGAAACTGCTGTAGGTGTATTCACGCAGCAATGACTGGTCCTGGTCACGGTAATAAATCCCCGCCACCCAGGCGGCCTCTTCGGCGCCACTGTTGGATACGAACCGGATGTCGGCCGTGGTGTTACGGTTGTTGCGGACATAATTATCCGTTGACGAGTACCACCAGTCGAAGCCCCAGATATCGGAATCACAGTCGGTACCATCACAGATTCCAGTGTGGCTCCAGTCTTCATCGTAGCCGTATTCGGTATCTGCATCCACGCGGCTCAGCAGCGCTTCAAGTGTCAGTGAATCGTTGATCTGCCAGCTGGAATCGAGGGCTGCTGCCAGGCTTTTCAGCTTGTCATGACCGGGTTCATCAGAGTAAGTATCACGATTGTTATCTAGTGAAAAGGCGTCATAACCGTTGTTCACATCGCTATACAACATGGTGAAATCCAGTGAAAAATCATTATTGACCTGCCAGTTGAATTTTCCACGTGTGGTGAATTCACTAATTTCATTAGTTGGGCGACCGAGGAATATATTGTCGATATAGCCATCGGTTTTGTTGCTCTGCACGGCCAGGCGGAACCCGGTATTTTGTGAAAGCGGACCACCCACAGCAGCGGTCGCGGTGAGACGGTCATAATTACCGATGGTCAGATCAGCACGCCCATTCAAATCATCACCCGGGCTGTTCGAGACCATGTTGATCAATCCGGCCAAAGCGTTGGCACCGAACAGGGTTCCCTGCGGTCCACGCAGAATTTCGACCTGTTGAATATCCAGTGTACTGGCGGCACCACCGATACCGGTGAAATCCATGCCATCAATGATCAGGCCAACTGAGGGGTTGATCGGCTCGACAAACTGGCTGCGTTCCCCGATACCACGAATTTGAATAAATCGTCCACGCGATGCGCCCGATGACAGATTTACATTCGGGGCAAGGTTGAGTAACTGTTCCAGATGTACAGCATCACGCCGGTCAATCGCTTGCTGGTCAAAAACAGTGATGCTGGTGGGGAGTTCCAAGGCTGTTACCGGACGGTATTCGGCCGTCACGATGACTTCTTCGAGGGTTGAATCATCGGCCCACGTGAATGGCACAAACGCAATTGTGCCGAGGCTGGCAAGTGCGATAGCTAGAGCTTTCATCGGAACTCCGGTCTGTTATTTATCCGGAGTCAGGCGAGGAGGAGTTATGAAAATACCCATCCCTACGCCGGTACTAACCGGATCAGGTTCAAAGGGTTCGCAAAAAGCGTCTCAGGACCGGCAAGCATAATGCTGCAAAATGCTGCGGGGCCACCCCAGGTCTGGGCGGGATTGTACAGGAAAGGCAATACCAGTGTTACTGCACGATCTACTTTTTCATCAAGTTGTGGTCTCTCAAACCCACCCTGATTGTTGGTATCAATGCTGAAAACTTTGGGGCATTCTAATAACCTCAGAGCAAATATCGAAAACTTGGTCTGAGGAGTACTCCAGAAATCAATGGACGAGAGTAATTGATATGCAACAGTCAAATTCAGGCAAAAATATGTGGAATGAACGTTACAGCAAACCGGGGTTTTCTTATGGAAAAGAGCCCAATGACTTTCTGGTCTCGGAGTCTAAAAAAATACCAAGGGGAAAAGTACTATGCCTGGCCGAAGGGGAAGGCCGGAATGCAGTATTCCTTGCCCAACAGGGTTACCAGGTAACGGCTGTTGACCAATCTTCAGTTGGTTTGGAAAAGACCCGGATACTAGCCATGGAAAAGGGGGTAGAAGTCCGGACTGTCGAAGCAGATTTGCAAGATTTTGAGATAGAAAAAGATGCCTGGGATGGCATCGTATCGATATTTGCACATGTGCCACCCAGCATACGCAAACCTATTCATGAACAAGTTGTCGATGGATTAAAGTCCGGAGGCATTTTCATATTGGAAGCCTTTACCATTGAGCAGCTTGATATGGATAGTGTTGGCGGGCCTCCTGCTTCCCAGCCAGGTTTGTTCATGTCCATGCTTGAGCTTCGTCAAGAGTTGACTGGATTGGAATTTGATATTGCTCGGGAAGTTAAACGAGCAATGAAAAATGGCAAGCATCATTCTGGAATGGGTGCTGTCGTTCAAATAATCGCTATTAAATGAACTGTCATATTTTCAGCTAGTTTTGAACAATGACTGAGTAGCCATTAACTACGTCCTGATGCCGGCCAATGCACTTGTCCGGGTGTTGGGGCTTTTCCGGGGCAGGAAACTGAAATAGCCGCTTCAAAACTGAGCATCAGATGACACAGATCAATGCGTTGAACTGGTTAAAACTTAAACTTTGAGAAACACATTCAGGAGAGTGCTTTGGACCTTTGGATTGATCTTTTTACAGACCCTGTAGCTATTTTTTCAGCAGTTGGATTCGCCATTATGCTAGGAATTGGTGGCTTTTTTCTCTGGTTCTTTTTGACCAAATCGAAAGACTCGAACAAAAAATAGCACGCTAGAGTGACGAGCCTCTTTCCTGTACATGGGTCTTCTCGAACACGGCCTGGCATGGACGGCATCGTTTTGCGGTTGGATACAAATGACAGGGTCGAAAGCAGGATCTCAAAGGCCGATTTGCCTTGTCCTCGCTTTCAGAACCAAGGTCTTCCTGTCACTCGAAAACGAAGTTTTCCTGTCTTTAAAAATGGACGTTTTCCCTTCATTCAGAACTGAAGATTTCTTTTCTGACTGAATTTTCAGATAAATTTCTTCGCGATGCACCTTTACCTCGGGCGGTGCATCAATACCCACACGGATCTGGTTCCCCTTGACAGCCAATATAGTAACTGTCACGTTCTCCCCAATTATGAGTTTTTCTCCTATCCGTCTGGTAAGTATTAACATGTCTATTCCCTTCCTTGGTTTCTGTTCTTTATGTAGATGCAAGAATCGCGCCGAAATTCGGAGCTAAAAACAAAGTATTAAAATACAAATAGATATACCGTATGTGTGCAAATTAATTCGAATTTGTTGATTCAGGTTGTCCAATTACGTCAGAAAAGATGACCATAAGTGTCATTCAGCAATAGTGAACCCAGGAGTCCATGGCGTGGGAATAATCTGCATGGTATGCCGGACACAATGTTGTGGGATGACACAAATGGTCATTATTACTGACGTTTCAAGACATGTTTGATGAGTTTTAGTGACAGATAATGCGCCATGAAAACACAAAACATTGAATATAAAAGAAAAAATATTCAATATTCTATTTGGCACATTTATTGCATTTAAATATATAGGCAGTACCCATTTATTTTTCCACTAATCTAAACTGCACAGTGTTTAGGCTATATATGATTTTGTTAGGCGTTTATTCACCCACATATGTTCCAT
>RCND010000456.1_pt1 | contig 23225 bp, 21 predicted proteins | sample 2041351 | NCBI WGS metagenome assembly RCND01 (sample SAMN09708230, study PRJNA481090) | Marine sediment metagenome, whole genome shotgun sequencing project. | biome: marine sediment; feature: ocean; material: sediment; isolation source: Sewage treatment plant 12B marine sediment (STP12B) ... | reverse complement strand
CGATTCAAAATTTTCTAAATCTGATTCCACGCCTTTTTTAAATTTAACTTCCGCTTCGGTAAAACTATTTTCTTCATAATTATTAACCCCGTCATTTACCAATCCCCTTGTTGATTGGGCTTGAAGAATTGTAACCAAAGCAAATAATACAGCAAATAAATATTTAAAATTATTATTCATAACTCATTAACTTAACTATTTTCAAACCTACTAAAAAATTTGGATTTTCTTTCTTTAATAAATATTTCTACTAATAGTATAAAAATTGCCGGAATTAAAAAGTAGTAATATCTATCCTCATATTCTGTGATCTTGGTGGCACCAAATTCTGAACCTTCTAAACTGGCTAAATCATCATAAATCAATTCTAATTCATCATCGTTGTTTGAGCCTCTATAATATTTACCATTACCTTTATTGGTTATTTCCTGCAAAGTTGATTCATCAAGTTTGGTTAAAACAACATTACCGCTTCTATCTTTTTTGTAACCAACTTGTCTGCCCGCAGAATTATAAACCGGTATTGGAACACCTTGTGGTGATCCTAAGCCTATTGCATATATTTTCACACCAAGATTATTAGCTTCCTCAACCACACTTTCAAAATCACCTTCATGATCTTCACCGTCGGTAATTATAACAACAGCTTTTTGAGTTTCTTCATCTTTTTTAAACGAGTTCATTGCTAATTTTATAGCTGGGCCAATGGCTGTCCCAGGCTGAGGTACAGATTTTACACTTACAGCTGATAAAAATAGATTTGCTGCAGAATAATCTGTTGTTAGCGGAAACTGGATAAAAGCCTTTCCAGAAAAAACAATTAATCCTATTCTATCGCCTTGTAATTTTTGAATTAGCTTTGAGATTTCATGCTTAGCTTTTTCTAAACGGCTGGGCTTAATATCTTCTGCTTTCATACTTAAAGAGACATCAAGTAGAATATAAACATCAATGCCCACTTGTTTTACTTCTTCTACCTTTGAACCTATTTGCGGATTAGCCAGTGCAAAAATGAGTAGAATAATAGATAAAAGTATCAGTCCGTTTTTGAAGAAAACTTTTACTCCGCTTCTAAGAGGGAATAAAATTTTATGCAATTTTTTATCAGCAAATTTTTCAAGTAGTTGGTTTTGTTTCCTAATAGAAAACCAAATAAGAAATATTATTACTGGAATAAAATAAAGTGCATAAAGATATTCGCTATGTGCAAATCTAAACATAAGCTATTACTATGGTAACTTTCTTAAATAAGTTCTAGATAAAATCAACTCGAGCAGAACAATTAAAAATCCGGCAGCAAGCCAGCCATAAAACAATTCCTTTGCTTTCCGGTAAGATGTAATCTCAACCCTTGTTTTTTCCATTGTATCAATAATATTATAAATTTCCTCGAGTTTTTTATTGTCAGTTGCCCTAAAATATTTTCCATCAGTAATTTCGGCAACTTCGTTTAATACTTTTTCATCAATTTCAACCGGCACCATTTGATACCTTTTACCAAAAGGTGTTTGGAAAGGATAAGGTGCTTCTCCAATAGTACCCACACCAACTGTATAAATTCTTATCCCGAATTTTTTAGCAATTTGTGCCGCGGTAATTGGGTCAATTTCACCGCTATTGTTTACACCATCTGTCAACAGAATTATTACTTTACTTTTTGCTTCACTGTCTTTTAATCTATTTACACCATTAGCAATTGCAGTTCCAATGGCGGTTCCATCTTCAATAATTCCGCTTTTTATTTCTTTCAATAATCCACGTAAAACTGGATAATCAATAGTCAGCGGGCATTGTGTAAAACTTTCGCTTGCAAAAACAACCAAGCCTATTTTATCGGTTGTCCTTCCAGATACAAATTCATCAATAACATCCTTTGCCGCTTCAAGTCGGTTTGGCTTAAAATCCTCTGCCAACATACTTCCTGAAATATCGAGCAGCATTGCAACATCAATACCTTCAGTATAAACATTCTCTCCGGATGAAAATGATTGTGGTCTAGCTAATGCGATAATCAAAAAGCCTAGCCCAAGCAATCTCAAAAAGAATGGTAAGTGCCTTAAACGTTCTCTTAATGTTTTTTTGAGTCCGTCAAATAATTCAAGGTTGGAATATGTAATTGCCGGAGATCTTTTTTTATTATGTCGCCAATACCAAAGCAAAATCAGCGGCAGAAGAAGAAGCAGATACAAAAAATGCGGGTATGCAAATGTTACATTATTGAACATTACTTCCCCTCACTTGTTCTTCTTCTTTCTTAGTTTTATCAATTATATCATAAGCTTGCTGCATCATTTCTTCATTAACACTTGGCAGCGGTACAAACTTTGCAAACTTAACCATATCAGCATTTTCTAGAAAACTTCCTGTAACATCAATCAATTTTTGATTATCCATTACTCTGTTCAGCACAATCATCTGCTGACCCGTGGTCATTTCAAGTGAATGAAAATTATATCGATCCTCAAAATATTTTCTTATTATTCCGGTTAATTCAGAATGATATTCTTTAACCTTACCTTGCTGCCATAATTTTTTTTCTTTCAATTTATCTAAAGATTGCAAAGCTTTAATGTAAACTGGAATTGGTGGAGCTCTTCTAATAATTCTTTCTTCTTCTTTTGGTTTCTTAAATTTATTATATAAGTAGTAGGCGAGTATGGAAACCAAAAATATTACAAGAATAAGTACAAGCCAAAATAACCAATCTAAATCAATTCTTAGCGGATCTTTAACATCTTTTATATCCTCAGCCGGATTAACCTCGAGAGTATGAATAAACACAACAACTTCGTTAGTTTCAATCGATTGTGGTTCGGAAGAACCAGCAGCATAATAAGTTATTGGAATTGGGGATATTACAATTCTGGCAGAATCATAGCCGGAAATAATATAATTAAATTGCTGAACGTTTTTATCATCTTCAAAACTTACAGGTAAGACTTTTATAACTTCTAATCGTCCAAGTTTATCTGTTAAACTTGGTGGCGTAATTCGAACACCCTCATCATATTCAGCTCTGATTGAAAAATTAATATAATCACCAACCAAATAATCTGATGTGTCCGTTTCGGCAGTTACGTTTATATTTTGACTAAATAAAACCGTCGACAGAAATAGTAATATTATTGATGAAGCTCTAAAAACTTTTACCATCTCTTCTCACGCAATTTAAAGAAATCAATTAACGGTTTTACATAAGATGATGATGTAGTGATCTTTATAGTATCAACTCTACCTTTTTTAGCCAGGTTTTCCTGATATTCTTCTCTTTGCTTTAATTTATTAGAAAAGTATTCTTGAACTTTTTTATTACTCGTATCTAGATACCTGATCTCTTGAGTTTCGGCATCTCTGAATTTGATCAAACCGCCTTTTAATAATTCCTTCTCTCTCGGATCTTCTAAATTGATGTTAACCAGATCATGTTTTTTACTTACTATTTTAAGAATTTTTTCATAACCGTCATCAATAAAATCAGAAATTAGAAAAACAATACTCTTCTTTTTTACTGAATGATTGAAGTATTCTAAAGCCCCTCTGATATTGGTCTTATTTCCTTGTGGCTCAAATGACAGAATCTCTCTTATAATTCTTAATACATGACTTTTCCCTTTTCTTGGCGGAACGAACTTTTCAATCTCATCGGTAAATAAAATCAATCCGACTTTATCATTATTTTTCAAGGCAGAAAATGCAAGGACCGCAGTTAACTCAGCTGCAATTTGCTGTTTGGTTTTATCAACACTCCCAAAAACAAGCGAGCCGCTCAAATCAACAAGCAGCATTAAGGTAAGTTCTCTTTCTTCTTCAAATATTTTAATATAGGGATGACCGAAACGCGCACTTACGTTCCAATCAATGGTGCGGATGTCATCACCAATTTGGTATTCTCTAACCTCAGAAAATTCCATTCCTCTTCCTTTAAAGACAGAATGGTACTCACCTGAGAATACTTCATTAACAATGCCTCTCGTTTTTATTTCAATTTGACGAACTTGTTTTAGTAATTCTTTTGTAAGCATTTTCTATTAAGGAACTTCAACCTTGTTAAGAATATCTTCAATAATATTTTCAGATGTAATTTCTTCTGCTTCAGCTTCATAGGTTACTGCAATTCTATGTCTTAAAACATCCATACACATTGCTCTGACATCTTCTGGCACTACGTATCCTCGTCTTTTCATAAATGCAGAAGCTCTGGCAGCAAGCGCTAAATTTATTGTGGCTCTTGGGGAAGCACCGTAACTAATTAAATCTGTCAAATTACCCAGCCCAAATTCTTCGGGTTTGCGTGTAGCAAAAACTATATCAAGAATATATTTCTCAATTTTTTCATCTACATAAATATCATGTACTAACTTTCTAGCTTTTAAAATGCTCTCAGTTTTTATAACTGGTTTAATTTGTTCAGGTGTACTTCCAACATTTCTTTTTAATATTTGGAGTTCTTCGTTTCTTGTCGGATATGTTATTTTAACTTTGAGCATAAACCTATCAATTTGTGCTTCAGGCAAAGGATAAGTTCCCTCTTGCTCAATCGGATTTTGTGTTGCAAGTACAAGAAATGGCTCTTCTAGTTTAAATGTGTTTTGCCCAATTGTTACTTGCCTCTCTTGCATAGCTTCTAAAAGTGCACTTTGTACTTTGGCGGGAGCACGGTTAATTTCATCAGCTAGAATGAAATTAGAAAATATTGGACCTTTTTTAATGGAGAAGTTTGCTTCTTTTTGATTAAAAATCATAGTACCTATTAAATCTGCAGGTAATAAATCGGGTGTGAATTGAATCCTTTGAAATTTTGCATCCATTGAGCTGGCAAGAGAATTAATTGCAAGAGTTTTTGCCAATCCGGGAACACCTTCTAGAAGAATGTGACCATTGCCGAGCAAGCCTACAATTAATCTGTCAATCATATCTTTTTGACCAACAATTACTTTACCAATTTCAGCAAGAAGAATGTCAATAAATCCACTTTCTTTTGCTATTTTTTCATTTAATTCTGTAATCTCCAAGACAGAACCTCTCTATTTTTAATTAATATTATTACTGAGTTTGTACAATTCACTTTAAGAATTGTTTCATGTAAAATTGCGGAATTTTGAATAAATATAATCTCAAAATATACCAAAAATCTACATTTTTTAATAAGAATATTATCTTATGAAGTTTTTGATAAATTATAATTTCTGAAATCTTCAATATTTATTCAAATTTTTTCATAAATCTGAAATAAAATAATATAAAATCAAAATAAAGTATTGTTCTTAAATGACTTAATTTATATTATGCAACCTTATTTAAGATTTATTACTAATACATATGAAAATATTAAAATTTGGCGGAACTTCTGTAGGAAATGCAGAAAGAATCATACATGTAGTTGATATTATTCAAAATTATCATTCTAATAATACTACGATTGCAGCAGTCTTTTCTGCATTCAGCGGAGTTACAGATCAACTTATTGAGGTGAGCAACAGGGCAATTAAGCGAGATAATTCATATTTAGGTTTATATCAAAATTTGAGATTAAAACATATTGATATTATTGAGGCTCTTGTAACTCATTCAAAGAAAAAATCGGTTCTTAAGTATATTGCTAATCATTTCGATGAACTAAATGATATTTTAAAAGGGCTCTATCTTTTACGAGAATTAACCCCCAGAATTTTAGATAATATTTTAAGTTACGGAGAAAGACTTTCTTCTTACATAATCTCAGAGGCTTTGAAAAGTAGAAATGTTGAGTGTGAATATATTAATGCAGCCAAAATTATTAAGACAGATAATAATTTTGGAAATGCTCATGTTAACTATAAATTGACTAATAAAAACATTATCAATCACTTCAAAGCACATTCGCAAATTCAAATTATTACGGGCTTTATTGGCTCAAACGAAGATGGTGAAATTACAACCCTTGGAAGAGGCGGTTCGGATTTTACCGCATCAATAATTGGTGCGGCATTACAAGCAGAAGAAATTGAAATTTGGACCGACGTTGATGGCATTTTAACAGCTGATCCAAGAAAAGTAAAAGAGGCAATACCGCTTAAAGCTGTTACATATCAGGAGGCAATGGAAATGTCGTACTTTGGAGCAAAGGTAATTTATCCTCCAACAATGCAGCCGGCCTTTGATAAAAATATAAAAATTAGAATACGTAATACTTTTAACCCAAGTTTTAAAGGCACAATAATTTTAAAGAAGCAGCCCAAAATTAAATTCAGTGCAAAAGGTATTTCCTCAGTTGATAATATTACTTTACTAAGAATCAGCGGCAGTGGATTATTTGGTAACGAAGGAATCACGTCTCGAATTTTTGATACTTTGGCTGAAGAGAAAATTAAATCACTTCTTTTAACACAAGGATCTTCGGGATTGAGCATTTGTATTGCTGTTCCTCCTCAAGATGGTATGCGGGCTAAAAAAGTAATTGAAAATGAATTACGTTTAGAAATTTTTGATAAACAAGTTCGCGAAATTAATGCTGAAAAAAATCTTTCAATAGTTGCAGTTGTGGGTGAAGACATGCGTCATACTCCCGGAATTTCAGGCAAAGTTTTTGATGCATTAGGCAAGAATGGTGTTAATATTATTGCAATTGCCCAAGGTTCTTCGGAACTTAATATTTCTTTTGTAATCAAGAATGATGAACTTTCTAAAGCGCTAAATGTTTTACATGATTCGCTTTTTCTTGCGGAACGAAAAGTTTATAATATATTTTTAGTTGGTACCGGTTTAGTTGGCAAAGCTTTATTGAAATATATAGATGATAAAAAGTATTTCCTCAAAAATGAAAGAGGAATAGAAATCAGGGTGATCGGGGTTGCAAACAGTAAAAAAATGTATTTTGATTTGAAGGGTATTGAGTTTGGGAACTGGTCGGAAGTTTTGAAAAAATCTAAGCACAAATCTGATATTAAAAAATATATTGCTGAAATCAAGAAATTAAATTTGGCAAACTCAATTTTTATCGATTGCACTGCTAATGAAACAGCTATACCTTATTATAATGACATTTTGAATTCAAATATCTCAATTACAACTCCAAACAAAATTGCAAACACAAAAGATTTGGCATTTTATAAAAAGTTGCGAACAATAACACAAAAGAAAAATGTCAAGTTCCTTTACAGTACTAATGTGGGAGCTGGTTTACCAATAATTTCCACAATTAAAGATTTGATAGCCAGTGGTGAAAAAATAGTTAAGATAGAAGGAATACTATCCGGCACACTAAGTTATTTGTTTAACTCGTTTATTGGTGATGTAAAATTTTCTGAGATTGTAAAAACTGCAAAAGAAAACGGATATACAGAGCCCGATCCAAGAGATGACTTAAATGGATTGGACGTTGCAAGAAAACTTTTAATTTTGATTAGAGAAATTGGAATCGATTTTGAGCTGAAAGATATTAAGGTAGAAAATTTAGTTCCGATAAGAGCAAGAAAAGTTAAAACGATTGAAAACTTTTTCAAAATTCTTGAAGGCTCAGACAAAATGTTTAATGAAAGAAAAACTGATGCTGATAAAAATAATTCGGTATTAAGATATATTGCCAAATATGAAAATGGGAAGGCTGAAGTCAACCTTGTTGAGGTAAACCAATCGCATCCATTCTATAATCTTAAGGGTAATGATAATATTGTTGCAATAACTTCGCATAATTATTCATCCCAGCCACTAATAATAAGAGGGAGAGGTGCAGGTGCAGAGTTTACAGCCTCAGGAATTTTTGCTGATATTTTAAGAATTACAAATTATTTAGGTTAATTATGAAGAAAATACCAGTCGCAATTCTGGGTGCAACCGGAAGTGTTGGTCAAAAATTTGTTGAGCTATTAACCGATCATCCTTGGTTTGAGCTGACCGAACTTTGTGCTTCAGAAAGATCTGTTGGCAAACAATTTAAAGACGCAACAAAATGGGTTATGCCCAGCTTACTTAAAACAAATATTGCTACCAGAGAAGTTTTAGCTTGTAAGCCTAACTTAAAGTCAAAATTAGTTTTTAGCGCATTGGATTCTTCAGTTGCAGGTGATATTGAAACTGAGTTTGCAAATAATGGTTACTTTGTAATATCCAATTCTAAAAATCACAGATTTGATACTGACGTTCCATTGATAATTCCTGAAGTTAATCCTGAACATTTTGGATTAATTAAAAATAGAGACGGAGCAATTGTAACAAATCCAAATTGTTCAACAATTGGTTTAACTTTGGCATTAAAACCTTTGCAAGATGCTTTTAGAATTGAATCAGTAAATGTAGTTACAATGCAAGCGATTTCGGGTGGAGGTTATCCCGGAGTGCCCAGTATGGATATTTTTGATAATGTTATACCCTTTATAAGCGGCGAAGAAGAAAAAATGAAAACAGAACCGCTTAAAATTTTAGGAAAATACTCTAATAATTCAATTGAGTTCGCAAAAATTAAAATTAGTGCACAATGTAATAGAGTTGCTGTAATTGATGGGCATTTAGAAAATGTTCAAATTAATTTTACAAACAAACCAAAAAAAGAAGAAATCATAAAAATCTGGAGAGAGTTCACTTCAGTGCCACAAGAATTAAAGTTGCCATCTGCTCCAAAGAATCCAATTTATTATTTTGAAGAAGATCACCTGCCACAACCGAGACTAAATAGAAATCTCGAAAAGGGAATGGCTGTTTCAGTTGGGCGTTTACGCGAATGTGAAATATTCGATTTTAAGTTTGTTGTTCTTTCTCATAACACTATTAGAGGGGCCGCTGGTGGAACTTTACTTGCTGCAGAGTTAATGAAAGCGCAAGGTTATCTTAACGGAATTATAAATGAATAAAATTAAAGTTTTTGCCCCCGCTACAATCTCAAATGTTGGATGCGGTTTTGATACCATTGGTTTTGCCATACACCAACCTGGCGATATTGTTGAGTTAAGTTTAAAGAATGACGGAATTGTTAAAATAAAAAACATTACCGGCGATGGAGGAGTGTTGCCATATGACATAAAAAAAAATACTGCTTCAGTCAGTATTTTGGAAATGTTAAAAAATTATAAAGATAAAAACATTGGTGTTAATATCGTAATTAGGAAAAAAATGCCAATAGGCAGCGGACTTGGTTCTAGTGCTGCAAGCTCTGTCGCTGCTGTGTATGGAATGAATAAATTGCTGAATAATTATTTTTCAAAAAATGATGTTTTAGATTTTGCAATTAAAGGAGAATCAATTGCAAGTGGGGCTAGTCACGCTGATAATGTTGCTCCCTCCCTGCTTGGTGGATTTGTATTGATTAGAGATTACAATCCAATTGATATAATTAAAATACCGGTTCCAAAGAATTTGTATTGCTCAGTTTTGTTCCCTCATATAGTTATTGAAACAAAAAAAGCACGCAAATTAATTAAAAACCAAATACAGTTGAATAAAGCTCGTAAACATTTTGGAAACATAGGTACATTAGTTTCTGGTTTATATGAAAGTGATTTTAATAGAATTGCGAGTTCAATTGAAGATGAAATCTCAGAGCCAGCTAGAGCTTCACTTATTCCACACTTTTATGATATAAAAAATGCTGCCCTTAATGCTGGAGCTTATGGTTGTTCAATATCAGGTTCAGGTCCCTCAATATTTGCATTTTCAAAATCTAAGGCTGGTGCGCATACTATTGTTTCCTCAATGAAGAAGATAACTGACCAAGCTGGAATAAAATCCACTACTTATATTTCAAAGATTAATTCTCAAGGGCCAAAAATCATAGGATAATTTTTATGAATTACTACAGCACCAATAATAAAAATAATCAAGTATCATTTCGGCAAGCAATTCTAAGAGGCCTTGCAGATGATAGAGGGTTATTCCTTCCTGAAAGCATTCCCCCATTATCAAAGAGTTTTCTTGAAAGTCTTAGTCATTTATCTTTCCAAGAAATTGCATTTGAAGTTTCTAAATATTTTATCGAAGATGAAATTCCAAAAAGCGATTTAATGAATATTATTGAATCATCAATTTCATTTGAAGCGCCATTAATAAATTTTTCTGATCAGTTAAATATTCTGGAATTATTCCATGGTCCAACTTTAGCTTTTAAAGACTTTGGCGCTAGGTTTATGGCCCAAACAATGAAATATTTTTTAAAAGATAATGACAAAGAAATAAACATTCTGGTTGCTACTTCAGGCGACACTGGAAGCGCAGTTGCAAATGGGTTTTTGAATATAAGGGGGATTAATGTAATTGTACTTTTCCCAAAAGGTAAAATTAGCAAGATTCAAGAAAAACAAATTACAACGCTTGGCAATAATATTACTGCAGTTGAAGTTGAAGGCACTTTTGATGATTGCCAAAGATTTGTTAAGGCAGCATTTGTTGATAAAGAACTAAAAAGTAATCTAAATTTAAGCTCGGCGAATTCAATTAACATAGGCCGACTAATTCCTCAATCATTTTACTACTTTGAAAGTTATAAGCAGCTTGAAAACAAAGAAAAAGTAGTTTACTCAGTTCCAAGTGGAAATCTTGGCAATTTAACTGCGGGCGTTTTTGCTAAAATAATGGGTTTGCCAATTCATAAATTTATTGCTGCAACAAATGCAAATGATGTTTTCACAAAATATATTAATAACGGTGAATATAAAACACGGCCTTCTCAAATAACCCTATCAAATGCAATGGACGTTGGTGATCCAAGTAATATTGCTCGAATTAAAGATCTTTATGAAGATGATCATTCAATGATATCAAATGTTATTTTTTCTAAAAGTTATTCTGATAAACAAACTTTAACAAAAATTTCTGAATTGAAAGATAAGTATAATTATATTATTGACCCGCATGGCGCAGTTGGCTGTTTAGCTCTTGAAGCTTATCAAAAAACAGTTGAGCCTAATTGCATAGGAGTAGTTTTAGAAACTGCACATCCTGGAAAGTTTATAGAAGTTTTTGAAAATAATTTAGACTTCAAACCAGAAATCCCAGAAAGATTAGCCATAAGTTTAAATAAAAAAAGTATTACGATCAAATTGGATAACAATTACAAGCACTTTAAGGATGTTTTACTAAAGTAAAATAATACTTGCGTTGATAATAGCTTTTTCATATTTTCGTTCCAATAATCTTTTAATGTTCTTTTAAAGTTTTGAATTATCAAGAAAGGCAGAGGGATCAGGCCCTGTGAAGCCTTGGCAACCGTCATATTTGATAGGTGCCAAATCCTGCCCTAATTATTAGGGAAAGATAATATTGGAATATAAACCTCCTTTGGAATCTTCCCAAAGGAGGTTTTTTAGTTTAAAGATATTAGCGGTAAGAAAATGATAAAAAAATATTACACAAAATCATACATTATGAATAAAGGAGTAACAAAGTGAGTACTTATAAATTTGAAACCCTACAATTGCACGCTGGACAAGTGCCGGATCCCACAACTAATTCCAGAGCGGTTCCAATTTATCAAACGTCTTCATACAATTTTAATGATTCTGAACATGCGGCTGATTTATTTAAGCTAAAACAAATTGGGAATATATATACAAGAATTATGAATCCAACTACAGATGTTTTTGAGAAAAGAATTGCGGCTCTTGAAGGTGGTGTTGCAGCTTTAGCTACTGCTTCAGGTCAAGCAGCAGAGCATCTTGCAATTACTAACATCGCCGAAGCCGGTGATAATATCGTATCTACAAGTTTTCTTTATGGTGGAACTTATAACCTCTTCAAAGTTACTCTACCACGTGTTGGAATTAATGTAAAGTTTGTTGCAGGCGATGAGCCTGAAGAATTTGAAAAACTAATTGATGAAAAAACTAAAGCTATATATATTGAATCAATTGGAAATCCAAGGTTAAATATTCCCGATTTTGAATCAATTGCTGATGTGGCCCATAGAAATGGAATTCCACTAATTATTGATAACACTTTTGGAGCAGCCGGTTATTTGGTAAGACCAATCGACTTTGGGGCTGATATAGTTGTTCAATCAGCAACAAAATGGATTGGAGGACATGGAACTTCAATAGGAGGAGTAATTGTTGATTCAGGTAATTTTGATTGGGGGAATGGCAAATTTCCACTTTTTACTCAACCATCTGCTGGTTATCATGGATTAAACTTTAATGAAGTTTTTGGGAAAGGTTCACAATTTGGAAATATTGCTTTTATAATTAGAGCTCGTGTTGAAGGACTGAGAGATTACGGTCCTTGTGTTAGTCCATTCAATTCATTTCTATTCTTACAGGGTATTGAAACTTTATCTTTACGAGTTGAAAGGCATAACAGTAATGCTTTAACTCTTGCAAACTGGTTAAATAATAATCCGCAAGTTGATTGGGTTTGGTATCCTGGATTAAAAGATTATCCATCTAACGAAAATGCGATAAAATATTTACGTTCCGGTTATTTTGGTTCAATGCTTTCTTTTGGAATTAAAGGAGGATTAGATGCTGGGAAGAAATTTATTAATAAAGTCAAGTTAGCAAGTTTAGTTGCTAATGTTGGTGATGCCAAAACTTTAGTAATTCATCCAGCATCAACTACGCATCAGCAATTATCTGAAGAGGAACAAAAGTCATCCGGTGTTCTGCCTGAGGGAATACGAGTATCAGTCGGAATTGAACATATAGATGATATAATAAATGATTTCGAGCAAGCATTAAATTGGGAATAATGTATATCTCAAAATCACAAAATAAAAATGAGATTAAAAATGCTAGTGGACAATTTGGAGAGGAAATGATTGCAAATACTCAATTTGTAAAAATATTTTCAAAATCTATTCCTCTTCAACTTGAATGTGGCAAGACTTTAGAATCTGTGACTGTTGCTTTTCAATCATTCGGAAAGTTAAATTCTGCTAAAGATAATGTAGTTTTGGTTAATCATGCACTTACTGGAAATGCGCATGTAGCCGGAATAATTGGTAAGGAAGAGATTAAGAATTCCAAATCAGTTAAGCAACTTTATAAATACAACAAAATGTTTTTTGAGAAGGAAGGATGGTGGTCAAAGTTAATTGGACCGAGAAAGGCGCTCGATACAAATAAATATTATGTAATTTGCCCAAATGTTCTTGGAAGCTGCTATGGAACGACCGGTCCCACTAGTATTAATCCGAATTCAAATCAATTATACAGAATGAATTTTCCGGAAGTTACGGTTCGTGACATGGTCAAGGTTCAAAAAGAATTATTTAATTTTCTTGGAATTAGTAAAATTAAATTTGCAGTCGGTGGTTCTCTTGGCGGAATGCAGGTTCTTGAATGGGCAATTATGTTCCCCAATATGCTAGATAAAATTATGCCTATTGCAGCATCCGCTGGACACTCAGCTTGGGCAATAGGATTAAATGAAGCTTCTAGGAATGCAATTGTGAACGATCCCGAATGGAATCAAGGGAATTATAAAAATCAGCCAGAAAAAGGAATTAGTTTGGCAAGAAAGATCGCAATGATTAGTTACAGAAGTTACCAATCATTCAATAAAAAATTTGAACGTAGAATAAGTTTATCACATGAGAGACCAATTTTTGAAGTTGAAAGTTACCTCAATTACCAAGGGACTAAACTAACAAATAGATTTGATGCAAATACCTATTTATATTTAAGTAAAATAATGGATCTGCATGATGTGGGCAAAGACCGTGGTGGGATTAATGAAGCTCTAAGTAATATTAAAGCCAAAACAAAGTGTGTCGGAATAAACTCCGATATATTATATCCGGTTGAAGAGCAAAAAGAGATTACAAGCCAAATCCCAAATGCAGAATATGTAGAAATAGATTCTATTCACGGACACGATGCATTTCTAATTGAATTTGAGCAGCTTGATAAAATTATAAAGGAGTTTATAGGGAATTAAATATTCTCTAAAACTCTCTTCAACTTCTCGGTAACTTCAGAAGCTATTTCCTCTAATTTTTCACTTTTAACAGACTGCATTGAATCTATTGGATTTACTATCGCAACTTCCACTTTGCAATCATCTAACTCTTGAACAATTACATTACAGGGAAGCAAAACTCCAACCTTATCTTCAGCAATTAAAGCTTTATGTGCAAATGGTGGACTACATGCACCCAAAATTTTGTACTTTCTAAAATCAACATCTAACTTTTTCTTTAATGTTGCTTTAACATCAATTTCCGTTAACACTCCGAAACTTTCTTTCTTTAATTCTTCCTCAACTTTTATTAAAGTTTCTTCAAAATTTGTATCAACTGTTTTTGCAAAGTAGTAACTCATTATTTTCTCCTTTACTTAATACGATGTAAAAAGTAAAATTAGGTTTCACTTTTTCTATGAATTGAATTATAAATTGCAGAATAATCTTTGTCAGCCTCTCCCTGTTTTATAGATTCTAATAATATTTTTCTTACTCCCTTTAGAGTATCAGTATTTATATTCTTATCAGCAAATTCATGTAACATTAAATCCAAATCTTTAAGTAAATGCTTTACGGGGAAATTAGGATTTTCAAAATTTCTATCTAAATAATTTGGCAGCTTTTTATCAAAAGTTGGTGCGTAAAGAGCGCTGCTTCTAAGAATATCCATAAATATCTCTGCATCTAAATTGTTTTCTCTCACATAACCCAAACTCATTGAAAATGCGGCAGTTTCAGTTATTATAAGTTGGTTGAGTGCAAGTTTTATAGCAGATGCTTTTCCAACTTCGCCTATAAGCATTATTTTGTTACTGAATGCCTCAAATAATTTTTTCCACTTTAGAAATTGATTTTCATTTCCACCTACTAAAACAATTAATTCTTTATTTAATATTTGAGTTATGCTTCCGAGAACCGGGGCTTCAAAATATTCTCCGCGTAATTTAATAATCCTTCTCTCCAACTCAATACTTTCTGTTGGAGCAATTGTACTCATTTGAATAATTGTTTTATTCTCAAACTGACCAATATTACTATCAAATAATACTTCTTCAATCGCATCATAATTTGAAAGCATCAAAATAATTGCATCAGATTCATGGAAAAATTCATTAATATCGATAAAAGCATTAGCTCCAATTTCTAGAAGAGTTTCAACTTTACTCGCAGTTCTGTTATAAATATTTAAATCGTATTTTGCCTCAAGAATTTTTTGAGCCATTGGTTTTCCCATTAAACCGGTTCCGATTAAGCCTATTCTCATTTTAGAACCCCAAGATAATTCGATATATCTAATTCAATAAGTTCTTCGCTAAAAAAGGGCTCTCCATATTCCTTTCCTATTTTAAATCCAAAAGTTTTTGATCGCGATTCTAAGAATTTTAGAAATTCCGGAGTACTGATAAATGTCTGAGTGCCCTTTTGTGTAGCTCCATCAATATGAAATTGTGTATTGTAAGCTCGCACGGCCTGCATCTTTATTTCAAACGTATCAGAAATATCTACAACAAAAGAGGGATGAAATTCATAAGTCTGCATAAAATAAATAATCTTTTTGGGTCTATATGCTGTTTGCTTTTTTTTGTTAAAAGTAGTTTTGATTTTCTCCAAGCCCGAAAAGAACGTTGCTCTTTTAATTAATTTGCTCGCTTCAATATGGTCGGGATGCCTATCATTAAAATAAGGTGCAAATATAATTTTCGGTTTATGTTTACGAATTGATTTTATTACTTTTAAAGTGTTTTCCTTATTTACTATTATATGCCCGTCTTTAATTCCTAAATTCTCTCTAAAAGATATATTTAAAATCTTAGCTGCCGTTTGTGCTTCTTTTTTTCTTGTAGCTTTTGTTCCACGAGTACCAAGCTCTCCGCCGGTTAAATCAGAAATGCCTACCCTTAATCCAGACTTTATCAATTTAGCAATAGTTCCACCCATTGCCAATTCAGCATCATCCGGATGTGCAGCAAATACTAAAATATCTAAATTCAAAATTACCTCTTGTTTTTTATTAGCAGTCTAATATTATTAAATTATCACTGAAAATAAAATTTCTAATGTTCTTATAATTATATTTACTTTTCTAAAATTTTATTAAAGGTAAAACTTGGAATATGAAGCTGTAATTGGTCTGGAAGTACACGCTCAATTATTAACCGATACAAAAATATTTTGCGACTGTTCTACAAAATTTGGGAATCCGTCAAATACAAATGTTTGCCCGGTTTGTTTAGGTCATCCGGGAGTACTTCCCGTATTGAATAAAAAAGTTGTTGAATATACAACTCTTATGGGTTTGGCAACTAATTGTATAATAAATGAAAAATCTGTTTTTGCCAGAAAAAACTATTTCTATCCCGATCTTCCAAAGGGATATCAAATCTCTCAATTTGAACTGCCAATTTGTGAGCATGGTTCTATTAAAATAAAAACTGATAAAGAGAAGCAAATTGGAATTACCAGAATTCATATGGAAGAGGATGCCGGAAAATCTATACACAATCAAGGCTTTGATACTTTGGTCGATGTAAATAGATGCGGCGTTCCGTTAATTGAGATAGTCAGTGAGCCGGATATTCGTAATGGAGAAGAAGCTTATCAATATTTAACTAACTTAAAAAAGGTTTTAACTTATTTAGACATTTGTGATGGCAATATGGAAGAAGGTTCATTAAGATGTGATGCAAATATTTCAATTCGACCAAAAGGTTCATCAGAGTTGGGAACAAGAACTGAAGTCAAAAATATGAACTCATTCAAAAATGTACAGAGTGCTATAGATTATGAAATTGATAGACAAATCAGTTTAGTTGAAGATGGTGGCAAAGTAGTTCAGCAAACATTGTTATGGAACGCAGAGCAAAATAAAGCTACATCCATGAGAGGGAAAGAAGAAGCCCATGACTATAGATATTTTCCAGATCCCGATTTAATGCCTGTAATCGTAAGTAAAGAATGGGAGAATGAAATCCAAAGCAAAATGCCGGAGCTGCCCCAAAAGAGAAAAGAAAGATTTGTCAATGAACTTAAATTACCTGAATACGATGCAGAAGTTTTAACATCCCAAAAAGAGATTGCAGATTATTATGAGAATGTTCTAAATGAAACCAACGAGACAAAAATTGCGAGTAATTGGGTGATGGGTGACGTTTTGAAAATAATTAATGAGCAAAAGTTGAGTTTTGCAAATTTCCCAATTTCGCCAGGCAATTTAGGTAAATTAATAAATCTTATTACCAATAATAAAATTAGTAGTAAAATAGCGAAAGATATCTTTCCTATCATGCTGGAAGAGAACAAGGATCCTAATATTATTGTTGCAGAAAAGGGTTTAACACAAATTACAGATACTTCTGCAATTGAATCTGCAATAGATAATGTAATAAATAATAATCCAAATCAAGTTGAAGAATTCAAATCCGGCAAAGAAAAAGTGATTGGATTTTTAGTCGGGCAAGTAATGAAGGAAACCAAAGGTAAAGCAAACCCGCAAATGGTTAACGAAATTCTACATAAGAAATTGAACAGTTGAAAAATTTAATCCTATAATTTTGTCATTCCCACGAAAGTGGGAATCCAGAAAGGTAATTATGAGATTAAGTCAATTGACCCCTAGACAACAGAAATCAGTATATATTTATAGTTAATCGACAATTTATTAAAAAGTAATTACCTTAAAATGATTAGAATATAATTTTATGGTAAACAAATCTTGCCTAAAACAGTCGCACGTGACGCTCCAGTTGTTCTAGGAATATTTGTCGGATTACCCGAAATGGTTTCATTTGCTAAAACCGCAAAACAAATAGCTTCTTTTGCATCAGAAGAAACTCCAATATCATCAATTACTTTTAGCTCAACTGAGCTTCCAAATTCTTTATTTAGGCATTCATATAAAAATTTATTTTTCGCACCACCACCACTTACAATTAGTTCATCAATAATTGTTTCATCTTTAACAAATTTATCATAATTTCGAAATATCCCATACGCGGTAAACATTGTTGCAGTATGCAGCCAATCTTCCTTAGAAACACTGCCAAACTGCTGAAGCAACTCACTTAAAAACTGTTCTCCATAATATTCTCTTCCAGTAGATTTTGGTGGAGTTCTCTCAATAAAATCGTCTTTTTCTATTAATGATTTGAACAAATCCTCGTTCAATTTTCCCGAGCGTGCAATTGCTCCGTCTTTATCATAATCTTTGCTAAAAAGTTTTTTGGTTAATGTGTCTATTAACATATTGCCCGGACCGGTATCAAAAGCAAGAACCTCTTGTAATCCTAATTCCTTATTTAAAATAGTAAAATTAGAAATACCTCCAATATTTAAAAGTGCACGATTATTTTTGTGTGAATGAAAAAGTAAATAATCAAAATATGGAATAAGTGGAGCGCCTTCGCCACCTAATGCTACATCGCCAGTTCGAAAATCTCCAACGGTGATAGTATTAGTAAGTTTTGCTAATACAGCAGGATCACCTATTTGTAAAGTAGAAGAAATCTTGTAGCCTAAATACTCCTGCTTTCTCGGAAGATGCTGTACTGTTTGACCATGAGTTCCAATTAAATCAACATCAGTTAGTGAGAAATTTAAATCTTCACATAATGCATTAATTGCATCAAAGTAAACATTCGGAATTAGGAAATTTAATTGAGATAAATCTTCCACATTGCTGGATTCTTTGACTGAATTTTTTAACAACTTATTTTTCAATCCTTTCGGGAAAGGATATTCTAAAAATCCAACTAATTCAATTTTGGTAAATGTACTATTACCTTCAATTTCTACAAGAGCAACGTCAACTCCATCGAGAGAAGTTCCAGACATAATGCCAATTACATTTTTCTTTTCTTTGTTTGATATTTCAATTAACCGTTTCATAGGTCTACCATAATATATTTTAATAATTTCTCATTTAAACTTGCTAATTTTATATCAGAAATTCGAATTAATATTAGGAAGAATAGTGGAACATTTACTTGGAGCTCATACCTCAACCTCCGGAGGAGTATCTAAAGCAGTAGAAAGAGCAGAAAAATTAAGCTTTACAGCAATTCAAATTTTCACGAAGAATAACAATAGATGGGTTGCCAAATCAATAGAAAATAAAGAAATCAATAAGTTTAAATCAAGCTTAGAAAACTCAAATATTAAATTCGTTGTAGCTCACGATTCTTATTTAATAAATCTCTGCGCATCAAATCCGGAGTTATTAGAAAAATCAAGATTAGCTTTTATTGATGAACTCACCAGATGCGAGCAATTAGGAATTCCCTACCTAAACTTTCATCCAGGTTCTCATACCGGAAGAGGTGAAGAAGAAGGATTAAAAGTTATTGCGGAATCAATTAATGTAGCTCATGATAAAACTAAAGATTTTAAAGTAAGCAGTATGCTGGAAATTACTGCAGGCCAAGGAACTGCGTTAGGTTACAGATTTGAGCATATTGCAAAAATAATTGAACTTGTTAAAGATAAAAACAGAATGAGTGTCTGCATCGATACTGCACATCTATTTGCAGCGGGATATGATTTTAGAACACGAGACACTTACTACAAAACAATGAAAGATTTTGATAGAATAATTGGACTTAGCAAACTAAAATGTTTTCACATGAACGACAGTAAAAAAGAACTGGGCAGCAGAGTTGACAGACATGAACATATTGGTAATGGCTTTATAGGAATTGAAGGATTTAGAAATATTATGAATGATGAAAAGTTGAGTTCAATTCCTAAAATATTAGAAACGCCAAAAGGTAAAGATCAGCTTGAGGATTTAGAAAATTTGGACGTTTTGAGAAGTCTTATTAAAATCTAAAATATTTACGGTTCCAAAACCCTTGCAACCATAATCCCGGTATGCCTATCCACAGCTTTTACATAATCAGAAAGTGGCTGTTCTGTTATCTGCAATTTCTTTCCGCGTAAAGGCGCATGCATAAAATGAATTCTTCCGTCATCCATTTTAACTGCCATTCCTGTATGGGAAATATCCAATCCGTTTACACTTGCTGTTAATAAAATTATATCTCCATTTTTAATACTGTCCTCAACACATGCAATAAAATTTTGTGGGATGTAATAGTAATTCCTTGAATTGATCGAATCTTCAATTGTACGTATCTCTTCAACAAATTTTGGATTATTTTTAAGCTGTTTATATAAATCAGAATGAGAGCTCATGAAATCAATTTGTTTTGTAAAATCCATTCCGCCAATCTGTTTGGTAATATCTTTTATATTTCCTCGTTTGTCATTGTCATAAAGCCAATCTGATGCATAATGCAGTCTGGATGGATAACCATTAATTTTCCCATCTCTATATCTGATATTTTTCAATTCTGTTTGGTAATCCTCAAATGAGGTTTTCCCTTTTTTAATGCATCTTGCAAAAACTAGAGAGCTTTCAAAAAAGGTATAACAATCTAATCCTGTTAAATGAATTACAAGCTGCTCAGTTTCACCTTTCTCTAAAGTAAATGCTTCGTAATCCAAACCTAAAAAGGTTTTTCCAACTTCTATTAAAACATCACCGATTGGTTTTTCGACTAAATTTTTTGAAACTGCAAATTCAAATTTAGATTTACAAATTTCAACATCTTCATTAGAATAAATTGATTGAGCATTAACAGTAATAGACAGAAATAATAATGAAAGAATAAGATTGAAATTTTTCATATCGGCAAATCCTCCTCTTCTGTTGATTGCTGAGTCACTTGTTCTTCAAAACTGGAGTGAAACATATCTAAGTTTTCAAATCGCGCAAATTCTTTTATAAACTTTAATCTTGTGTCACCGGTCGGACCATTTCTCTGTTTACCAATAATAATTTCCGCAATTCCTTCTGTAGATTCACCATCTGCAAATTGAGTAATTCCGTAATACTCCGGTCTATTAAGAAATATAACAACATCTGCATCTTGCTCAATTGAACCCGATTCCCTTAAATCTGAAAGCTGTGGTCGTTTATCTGTTCTAGTTTCAACTGCTCTATTCAACTGTGAGAGAGCAATAACCGGCACATTTAATTCTTTAGCTAGAGATTTTAGTGACCTAGAAATTGTAGAGATTTCTCTTTCTCGACTATCCATTCTAGCACTTGATGACATCAGTTGAAGATAGTCAATTATTACTAAGCCAATATTTTTTTCGGCTTTTAATCTTCTTGCTTTAGCACGAATCTCCAGCACAGTTTGTCCGGGGCTATCATCTATATAAATTGGAGACTGACTAAGTTTGTGTGCCGTTCTGCTTATTCGTGGTCCATCTTCAGCTTTAAACTTTCCGGTTCTAACATTATGGGCATTAATTCTTGCTTCAGCGCAGATTAAACGGGTAACTAATTGTATAGTAGCCATTTCAAGACTAAATATAGCTATTGGGACTTTATCATCAATTGCTGCGTTGCGAGCAGCAGAAAGTGCGAATGCTGTTTTACCCATGGAAGGTCTTGCCGCAACAATTATTAAATCAGACTTTTGGAAACCTCCTAACATATCATCCAGGCCTATAAATCCTGATGGGACAGAAAAAGAAGATATTTTCTTGGAGTGAATTGCTTCAATATGCTCAATAGCTTCTCTAACCGCTCTATCCATTGATTTATAAGATTCTTTTAATCCCGCTTCAGTGATTTCAAATATTTTAGATTCCGCTGCATCTAAAAGATCGAAAACATCTTCATTCCCAGAGTATGCATTGGTAGCAATTTCCATTGAAGAAGTAATGAGTTTCCTTAAAATCCATTTTTCTAAAATTACTTTCGAATGATAATCAACATTCGCGGCAGATGAAACATCTTGAGCAAGTTTACTAATGTAGGAAGGTCCGCCAGCACTTGAAACTTTACCGTTTTTATTCAATTCTTCGTACAATGAGACTGAATCAATGGGTTCATTCGATTCAAAAAGAGAAATCATTGCTTCATATATTAGCTGATTTTTTTTATCATAAAAACATTCCGGCTGCAAAGTTTCAATTACTTTTGGAACTGCTTCCTGATCTAGAATCATTGCTCCAAGAACAATTCTTTCAACATCAACCGCTGACGGCGGCTGTTTTGCGGAACTACTAATATTCTGATTTACCTGTTCTTCCATTTCACTTTATTTATTTATACTATCAAATAATTTTCTAAACTTTTGTACGTCTTCCCAACAGCCCCTTTTCCAATTTGGATTTCTCAACAAAGCTGCCGGATGATATGTTACCATTGTTTTAATACCTTGTACTTCGTAAATGTTTCCTCTTAATTTTGTTAAACTGCTCTTTACATTTAACAAACTTGTCGAGGCAACTAGCCCTAAACAAATAATTGCTTTGGGTTTAATTAATTCAATTTGCTTGAATAAGTAGGGCATACATTCCTGCATTTCAGCCGGCAACGGATTTCGATTATTTGGAGGTCGGCATTTTAATATGTTTGCAATATAAACTTCTTCTCTATCAAAATTAATGGCTTTTAAAATATCGGTTAATAATTTACCCGCTCTGCCAACAAATGGTATTCCCTGCTTATCCTCTTCAGCTCCGGGAGCTTCACCAATTACCATAATATCGGCATTTGGATTTCCAATTCCAAAAACAAAACTATTTCGTGTTTTACCTAAAGGACATTTTTGGCAATTATGAATATTGCCATAAAGTGAATCGAGAGTTTTATACTCTGATAAATTTTCGAATAAATTGTTAGATGCCATATATAAATTAGTTTCTTCTTTAACAAGAACTTGTGAAAACTCTTTATTTGTTTCTAAGTCAATTTTCTCAAATAAATCGTCCCCAAAAATATCTTTTTGATCTTTAATTGCTTCCAATAATAATTCTTGAGTATTATTCATCGCTTAGAAGTAGTGAAATATAAAATAAGAATATAACTATAAAAGTATTGAAAACGAATAACAACTAATAAAATTTATTAAAAAAAAAGGAAGTCATATTTGACTTCCTTTTAAAATTAGTTAACCTAAATTTTATTCTTCACTTGTTTTGTATCTATACTCAATTTCTCCATCAGCCATTTTCCTGAGAGCTTGCACATGTGGTTTATCTCTCTTTTCAAATTCTACCGAAATTTTTTCTTGTTCGGTATTATCTCTATCATCAAAATCATCTTCACTATTGGGGATAAAGGTGTTCATTAATGCATTGAATTCAAGCTTATTATCTTCATTCAGTCTTCTAGCTTCCTGTCCGGCAACAATTATTGCCTCGTAAAGATTTGCAGCTTTTGCTTTTAAATCTCTTAAATCTACAGGTTCTAATCCCATTTTATTCTCCTTTTGCTAATTCACTTTCTATAATTTCATTTACTTCTTTTTGTGCATCATCCAGATTATAATTATAAACATTATAAT
>RCND010001313.1_pt1 | contig 23253 bp, 19 predicted proteins | sample 2041351 | NCBI WGS metagenome assembly RCND01 (sample SAMN09708230, study PRJNA481090) | Marine sediment metagenome, whole genome shotgun sequencing project. | biome: marine sediment; feature: ocean; material: sediment; isolation source: Sewage treatment plant 12B marine sediment (STP12B) ... | reverse complement strand
AGTCGCGCGCGCGCGACTCGCTGTGCGTTTTCGACGTCGTCGATGCGCGACTCGCTCGAGACCGAGCGATCGGCGAGCTGCCCGCACGGGCGCCCGACGACGGTGCGCCTGTAGATCGAGCAGCTGGAGAAGCTGTTTCATCGGCGGTGAGCGGAGTCGTCTGCCACGCTTGGATGTCGACCTCGGCCCGAAGCCGTACGAGGTGCCGATGCAGTGCATCGCGCAACAACTCTGAACGGTCGATACCCAGCTGGAGCGCCCAATGCTGGGCGTCAGCTGCTTCTTCGTCATCCACTCGAAAACTGAACATTGTCATACAGCAATCATATCTTGTATGACGCAGATATCAACCCCTAGGTAGCGGAAACGAACACTTCGCCGAATGGTCGATATCGGCACCTCGCCGCTCGGCTAGTTGAGTACGCACACCACCGACGGACTCCATCTCATCTGCTCAGGAAAGACACCCTCAGAGTCCTCAGCGGCTGACGCCCGGGCGTGAGCACGGCGAGCACTCTTCAGCATCTCGGGGCGCGCTGGGGGCGCGGGAGAATGAAAAACGATGCAAACCACTGGGAGATGACCAATGATGATGAGTGGTCGAAAACCTCTGTGCCATAACGGTTTTCGGCATGATCCCCAGCTAGCCGCCGACTTCTGAGAAACGCCCCAAACGGTCTTCAAAACCGTTGAGGGGGCGAAAGTCCCCTGGCGGGTTCGATTCCCGTCCGCCTCCGCCAAAGACCCGAGCCCGATCCTGGGCTCGGGTCTTGCTTTAGCTGGAATCGGACAGGTCAGTTGTCGGCGAGACGGCTACTCCTTGAGAGCGCCCGACATCATGCCGCGGAGGAAGTAGCGGCCGAGGAAGATGTAGATCAGCAAGGTCGGGACCGCAGCGATGAACGACGCGGCCATCTGCACGTTCCAGGCAATGATTTGGCTTCCTGCCAGATTGTTGAGGGCCACCGTCACTGGCCAATGCTCCGTGTCCGTTAGTACGACGGCGAACAGGAAGTCATTCCACGCCGACGTGAACTGCCAGATGTACACGACCACAAAGCTGGGGACGGCGAGGGGGAGCATGATGCGGGTGTAGGTCGACCAGATCCCGGCCCCGTCGATCTTGGCCGCCTCGAGCAGGGTCTCAGGGATGGTGGCGTAGTAGTTGCGGAAGATGAGGGTGGTGATGGGGATGCCGTAGACGACGTGTACGAGCACGAGACCCCATGTCCCACCGGCGAGACCGATGTTGGACATGAAACTCACCAGTGGGATCAGGATCGCCTGGTAGGGGATGAACATTCCGAAGAGCAGCACCGGGAACACGATGTTGGCGCCCTTGAACTTCCACTTGGCCAGTACAAATCCGTTGATCGAGCCGAGAACCGACGAGATGGTGGCGGCCGGGATCACGATCTTCAGCGAATTCCAGAAGTTGGGTCGCAACTGCTCCCAGGCCGCCGAGAAGTTCTCGAATGAGAGTGACGAGGGGAGGTTCCACATGGTGCGTAGGCTGACCTCGTCGAAGCTCTTAAACCCGGTGTTGAGCATGATGAACATGGGCACCAGATAGAACAGCGCCATCATGATTAGAGGTATGTGTACCCAGTTGCGACGCTGGCCGGGACCGGCGGTGGTCATAAGTCCCGCTCCTGGCGCAACGTGAACCAGAGATACGGAATCACGAGGATGGCAACGGAGAACAGCAGCACCATCCCGATGGCGGCACCGCGTCCGAAGAAGAACCCGTCAAAGGTTGTTGTCCACATGTAGGTGGCCGGTACATCGAGCGCTACTTGTTTGCCGGCGAGGGCAATGATGAGGTCGAACACCTTGAGCGAGATGTGGCCGAGGATGATGAGAGCACTCAGGGTCACAGGCCGGATCAGCGGCATGATCACCTTGCGATACACCTGCAACTCGGAGGCGCCGTCCACCCTGGCTGCCTCCCGTAGCGAGTCGGGGACGGCCCGCAGACCCGCCAAGTACAGAGCCATTGTGTAGCCCGACATCTGCCACACCGCCGGCAAGGCGACGGCGGCTATCCCCCACGTCGGCGTGGCGTGCCAGCTGTTGATCAAGAAGTCGAGACCAATCTTGTCGAAGAGGAGGTTCAACCCGCTGAGCCGGTCTCCCTGAGCCGGGTTCATCAGCCAGCGCCACACGACCCCGGTAACGATGAAGGAGATCGCCATGGGGAACAGGAACAGGCTGCGATAGAAACCTTCACCACGAATGCCCTTGTCAAGGAGAATGGCCAATCCCAGACCGATGAAGAGACATCCGAGCACGAACACGACGGTGAAAATGGCTGTGTTCTGAAGGTCGATTTCAAACCGGGGATCGGAGGCCAGCGCCGTGAAGTTGTCGCCGCCGACAAACGTGTAGTCGGCCAGCAGACCCTTCCAGGCGCTCACCGATACCCGGGCGGTCCAGCCGATGAACCCGTAGACGAAGATCATCACGGCCAGCAACGACGGAAGGACCCAGAGCACGCCCCACCAGCTCTCCATCTTCAAGAGCTTGTGCCGTGGCTTCGGTGTTTTGATTTTTGCGGTCGCCACCGCCATCTATGTCTCCTGGATATGCGACGGTCCGCTCCCTACTCAGAGGGAGCGGACCGTCAGTCAAGCATCAAGTGCTACTAGCCGCTCGCTGCCTGCGCTGCTACCAGCGCCGTCTGGAGCGTGGCCACCTCGCCGTTCACAAGGAACAGGCCGACGGCCGTATCAATCTCGGACTTCCAGGAGTCGTTTGCCACGACGCCGTGGGTCAAGCTTCCGACCACAGTGTCGGAGGCCCAATCGTCCATCGCCGAAAGCAGATACTCGCCGTAAAGCGACCGATCGGCATCGTTGCGAGCCGGGATCGAACCCTTGACCGGGTTGAAGGCGTCCTGTCCCTGATTCGAGCCGGCCACCGTCAGCCAAGCAATGGCAGCATCGCGATGCGGCGCATTCTTGGCGAGGACGAAGCTGTCCGAGAGGAACTGGAAGTTGCCGTCGGTCCCGGGGACCGCCGCCCAGACGTAATCGGTCTGGGGCGCCATGCCGAGCTCACGGAAGAAGCCTTCCTGCCAGTCACCCATGACGTTGAACGCCGAGGTGCCTTCGAGCACGAGCTGCCCGGCATCCTGCCAGGAGAGCGCCGAGGAGTCGGAGTTCGTGTAGCTGAGCGCGGTGGCGAAGTCCTCGAGGCCCTGCGTCACTGCCGCGGAATCCCAACCGACCGATCCGTCCCACAAGCCGTTCCAGTCAGACGGGCCCATCGAGGCCAGCATGATGGTTTCGAACAGGTGGAGGGAGGTCCACTGCTCACCCATGGCGAGCGGCGCATCCATGCCACCAGTCTTCAGCGTCTCGAGAGCGGTGAAGAAATCAGCCAACGAAGTCGGCATGTCGATGCCGGCATCGCTCAGCACTGTCGGGTTGGCCCACAGCACGTTGGCGCGGTGAATGTTCACCGGCACCGAGTAGATGTTGCCATCGTTGGAAATGAGCGGAATCAGGGTGTCCGGCATCACGTCGAGCCAGCCCTCCTGGTCATACAGGAAGTTGAGCGGCTCGATCTGATCGGCGGCTACGTAGGTGCCGATCAACTCTTGGCCAGCGTGGCCCTGCCAGCTATCGGGCGGGTCGTTCGCCTGCAGGCGCGAAGCCAGCACGGCGCGGGCATTCGTGCCAGCCCCACCGGCAACGGCGGAGTTGATGAACTCGATGTCCGGATCGGTCGACGCAAAGATCTTGATCATCTCATCGAGACCGGCTGCTTCACCGCCGCCCGTCCACCACGAGAACACCTCGACCTCATCGGTCATCGCGGCCGCCGTGGTGGGCGCTGCGTCGCCCGAAGTTGTTGTTGTTGTTTCGCCGTCATCATCGCCACACGCTGCTGCCACCAGGGCCAGTGTCAGCAACATGGCAAACAAACGGAGTGTTTTTTTCATCTTCATTCGGTATGCCCTCCTTGAAGGAATATGGCCCATACGAGCCACTAGCCCACAGGCTACGATCCCTTCGATTTCTTGCCAACTTGAGCGCAGCAGTCTGGCGTCCGTGAGCGCCGAATACGGCGCTGCTGGACGCCAGACTCCGGTTTCGGCCGCTATTCGGTGAACAGCAGCTTTTCGAGCCACCTTCCGCGACGACGCATCCGGGCCTGGACGGGGGACTCGTCGTAGGAAACCACGAGCTGTACAAACGGTGCACCGAGTCGCCACGCCAACACACCGTCGGTCAAGACCTGATCTCCGACCACCCATGCTCGATCGCTCCGACGTAGGCCGAGACGACGTCGTGTCGTCCAAGGCTTGTTGCCACGGGCGATGAGGCGGGGCACACCACGCTGGGCGCCATTGGACAGCACAATCACGCGCTTCACTGCAGGGTGAGCTTCGAAGCGGTTGACAGTGCGGTTGACCGTTGTTACGAACTCCTCGGAGGCCGCCAGCTGAGGCACAATCGTGTTGTCGACGTCGAAGATCAACGTCAGGTCGGGCGGTTCGTCGTCTAGTCGCAGAGCAAGAGCATCCAGACCTGAGACCGGCCAGCGGGGGACACGTCTGAGTTTGTCAGGCATTGGCTAAAAGCAACCCGAGTTCTGCGGAGCAGAACTCGCAAGCTGCGGGAAACCCACCGGAGGTGAGTTCCCCGCAGCCGTTCACTCAGGCTCGACTGGTGTGCGTCGGGCGGCGGTCGCTCGTGAGTGCGGGTCGTACTCCTCCATTGGTGCAGGATGCAGTTCGAGTAGCCGGGTCCGCTCTTCACCCTTACGGCTTGGCGTAACCACCAGCAACAGGCTCGGCAACACCAGCAACGATACGAGCAATGCCAAAGCGACCATGACGGCAGTCAGAGTGCCAAAGGTTGCGAAGATTGGAGTTGGCGCCAGGCTCAGTGCCCAGAAACCGATAATCGATGTCACCGCACTGATCACTAGCGCACCGCCGGTGCCGACGCCCGCACGACGTAGTGCCGGGAACCGGCTCGCCTCGCCTTCGAACTCCTCTCGGAATCGCACGGTGAAGTGAGTCGCAAAGTCGATCCCTACCCCGATCGCGATCGCCGCAATCGTGGCCGTGATCGGGTTGATGGCCAGATCGACAATGAACATGAATCCGTAGACCCACGCCACCACCAGCAGAATCGGGATGATCGAAGTAACGGCGTACTTGAACGACTTCATCACCGCTGCCGCAATCAGAATCGCAAGCGCAATCGCGATGGGTAGAGAGAGCAACATCGAGTCGATGAACGACTGCAGGCTGGCCTGGTTCGTGATCGGTTCTCCCGACACACCCACTGTGCCGACAGCGCTCCCCAACTGAGCCTTGAGGCCGTCTGCCGCAGTCTGCAACTCGGTGCGAGCCGCAGTGACGATCACGTCATCGGTGAAGGACGCAATGGCGATTTCGAGCCGGGTGGCCTGTGACCCGCCATCGACGTATAGATAGCGCTGCACCACGTCGGGTCGAAGGATCATCACACCCTCGGCGTTTAGGAGCCCAGTGGTCACCGCATAGTCGTAGATGGCGGCGACCTGATCGGCGCTATCGGGTAGCCCGTCGCCATTGCTGTCGACGATTGGAGTACCGCCGGCCGAGATCGCATCAAGGGCTGGTGGGGAAGACATGGCCGCTCTCACGATTGTCGCCGCATTTGGCGTGGTCTCGCTTGCCGGTCGATCGAACGACGCCATCGTCGCCTCCATGGCGGCGAGAGTGTCAGGGGACGTCAAGTCGCCTTCGAGATAGACGTACCCGGTGCCGCCGCCTTGTGATGGGTAGTGCTCGCTGAGCTTGTCGAGGCTCGCAACGGAGTCGCTGCCCTCCGGAAGGAAGTCGGTGAACTGGAATCGTCGCTCCACCTGTGTAAACAGGAACGCCCCGAGAATCGCGATCACAGCAACAACCGGCAGCGTTACTACTCGCCATCGCGCCATGAAGTGGACAACGCTCCCCGCCGCGGTGAACCCGTGTCCCGCTCCACGAATCTCGTCAACCAGCAGTCGCCCTGCGGCGACTGCCTTCGTGTTGCGGCGCTTGGTCCACCAGTAGGGCAGTGCCAAGCAAAGACCCAGGAAGATAAGAAAGACCGCGGCGCCTATCGAAGGCATCACAACGGTCATCGAGACCATGATTCCGCCAAACAGGGCCGTTAGTACGAAGAGAGCCTTGTAGCCAAGCATCAGGCCGAGGTCGGCCGGTTGCCCTTTGAGCCGATCTTCGATTCCGAGCAGGACCCGGGGCGACAACAGCCCAAGGAACATGTAGGCGATGAGCAAAGCTATTGCGGCACCGATACCGAATTCGGTGATTGCTTCGACGCCAGATACGACGTTCGATAGGAATGCAGCCGCTGAAGTCACCGCTGCCAACAGCAGCGCCTTGAATACGGCCGTCATCCCCAGCGGGTAGGCCCGTTTGCGAGAGTGACCCTCCACCTGGGCTTCTCTTGCTCGCCCTGCCCCGTGGATAAAGAAGTCGACACCGAAAGAGATCATGGCTATCGGGACTATCAGTTGCAGGAAGGGCGACACGTCGAGCTGGACGATGGCAACAACGCCGTTGTACGTCATCATCGTCACCCCGAGTCCTGCGGCGACCACGGCACCGGCCCAATATGAACGCATCAGGCCACCAACCAGTAACACGATCAGTGCGACCGCAAGGAAGATGTAGGGGCCACCGGCGAGGAACGAGTCCTCGAACTCGGTTTCGATGCTGATGGCGACGCCCCACACATTGAGGTCTGCATCCTCCGCAAACGGTACATCGCCGTCACGCAGGATGGTCTGCGCTTCGATCAGCCAACCTTCGGTCTTTGAGATCTCCTTGGCCTCCGTGTCGGCGGCAAACGACTTGGGGTCGTAGCGGACGGAAGCACTGAAGGCGGGCGCCTCCCAGACCTCAATCACGCCGGCCGCGCTGGGTACCAGAACCTGAGCTGCGGCCGATGACAAAGTGAAGCGGAGTCCTGCCAAAGGCGAGTCGGCAGCCAGCAGACTCGACAGCGCTGCCTTCACTTCGTCGTCGCTGGCTCCTTCGAGACCATTCGGGAGCGCACCATCGACTGCATCTGCCACCGAGAAAATTCCATCGAACTCAATCCCGAGGTCGATATCGACCCCGGTGACGAGCCGGTCATTGAGCGGGAGACCGTCGACGTCCTCGGTAGCGTTGCGCAAGTTGTCAGACCGCTGCTTGAAGTCGAGGAGGTGGTCCCGGGTGAGCACATCTGCGCCGTCGGGGTTCTCAACCAGGAACAGTGCTCCGGCGACTGCGGTGTCGGGATCGAATACATCAGCTGCTCGGTCGCGGATGTCAAAGATCTCGCCGGTCGGGTCGAAGTTGACCTGCTCCTCGTTTGCGATCATTGGAGCAACGACCGCAAGGACCACCGCCAAGACAACGACAATCGAGGAAATGATGCCGATCCTGCGATTGACGAACTCAAAGAACGGATAGGCGCGTCGATTTTGCTCTGCCATGGTCTTCCCTCACATGGTTGGCGGAACCCGACCCCAGCCGGGCCAGGATCAAGGCTACGCCGCAATTGAAGAGACGGCGAGGTTGGATATGCACAATTCGGAAGATGGGATCGATCGCCGGTGAATCCCTGCGTTGAACCGAGCATGGGATAAGCTGCGGTCAACTCATGAGCGACCCAAACACCCTGGGCGGCATCGTACGGCGCCGTCGTCTTGAATCTGGATACTCCCTCGGTCAGCTGGCCTCCAAGGTCGGCAAGACCGCCGCGGAGGTGCGTGCCTGGGAACGTGATGCCGAACTCCCCGAGCACGGCATCATCGAACGTCTCGTCGAGACACTCGAGCTGGATCTCAACGACATCAACAAACGGCTCGAAGAAGGCAAGAAGGCCTTTGAAGCTGAGAAGAAGGCGGCTGCCGTGGCGGTCGTTGAGAGCCACGAGGAACAACTACCAGAGCCTGAGTTGCCGGTCGAGTTCCCCGAATTCATCGAGCCGGTCGCAGAAGAGGAAGCCGAGCCGGTCGCAGAAGAGGAAGCAGAGGAAGAGCTTCCCGGCTTTGCCGTAGATGACCCGTTCACCCCACCAACCGATGAAGCCGGCGAACCCGTTGTGGAGGGGCCGGCGGATCCGGAGTTTGACCTCCTAGACGCCCCAACCGAAGCTGTTCCGGTTCCGGTCATCACCGATACCGCTGCCGCAGCCAGAGCCTCTCGTGCGGCCGAGGCGGTCGAACAGGCCCCACCGCTTCCGCAGGTCGAGTCGGCACCCGACGCAGACCCTGGCCTGCTCCGTTACCTCGAACCGCTGCGGCTCCTGTTCGACCCAAAGAGCCGATATCTCTACTGGATCAGGGCTGGCTTGACAGTCGTGGTCATGCTGGTCTTTGCGGTGATCTTCTTTGATCAGCTTGGCAAGCTGTTGGATGCAGTCGGGGAGCTTCTCGATACCATTGAGCCATCCGCCAAGGACCCGGACGATCTTGACGCCCTGGGTTTCATACTTAGTTGAACGCCCGAATCAGCAGGCCGGCAGCCGCCACCGTCGACACCGCCAGGATTGCGGGGCGCAACGCCGTTGCATCCAGCCGGTGACGCAGCAGTGAACTCACCACATAACCCGTAGCTAGGGCCGGGAATAGAAGAACGGCGAGCAGAACATCATCCCCGGTGATTCGGTCGCCGAGGATCCGCAGGACGACCGTGACAGTGAGACCCGCCGAGAAGAACAGGGCAAGACTGGAGCGGACCGTTGGTCCTTTGCCGTCCTTGAACAACAACGCGGCGGGCGGTCCCCCCATTGAGGCGACCATGCCCATGATCCCGGCGATGACGCCGGTGCTGAAATCTGTTGCCGGGCTGCGGGGAACCGTCAGGCCGGCGCCGAGAATGGCGACGGCAACCAGCACCGAGGCTGCGATACCGATGTCAAGGCTGCGCTGTGTCGCAAAACCCAATAGAACTAGCCCGATTACGGCGCCGGGGATACGACCCGCCAGCATCCAGACGACGGCGGGGGCTTCGATATAGGTCCTCTCCCTCCAGGTCATGGAAATCGCCAGGGGCACCGCCAACAACAGTTGGGGGACGGGGGCGAGGACTGGGTTCACCAAGGAGAGAATCGGCACCGAGAGTACGGCGAATCCGACGCCGATAGTGCCCTGCACGATTGCACCAAGCACGGTGATGACGAGAGCGATGGCGAGTTCGGTCGGGGAGACGGGCATGGTCATCCAGAAGGGGGATCGCGAGTATGCCACCGATCGGGGGCAGGACCGAGCGGGCGACCTCAAAACAAAGGACCTTGCGATCTTGCGAAGACAGTGATTACGATGCCGCTCGCCAGCCGACCACCATTCTGATTGCAGGAACGTGCACCGAACCCAAGTCAAGAAGCGCCGCAACGCGGGCATGTCCCGCTCCCGGCTCGCAGGTCTCCTCGTCCTGCTTGCCGTTGTTCTATCTGCATGTTCAGGGTCGGGGCCACAGACGGCGCTAAACCCTGAAGGCCCGATCGGTCGTACCATCGACGATCTGTGGGAGCTCGTCTTCATCATGGCGACAGTGGTGTTTGTCATTGTGCAGGCGGCACTTGTCTACACGATCATCCGCTTCCGGGCCCGCAAAGGCGACGACAGCGAGCCGGTGCAGATGCATGGCAACACCAAACTCGAAATCATGTGGACGATCATCCCCGTTGTTATTCTTGCCAGCATCGGATATCCCATCGTCAAGGGGATCTTCGATGTGCGAGCCATTGCCGAAGGCCCAGACGTTTTGCAGGTTCAAGTCACCGGTCATCAGTGGTGGTGGGAGTTCGAGTACATCGATCTGGCCGACGAGACCGGCCGCACTCTCGTCACAGCGAACGAACTCTTCATTCCAGAGGACACGAAAGTCAACCTGACTATGACCTCGGCGGATGTCATCCACAGTTTCTGGGTACCGATTCTGGCCGGCAAACGTGATGTCGTTCCGAACCGTGTCAGCAACATGACGCTGATCGCCGACAACCCCACTGCCCCCGACGCCCCCCATCCCGGACAGTGCGCCGAATACTGTGGGCTGGCCCACGCCGATATGAGGTTCAAGGTCCATGTGCGTACTCAGGCTGATTTCGATACATGGGTCGACGGTCAACTGACCCCAGCGGCCATTCCTGCGACAGGTACCGCCGGCAGCGGATATGAGACATTCAACATCACGTGTGTGGCGTGTCACAACGCAACCGTTGCGGACTCGGATGGCGCTGTCGATCTCGGGCCGGTGCGCACCATCGAAGTTGACGGCGTGACCTTCACCTCATCGCTTGCCCCAAATCTCACGCACTTCGGACAGCGAACCACCTTCGGCGCCGGAACTTTCGAGAACACCAGTGAACACCTCGCCGAGTGGCTTTCCGATCCATCCTCAATCAAACCGATGCGTCCCGAGTTCAACGACATCGCAGGAGGCCGCATCCTCGGTATGCCAAATTTCAATCTGTCGAACGATGAGATCAACAACCTGATCGCACTCTTGGAAGGGTGGGAGTGACATGGTGCTCGACACCGAGAAGGATCTAGCCTCCTCCGAGCCATCAGGTCTGTGGAGCTGGATAACCACCGTCGATCACAAACGAATCGGCCTCTTGTATGCCGTTTCGGCGCTGATCTTTTTCTTTGTTGCCGGACTGGAGGCGCTGCTACTCCGCCTCCAGCTGTCTACTCCGAACGGCACGGTGCTTAGCGCCGATGCCTATAACCAGCTCTTTACGATGCACGGGCTCACGATGCTGCTTGTCGTGGTCATGCCGGTCGGGGCCGCGTTCATGAACTACTTCATCCCGCTTCATATCGGAGCCAGGGATGTGGCGTTCCCCCGGGCAAATGCGTTCAGCTACTGGCTGTTCTTGTTCAGCACTGTGATGCTGCTTTCGTCATTCCTGCTCGGTGGAGCTCCCGACGGCGGCTGGTTCGGTTATGCGCCTCTATCGACACAGCTGGAAGAGTTCGTGCGCATGGACTTCTACGCCATCGGCGCCCAGCTTCTGGGCATTGCCTCGATCATGGCATCTGCCAATTTCATCGCAACGGTGTTCACGATGCGGGCGCCGGGCATGACTCTGATGCGGATGCCGGTGTTCACCTGGATGGCAGTCGTCGTCTCCTTCTTGCTCATCTTCTCACTGCCGATCTTCGGTGTCGGGCTCTTCCAGATGTTCTTCGATCGCAATTTCGGAGCGCAATTCTTTAGCGGTACCGGTGACCCGTTGCTGTGGCAACACCTCTTCTGGCTGTTCGGCCATCCTGAGGTGTACGTTCTTGTTCTCCCGGCAATGGGCATCGTGTCGGAGATCTTCCCGACCTTCAGCCGCAAGCCGCTGTTTGGGTACCCGTTTGTGGTGTTCTCCGGCATCGCCATTGGGTTTATGGGCTTTGGGGTTTGGGCGCACCACATGTACACCGCAGGTCTGGGGCCGGTAGCCGAGGCCGGGTTTGGTGTGGCAACCATGATGATTGCCGTGCCAACCGGCGTGAAGATCTTCAACTGGATCGGCACGATGTGGGGTGGCAAGGTCAAATTTGAGTTGCCGATGATGTTTGCCATCGGATTTGTCTCTCTGTTTGTGATCGGCGGTCTCTCCGGCGTGCTCCACTCGGTCGTGCCCTCTGACTATCAGCAGCATGACAGCTACTTCGTGGTCGCCCACTTTCACTACGTCTTGTTTGGTGGTGGCGTCTTCGGATATGTCGCAGGCGCCTACTACTGGTACCCGAAGTGGACCGGACGGATGCTCGACGAGAAGCTCGGCAAGTGGCACTTCTGGCTGATGCTTGCTGGGTTCAATATGACGTTTGCGCCGATGCACATCCTCGGCCTCAACGGGATGGCGCGACGGACCTACCGCTACCCGGAAGGTCTTGGCTGGGAGTTCTGGAACCAGGTTGCGACCGTCGGTGCGTTCATCATCGGGGTCTCATTCCTGTTCTTCGCATGGAACGTGGTCAAGAGTCGGAAACACGGCCGTATCGCCGGCAACGATCCGTGGGACGGCAGAACCCTAGAGTGGACGACCACTTCGCCACCGCCGGTTCACAACTTCGATCAGGTTCCAGTAGTCGAGCACCTTGATGACTTCTGGCATCGCAAGTACGCAACCGATGATGAGGGGCGTGCGGTCAGGATGCCCGATGTCGGCGGGGGCACTATTGCCACAGAAACTGACACCGGCGGCGAAGGCGAGCATGAGGACATGCACATGCCTTCACCGTCCTACTACCCGATCATTTCTGCTTTCGGCATCGTCTTTGTTGGCTATGGCCTTGTGTACATTCCCGGTGGCTGGGTGGCAGTGGGAATCGGATCAGTGATAGCCATGTGGGGACTGTTCGGGTGGTCACTCGAACCTGTAACAAGGGACGCAGATCATGACTAGCCAGACGGCGCCTGTGGAGGCGCATGACCCGCACGATGTGCGTCCTATCCGCAAGGCGGCAATGTGGGTGTTCCTTGGCTCGGAGGCAATGTTCTTTGGCTCGATGATCGCCACGTTCCTTCTCTACCGGAACACGACGGCGGACGGCCCCGGGTCTGAGATTTTCAACATCCCGTTCACTTCGGCCAGCTCATTCGTGCTGTTGATGAGTTCGTTGACAATGGTGCTGGCCCACAACTCGTTCGAAAAACGAGATGCCAGGGCCACCCGGATCTGGTTGCTTGCGACTGCCCTCCTCGGCATCACGTTCCTGGCAGGCCAGATCTTCGAGTTCACCGAATTTGTTCACGAGGGTCTCAAAGTATCCACCAGCTCGTTTGGATCAGCGTTCTTCTTGCTGACCGGCTTCCACGGTGCTCACGTTGCCATCGGTGTCACCATGCTGATGGCGATGTTCTTCCTGTCCCTAGATGGCAGACTCCATGAGGACCGCGGATTAAACGTTGAGCTCGTTGGTTTGTACTGGCACTTTGTCGACATCGTCTGGATCATTATCTTCACCGTCGTCTATCTACTGCAGGTCTGAGCCATGGCAGAAACAGCACATCGCGCCCATCCCACCCCAGCTATGTATTGGGGCATTGCGGCATTCCTCGCCGTCGTAACTGCAATAGAGATCGCCATTCCCGGGATCTCGGCGTTGGACTCCGTCAAGGTGCCGCTGCTGTGGGGGCTCGCCATCGTCAAATTTGGCACCGTCGTCATGTTCTTCATGCACCTGCGTTACGAAAAGAAGCTCTATCGGACACTGTTCCTGTTTGGTGTGATCGGTGTGGTGCCGCTCATGCTGGTCATGCTTCTGTCGATGGACGCCTTCTAGCCATGATGGGCGCCCTGCTCGCCGCTGCCGATTCGGTCCGGATCAGCGACGTAACTCCGTTCCATCTCCACCTCGACGTTGTCGGTGTCTTGGGAGCCATGGTGGTGCTCTACGAATACGGCTTACGACGGCTGGCGCCGATCCACGCTCCTCGTGGCGAGGTTGTCGTGACCTCAGGCCAGCGTAAGGCCTTCTATGCGGGGATTCTTTCGCTCTATGTCGTATCGACGTGGCCGGTCCACGATATTGGCGAGAGCAGCCTCTTCATGTTCCATATGTCCGAGCATCTGGTGTTTGGACTGGTCGCGCCACCTCTGTTGTTGGCGGGAACCCCGTGGTGGCTGATCCGTCTTGCGGTCAAACCCGTACTGCCCGTGTTGAAAATCGTCACCAAGCCGCTTGTTGCTCTGGCGTTGTTCAACGGGATGCTTGGCCTGATCCACGTACCGGCGGTCCTGAACTTGATGCTGGAGAATGAGTTCGCCCACTTTGGCCTCCATGGGATCTTGTTCGTGACTGGGATATTCATGTGGTGGCCAATTCTTGGTCCGATCCCAGATATCCCGCAGCTGTCACCGTTCATGGCGATGGGATACCTCTTTCTTCAATCGTTGGTGCCAGCGACCTTCCTCACGTTTGGTCAGTCGCCGTTGTATCCCATATACGAGACGTTTCCTCGGCTGTGGGGCATTTCGGCATTGGACGATCAAATCATGGCCGGGTTGATCATGAAACTTGGCGCAGGCTTCCTGCTCTGGGGCTACATCGCCTGGATCTGGTTCTCGTGGTGGAACGACGAACAGCGCTACAACACTGCTACGCCGCGGGTGAGTGCGACCAAGACCTGATCCAAGCCAATAGGCATGGTGCTGGCTACGTGTATGGGTTCTTGATGAACGCTGACCCTGAATCAGACACACGTTTCGGCGAGCAGTCGGTAACAGCGCAGGCTAGGCGGTGCCGTTGTCTCCCTTGGATCCTCCGAGGTAGGCAGCGGCCGCCGCACCAAACAGGACGAGGGCAGCTGCGCCGCCAAAGATGGCGATAGCCGCGACTCCCTCGGCTGCAAGGAGCAACTGGGCAAGAGCGACGGCAAGCGCCGCGATGACCACGATGGCCAGCATCGGCCCGCTGACGGCCTGCATCGCTGCTTTCATCATGGCGCCCGTGCTGGCCGGCGCTGCTTCGCCTTCGAGGCCAACGATGCTTTTGGCAGCAAGTGTGGAAACAACCCAAGCGGTAAGGGCTCCGGCGACAAGCCCGGCGCTCAGTGCGCTCAGCCCAAGAGCGACGAGGGTCACCGTGACGATGCCGCTTTCGGCGTCGGCGCCGAAGCCGAGTCCAGCCCGGAGGACTCCGTAGCCGGCGGCGACGGCAGCAACGAGGCCGAAGGGCATAACGTGGGCGAGCTCAAAGCGGGTCACGCTTTCGTCGCCGTCAGAGCTGGCCCCGTATGCGATTGCGGACACCGCGACACCACCAAGCAAGGCTGCAACGACAGTGGCGAGATACAAGGCTCCGCCGGTAACGACCAATTCGGCGTCGCCGCCGCTGCTCAGGCCGACTGTTTCCATCGCATAGCGACCCGCAAAGAGGGCCAGCAGGACAATGGCGATCAATCCACCGGAAAGGGCTCCAGCTAGAACGACTGTCGAACGTTGTTTCAAGACTCACTCCGACTCGGCAACGATCGAGATTGTAGTTGCCTACGTTGCGGCTCGTTCTTCGACCCGATGACCAGGTCCTAGAGGCAGAAGTTGACCGAAGCATCGACCGAATAGATCCCCATGATCTGATCGGTTCCTTCGTTGCCGCTGTCGAGAACGGGTCCCCACAGCAGCAGGTTTCCGCTGCTGCCGCGCAGCTCAAAGATCTGGTCGAGCTCAGGATCGGCGACGACTTCGATATCGAAGGCGGAGTAGATATTTCGCAGTTGGGTGACGTTGTCGCCGAGTTTGAGCCCGCTCAGCGTCTCCAGTTCGGCGGCACCGGAGCTGGCCGCACCCTCGTAGGTCAGGTCGAGCCGGTAGCCGCTGAAGGTCTCGGTTCCGTCCGGGTCGACAACGATGATGGCGGCCAGAGCGCCGAATTTCACTACACGTACCGGCTGATTGTCACACGCTCCATAGGTGCTATCAGCGGTGATGGGCCCGGTGTCGCTGGTCGGCTCCCCGAGGGTTGCGACGAGCTGCCCAACCGCTTCCGATGCGTCGGCACCGAGGCTTATCGGGCCGATCCCGTTGGTCTGCAGAGTCAAGTCGCTCAGAGGAATTGGGTTACCGACTGCGGCATATGGCTCGAAATCGATAGGAGCTTCAGTTGTGGTTGTCGTGGTGGTCTCGTCAACCGTCGTTCCGTCGGTGGTATCGGTGTCTCCGGAGGCGACGGTCTCGTCGGTTGGTGCTTGGGTTGTTCCCGGCGCGATGCCGTCGGCAGATGTCTCGTCGTCTCTGGTCAGGTTGAAGACGGCGATGCTGAGGACCACAAGCAGGAGTCCGAGAATCAGCCCGGTCAGCAGAGGGCTGCGTGGTGGTGTTGCCGGCGGCAAGGCCGGGTCCTCGAGCGGCGGCAACGGTTCCTCGCCGGTCAGGCCCATCAGGCCCTCGTAGGGGTCGTATTCAGGTGGTGGTGGGGGTTCGTAGCTGTCGCTCACGTCATCTCAGAGGATCGGGTTCCCCATCATATTGCTGGGGACGCGGAAAAGCGGGTTACTCGGGTGTTTCGGCCGGTGAGGCCGCAAAGTATTCGTCGAGCAAGTCATTGAATGGAGTGGTGGCAACCAGCACCTGCGCACCCTCGGAGGTGAGGTAGTTCTCGACGGGAATCCTGAGGCGAATGACGTCATCCGACCGGAGTCCGCGGAGGTCCCAGGCCAGGCCAGCTGCGTCGGCCAAGCTCAGCTGGTTGTCGAGCGTGAATGCATTGCCAACCGAGCGGACGACGCCGGCGAGCTCTTGTGGAGAATCGAACTCGGACGCCTTCTCCAGCATCGCCAAGATGACATCTTGTTGTCGTTCGTTGCGGGTGAGGTCGCTGACATCCTGCATTATTCGCCACACCCCGTTGACATACTCAAGAGTCGTCCGAGATCGCACCCACGCCAGTGCCTGGGCTCCAGTTGCATTGGTGCAGCCCGCCGGCAGGTTCAGGAAGGCTTTGCGATCCCGCACCGGATAGTCGACGCAGATCTCGATACTGCCAACCTCGTCGATGATTTCTTCGAATCCGTCGAAGGTGAACAAGGCGAAGTGATCGACACCAACGCCGGTGAAGTCGGCGACCGCACCAGACAGCAACGTGGCGCCATTGATCTCTTCTCCGCAGCCGCTGAAGTTGGCGTTGAGCCTGGTGTACGCCTCGGCACATCGATTCGGCAGGTACAGATCTCGTGGAAGTGAAACCAGTATCGGTGCCGATCCGTCGGTTGGAAGCATCACCAAGATGATCACGTCGGCTCGGTAGTCGCCAATGTCCGACCCAACGACCATGTAGGTGTCATAGGTGCCACGGTCGCTGGGTGTTGCGGTGACCGCGGTCGCCGCTTCGGGCGTCAGAGACTCACCTGCAGCCGCCGGTGGGGGGACCTCGGGGAGTTCATCAAGGGCGATCTCATCAAAGGAGTATCGCTCCACGTCTTGCCAGGAATCCCATACGCTGTACAAGTTCCAAGCTGAGTAGACCGCAAGCAGAATGAAAGCTGTACTGAGAATCCGCTTGAGAGAGCGGCTCCACAGCGTTCTCTTGTCGCGACGGCTGTCGGCCTTGTTGACGATGTAGCCGATGGGTGGTGCGCCGATCTCGGCGAGGCTTTCGCCGATGGTGGCGATCCCTCGTGCGTCCACCTCCGGGGTGACAACGAGGATGGTTCCGTCGGCGTGGGTCGCCACCTGCTGCAGGCAGGTGTCCCAGCCAACGGGAGCCGTGTTGACTATGAGAAGGTCGGCGTGTTCGGTGAGTTCGTCGATCGTTTCGGCGAGCGCCATGCCGCGCAGGGCCTCGCCGCGGTCTTCGATGTCTGATCCCACGGGTATGAATGGAAGGGAGTTGGCGTCATCGATCTTCCACAGCCTCGAGGCTTCTTCAAGGGTGGCCGTGCCGTTGGCAAGATCGGTCCATCCGGGGACGGGTTCTGTCCTGCCGTATTCGGACATTCCGCCTTCTGGGTCAGCGTCGATGAGGACGACCCGCCGCCCCATTCTGGTGGCTGCTGTTGCGAGGTTCATGGCGACTGTCGTGGAGCCGAGTCCCGGGGAGGAACTCGTAACCATGATGACCTGACCCTTGGTTGCCTGTTCGAGTGCGGCGATTGCATCGAGGTAGACGGTGGCCGCATCGGAGTCTGGGTCGCCAAGTGTGGGGGTAGGCCTGCCCTCGGTGCCGGGGACATAACCCAGGATTGGCGCAGTGGCCACTTTCGCAAGGCTGGGGCCCTGTGCAGACCGCATCCACAGTATCCAGACGATGCCGGTCACGATTCCGCCGACGATGGCCGCCCCGAATGTTCCAGCAGATGAGCGCCAGTCAGACGCGATGATCCAGAACACAATCAGACCCAGTCCGACTGAGACGATGTTGGGAACCGTCACGACGCGTTTGAGCCGGCCCCCTGAATTGTGTTGTGAGTCGCTATCCATAGCGGGTTACCTCGGCTGGCTGCCAGTCGGGCAATGTTAGATGGTTGAGAATCGTCAAGCTGCGGCGCACGGTGCGGCGGTGATTGTCTGCGCCCTTGACCACCATTGTGTCACGGCGTTCCGTTGGGGCCGCCGTCGCAGGCACGAGGCGAGTAGATACCTTCGATGACTCCGTCTGACGCATTGCTGGTGACCGGTCCCCACAGAAGTGTTGCGTTGTCGCTGGAACGCAACAACAAGAAGTGTTGTGATCCTTCGATTTCGTCGAATGCCAAACCCGACTGGAGATAGATGGCGTCAAGTTTTGCGACAGTGTGTCCAAGCGCAAGGCCGGAACGGCTGGTAATTGCTTGGGTGGGGTGATCACTTTCGGTTGCGTCGAGCCGATAGCCGACGAGAACCTCTTGGTCTCCGTCGATGCGGAAGACAGTGGTCAGTCCATCCCAGACATAGGCGACGCCCTGCTCGCCATCGCAGAGTCCGAGCTCGGTTCCTGCCTCATGTCGGGCATCGGGTTGTCCCAGGCTCGCAACCAAACGTCCCAGATACTGTGCATCGGCATCGAAAGAGAATGGCCCGAGGGCAAAGGCTCCAAGCGTCAGATCCTGGACGGCGATGGCGGCTCCCTCCGCCTCGAGCGGAGGCAGGATGGTTGTCGTCGTAGTGGTCGGAGGGGTGGTGGTCGTTGTTGGCGCAGTAGTCGTCGGTGACGTTGTCGTTGCCGCGGTCGTGTTTGTCGTTGCTGTGGTTGTATCGCTTGCAGCTGTCACGGTCGTCGTCGGGGCGGCGGTGTCGTCTCCATCGCCGCTGAAGACTCCGGACAACGCTGCTAGCACCAGTGCCAGCCCGAGCGCCGCTCCGACGAGCAGGCCCCACGGGCGTCGAGGTTTTGCGGCTGCCGGATCTGGCGAAACCGCAGCGGTGCTGACAGCCTCGCGTTCTTCAACTGAGGCGGCGACGATCTCGGGTGTCAACGGTGGAAGTCGCTCACCAATCTTGGTATCGATCCAGGTGTGACCACACTGCGGGCAGATAGGTTTGGCCACTGGGCGGGCGGTGCCGCAGTAGACACACAGGCCTTCTCTGGTGGGGGTTTGTTCACTCACGAGAACGTAGCTTACGATCCGCGAGGGGTTCTGGGTGAATTTCCCGCAGATTCTGTGTCAGGCTTCCAGCCGTTTGCGTAGCGCTTCAGGGCTGGTGACGGGCAAATCACAGACAAAGTCTCGGCAGACATGGGCTGCCGCAGCGCCGCCTGCGGTACCGCGATCGTGGAGCAGCGGCACCTCCGAGTCGGCGAAACCAACGGCGACGATGCAGTTGGGTCGATAGGTTTCCCACATCACTCGCTCCAGCGGAAGCCGGTCCGCAGCGGCCCCGACGATGGCCACCTCTTTGAGTCCAAGATGGGAAGCGGCCAGTACGCCGAGCAGGTGGGCGACTGCGTTGGGGGCTTGTTCCAAGAGACGGGCGGCGCCACGGGCGATGCCGTCGATGTGAGGAGTGGCAATCCCGGTGTACGCCGAATGCATGAGTAGCGCTTCCGCCGCAAGCGAGTTGGCCGACGGGAGTGGATTGTCGGCGAAGTCCTTTGGTCTTGCGATGAGGTCGGTGGCATCAATACCGGGCGAGTAGAAGCCATCCTCATCGCCGAAGAGGTCGACCATCTCGGTGGTCAGCCGTTCGGCCTCCCGATACCAATTCTCATCGCCGGTCGCCTGAAATAGTGTGAAGAGTCCGATGGCCATGGCGGCGTAGTCGTCGCAGAAGCCGGGGCCAGAAGCCCTTCCCTGTCGCCACGACCGCAGCAGACGGCCGTCGTCTCGTGTCATTGTCGTGGTCACGAATTCGGCGATTCCAATGGCCGTATTCAGATAGTGACTCGAGTCGAGCACAGCGGCAGCCTCGGCAAACGCACGGAGGGCCAATCCGTTCCATGAGGCGATTACCTTGTTGTCGCGGCCAGGGGCGATGCGCTGGGCGCGGACACTCCGCAGAGCGGCGTCAGCGCGTTCCTTGGCTTCGAGGACGGCGGTGACGTTCGTTGCGTGTCGGTCGGCGAGCTGGTGATAGCTCATGGCCAGATTGAGATTGTTGGCCCCTTCGAAATTGCCTTCTTCAGTCACGCCATATAGAGACCCAACGACATCGGCATCATCTCCGACGATGCTGGAGAACTCGTCGTAGGTCCATACGTAATACTTACCTTCGACTCCTTCTGAGTCGGCGTCTTCAGCAGCGTGGATGCCACCGCCGGCGTCTCGCATGTCATTTGCGAGGTAGTCCAGGACCTCGGTTGCGGTCTGGGTGTAGCGAGGCTCGTCGAGAACTTGGCCGGCCCACAGATAGACCCTGGCGAGCAAGGCGTTGTCGTAGAGCATCTTCTCGAAGTGGGGGATGAGCCACTTGTGATCGACCGAATAGCGAGCGAAGCCGCCGGAGATCTGGTCGTAGATGCCGCCGGCTCGCATTGCGTCGAGGGTGGTGCGCAGCATCGGTTCGATGGTCGTTCGGGTGGTGGGGTCGAGGACTATCGAGCGTAGAAGGAACTCCAAGGCTGGGGCCTGTGGGAATTTTGGTGCTCCGCCGAAACCTCCCCAGTCTGCATCGTGAGCGGATGCGAGGGTTTTGACTGCGGCGGCCGCGGCGTCGACCACGATTGGTGGCTCGGCAGCCGGCATGCCGTTGCGCACTGCATCGGCGAGTCGGCCTGCCTGGTCGGTCAGCTCGGGGCGCTTCGTTTTCCATGCGTCGATGACGCTCTCGAGAACCTGCCGGAACGACGGCATTTGGCTGTGGGCTTCCTTGGGGAAGTAGGTACCGGCAAAGAAGGGCTCTCCGGTCGGGGTCAGGAACACGGTCATTGGCCAGCCGCCGTGCCCGCTCATTGCCTGGAGCGCATCCATATAGATGCGATCAACATCGGGTCGTTCTTCACGATCAACCTTGACGTTGACATATTCGGAGTTCATGTACCGGGCGGTTTCGTCGTCTTCAAATGACTCGTGGGCCATGACGTGGCACCAATGGCACGCCGAATAGCCAACCGACAGCAAGATCGGCCGATCTGTCGATTGTGCCAACTGGAATGCCTCCTCACCCCACTCGAACCAGTCAACCGGGTTGTCCTGGTGCTGGAGGAGGTATGGCGAAGTGGATTGGGCGAGTCGATTTGGCATGTAGCGAGCCTACGCGTCCGCGGCGGCCTGGATGACGGGAGTGGTTGCCGGGATGGATTGGCGACTCGTGGACGGTGGCGTGGTCGTGACGATCAGGGCGATCGTCCGCTGGTGGTGTAGGTGTGGCCGAGCGGTGTGGTGAATTCGAAGTCGCCGCTTGGCAGAGGGCGGTAGGTCCAGCCGTGGCGGTGACGGATGGTGTGGTGGTGACGACACAGCGGGGCAAGATCATCCGTCTTGGTGATGTGTGACTCCGACCAGGGGATCCGGTGGTCGATGTCGCAGGCGGTGGCGGGCATCCGGCACCCCGGATGGACACAGGTGCGATGGCGGGTCTGGACCCGGCGCCGTTGTGCCGTGGTGGGTCGACGTCGGGTGATCCCACCATCGATCGGCATGCCGGTGTCAGGGTCAACAAGCGTCCATCGCCATTCTGTGTTCTGCTGGTTCTTTACCACCTGGCGGGCGATGTCGGCGATGACGGGCCCGTAGCCGGCCAACTCGCCGGGGTTGTCGGCCAAACCGGTGAGCGTTGGGAGGTCGGTAAGTAATTCAACCCCGCCTTTACAAGTGTGGCTGGCCTGCGTTCCTGAGAGGAGGTCAAGCAAGATGTCGGTACGTAGTTGGTCCATGGTGCGGGTGTCACCGTTGCGTTTTGCGTGTAGAGCCAATTGATTGATGTTTGCTCGGGCGGCCGCGGCCCGCTCCGGGCTGAGGCTAAGAGCATGAAGCTCGGAGGTGCCATCGACGGTGGGCTCAAAGATCACTCTGCGGTCCTCGACCGCACGCTGATAGCGATCCTTGGCGTCATCAGGGTCGACCTCGATACACAGTTTCCGCAGTTTGGCCTGGAGTTGCCCGGTGGTTAGCAGGGGAGCATCACCGATGACTTCGTCGACAATGCTGCGTGCCCCGGCAATGGTCAGGTGGAGGGTGTTGTTGACGATGACACGGGCTCGGCGGACGTCGATGGTCCCTTCGCACAGCGCATCCCAAACACCGGGGAGCCGCCGCTGGAGTTCAAGCGCCAACGTCATCTCTGCGTCGGCGGCTCTGCGTGTTAGGCGTAGCGCCGCCGCTATCTCGGCCGCACCGGCTGCGGCGGCTTCATCGGCGAAGCCCCCGTCATCATCCTTGCAGGCATCGACTACTGCGGTCATGGCGTGGTAGGAAAGGGCCGCATAGTGGGCTTGCATCCGTTGGTGAGCTTGCAGCACCCGGATCCGGTCGTAGCCAGAGCACTGGTTGATGTCGATGTCGTCGAGAACGGCGGCAAGCACATATCCCGGCGGTATCGCATCGAGGTTCTCCGGAACCCATTCTGTTTCAGCGGTGAGAGTTCTACCGAACATACGTTCGATGATATCGACTGTTACCGACAGGTTCTAGGGGTGTGGAAAGGTCACGGGCGCTGTCCGCGGAGTGTCGGGGGTAGCCTTCGAGCACGGTTCCGCTCGGTGTTGCACTATTCGGGCTCCGACTGCGGCGCAAGGGGATCCTCCGCTAGAGATGGGAACGTGCATGACTTTCGCAGTGGTGACGACGGTAAAGGTTCGGCCTGGCTCCATCGACGAGTTGGCAGCATTGTTTGATTCGACTAATCGCGATCTTGTTGCCAGCCACGACGACTGGCTCGGTGCGTGGTTTACAGCGAATCGGGTCACGAGCGAGGTGACGGTTATCGCCCGATGGCGCGATGCCGATTCGTACGCAACTCTCAGGAACAGCCCCGAGTTTCAGGTGGTAATGGCTAGCTTTGCCGCAGAGTTCACTGGGCCGCCGCAGGTTTCGGTCAACGAGATTCTGGTCGAGATGTAGCTACCCATCGCCGCTCTGCTACACAGCGACATTGACCTGGAAGGATATGTCGGGAAGGTCAGCGGCGCCGAGGGTGTGCGATGCGCTTCCCGGGGACATTCTTCGAGCGCAGTCCTGTGGACCGGGTCAGTTCGGCCAGGTCGTCGTAGGCGTCCATGGCCAGCGGCTCTTCGATCCACGCCACACCGGCTTCGGCGCAGGCGTCGGCAAATCTTTTTGCACGGCCGAGGTCCCACACCGGGGCATCGCCGACGATGGTCACCCGCCACCCCTGGTTGGCGTCGACCGCGATCTTCATGCGGTCGCCCATCGCCGCAGCCGTCTCGGTCACGTGGCGA
>RCND010000453.1_pt1 | contig 23319 bp, 17 predicted proteins | sample 2041351 | NCBI WGS metagenome assembly RCND01 (sample SAMN09708230, study PRJNA481090) | Marine sediment metagenome, whole genome shotgun sequencing project. | biome: marine sediment; feature: ocean; material: sediment; isolation source: Sewage treatment plant 12B marine sediment (STP12B) ... | reverse complement strand
ACTGAGGTTCTGACCCTGCACAAAGGGATTTCGCGCAAGGCAGCCGAGGCAGAGTGCGTCTCGATGCTGGATGCTGTGCAAATTCCGGATGCCAAGTCACGGATGAACATGTATCCGCACGAATTCTCGGGCGGAATGCGGCAGCGGATCATGATCGCAATGGCGCTATTGTGTCGCCCGCGCCTGCTAATCGCGGACGAGCCGACAACAGCGCTGGATGTGACGATTCAGGCGCAGATCATGACCTTGCTGGCCGAGGTGCGGCGCGACTTTGACATGGCGATGATCCTGATCACACATGATCTGGGCATTGTGGCCGGCAGTTGCGACCGAACAGTTGTCCTCTATGGCGGCAGGGTGATGGAGCAGGGGCCGTCGGAGCCGTTGTTCGAGGCCCCGAGCCATCCTTATACGCTGGGGTTGTTGAAAGCAGTTCCGCGGCTTGATATTGACCAGGAAGAGTTGGAAACCATCCCCGGCGATCCTCCCGACATGTCGCGCCTACCAGAAGGCTGCCCCTTTGCCCCGCGCTGTGCCTTGGTCATCGACCGCTGCCGCACCGCGCAACCGTCGCTGGAACCGTGCCGGAGCCAACACAGAGCCTGCTTTGCAGATGTGGCGGCGGTTGTATGACCTTGTTGAGTGTCCGCAATCTGAGTGTCGATTTTGCCGTCAAACCGCGCGGGGCGTGGCCCTGGACCCCAGACCTTACACTGCAGGCCGTCAACGAGATCTCATTTGATCTTGCGGCGGGAGAGACGCTGGGCGTTGTTGGCGAGAGCGGTTCCGGCAAGTCGACCTTGGCACGCGCGATCGTGGGAACAGTGCCAATATCGGGTGGCAGTGTTCTTTACGACGGCAAGGATTTGGTGACCCTTTCATCCGAGGAGCGGCGCAGATTCCGCCGCGATATTCAGATGATCTTTCAGGACCCGCTGGCGGCGCTTAATCCACGTATGAACGTGGGCGAGATCATTGCCGAGCCGCTAACAACCCATCATCCGGACATCAAACGCAAAGAGGTGCGTAACCGCACTGCCGAGATGATGGAACGCGTTGGATTACTACCCAATCTGATCAACCGCTATCCGCATGAATTCTCTGGCGGACAGTGCCAGCGTATCGGCATTGCGCGGGCCCTGATTGGCGGGCCGCGGCTGGTGATCTGTGACGAACCTGTCTCGGCGCTTGACGTCTCGGTGCAGGCGCAAGTGGTCAATCTGTTGCGTCACTTGCAGCGCGACATGGGGGTGTCGATGATCTTTATCGCGCATGATCTGAGCGTGGTGAAACATATCTCCGATCGTACCATGGTGATGTATCTGGGACGGCAGATGGAACAAGCCGAGGCGCGCGCACTGGTACGCAAGCCGCACCACCCCTATACGCAGGCGCTGATCGCGTCGGTTCCGATCCCGGACCCAAAGCTCGAGAAAGCGCGTCATCGCCCGGTTCTGCAGGGCGAGCTTCCGTCTCCGCTGGCGCCGCCATCGGGCTGCGTCTTTCGTACCCGCTGCCCCAAGGTACAGGCGCTGTGCGCGAAAGAGCGTCCGATGCCGTCTGGCGCTGGGACCCATCAGGCCGCCTGCCATTTTCAGGGGCCATGAAGAGAATTCGGCGTTCGGAAAATGGAATTGGATGCGATAAAGTCAGCAGCATTCTGGCTGCGCATCGAAAGGTCAAACGCGTATCGTCAATCGGAAACACTCTCCTGCGGGTGCGGTCTTAATACTTCGTTAACCTCTATCAATGAAAGCTAATCTCGTCCCGTCGAAACTGGAGATGCGCAATGAATCTCGCTGTGGGCCTTGGTCAACTGTCTGATCGCCTGACTATGCGGTTCCTTGATTACACTGAGATTGCGCCAACTTCATCGTCAGTCAAGGCAGAGGAGCTAAGCATTATTCGGCAGGCGCAGTTGAGCGCCGTCATGTCGCTGTCACCGGCGATGATGATCGCAAATATCTGCAACGCATCCGCCCTCGTCCTGCTGGAATGGAGGCAGGATTCGCTGACGCTCGCAACTAGTATCTGGTGTGTTGTTGTCGTGATGTTTGCCGGCTACGGACTGTTCAGTGCGCGCCGGTTCCGGCGCAGCGCGCCGCGCCGCTGTTCCAGCAGAGGAGCGCCGGGCAAGATTGTGATTTCATCGGCGTTTTTGGCGGTGATCTGGTCTTATCCAGTCTTATTCTTGATGTTTGGCGGCACTTTGCTTGACATGATGTTTATCAGCGCTTTGACCGCAGGAATGATCGCGGGCGGCGCTCTGGCACTTTATCCGGTTCCGCTTGCGACGCTTGTATACATTGGAATTCTGTCGACAGCGGCTCTGCCCCAAGTGCTGTATGGGACGGCCGAGCAAACGCTGCCTTTCGTTATGGTGACAGCCGCGTTCATCGTCATTGTCTTATCGGCGGTCAAGCGCCACGCAGGTCTGTTTCTGTCAGAACTGCTGCGCAAACTCGAAGCAGAGCGGCAGCGCGACACCGTTACCCTGCTTCTCGAAAGTCATCAGGGTGCGGATGGTCAGTGCCTCTGGAGAAGCGATGATGATCTGCAACTGAAGACTGATCTTGCCCCGCTGGCCCAGATGTTGGGCCTTGGTGCAAAGGCGGACATGCCCAACGGCCTGACCGAATTTCTCATAGCCTGCGCAGCACAGCCCTATGATAATCAAGCCGCAGAGGCCCTGTCCGACCTGCTGAGTTCTGAAACCGGCAGACCAGATTACTTCGAACTCATGATTGTTGCCAATCAGGCCTCGATCTTCAAACTGGTTGGGCGAAAGGCGAAAGCAGATGGCGGACCGTCTGATGGGTATAACGGCTATGTCAAAGATGTCACTGTCGAGACGCGCGCGCAGGAAGAAATCTATCGGTTGGCAACCCGGGATGCGATGACTGATCTGTTGAACTATGCAGAATTTGTCAGGCGCGGCACTGCCATGCTGTCACGCGACCAGACGTTTGGAGACTCGGGGGTCACTGCCTTTCTGTTTGTAGATGCTGACAACCTGAAGACAGTGAACGACACGTTGGGACACGCGACAGGGGACAATTTGCTAGTTACGATCGCGCAGCGGCTGCGCGATCTGTTGCCCGACGGTAGCATTATCGCCCGCAAAGGAGGTGACGAATTTCTGGCGTTGGTCGCCTGCAGTAGTCGTAGGGCCGCTGAAAAGATCTCCAAGCAGGTATTATCGGCGCTGAATCAGACATTTCGAACCATAGGTAATGAGGTCCATCTTAGTTGTTCTGTTGGGGTTAGCATTCATCCGGGCAATGAAACGACCCTGCAGCAACTGGAACTTGAGGCAGACCGGGCTCTTTACCACGCAAAGTCTTTGGGGAAGCGACAACTGACAGTCTACGACGCCGCATCCGGACGCCTGATCGGTCAGGACCGGGTTCTTGCCAAGGACCTTGGTGAAGCTGTACGGCTGGGCGATTTCTATTTGGAGTTCCAGCCCATTGTTCACAGTGCCGATTTGAGAATTGCGGGTGCCGAAGCATTGTTGCGGTGGTTTCATCCCGAACTTGGCCTGGTGGATCCCGAAAAAATTGTGCAGCTTGCTGCCAAGCGGGGGAACGGCAGTGGTGTGCTGGATTTTGTATTGCGCAATGCGTGTGATGCGGCGCTTTCTTGGCCTGATCAAACGTTCGTCTCGGTAAATGTCGTTGCCGGGGATCTTCAGCGGCACAGTTTCTCTGCCCAGATTCTGGCGACGCTGGGTGAACTGAAATTTCCCGGCAAGCGCCTGTGGCTTGAACTGACCGAGTCCGAACTTCTTGAAAACAACAGCGCTGTTCTAGATAATCTCAATGCGCTTCGCGCCGCTGGGATCATCGTCGCCATCGACGACTTTGGAGCCGGTTATTCGTCACTCAGCTATCTGGACCATTTTCCGTCAGATGTGGTCAAGATTGACAGATCGCTGGTCAAGGACTGTTACAGACGTGTCAGCAGCCGCATCATCATGAATGCAATCAAGGATCTTGCCGCCGTCAATGACTTTCAAGTGGTGGCGGAGGGAATAGAATCTGACATCGAATTGAATACCGTTATCGCCGCCGGTGTAGATTTTGTGCAGGGTTTTGCGCTCTATGGGCCACTGTCGCAGGGTGCGCTGGTTACGCTTTTGACTCACCATGAGGGGTTTCCAGAGGACACAACAACCGCTGCTTGCGGATAAGCCAGACGCATGCCCCAACTTCACCAGCATGTCACCGTCCCGTCTAGTTTGATTGCGGTGTTGATCATCAGGTTTTTCAGATCCTCGAGACCTCCTCGAAAAGCGAGGCCCTCGGATAGTAATCGCACGACCTGAGCATCGAAACCAGACCGGCCGGATCAATGCCAGTGAATGCATTCCAACAAACTATCTGAGCATAGGTGGCGGTGCAAAACCATGTCCTACTCTCCCCTTTGTGCAATTGTCATGTCATCCATTACCTGCCAATCTCGGCGCAAGAGAACCTAGTGCGTTGTAGTTTGCCGGGAACATTTGCCCGCTATTGGAGAGACATATGATGAAAACGATCACTGGGCTCATTGTGGCGCTGATTTTCAGCGCATCCGGTGCCATATCTGAAGAGGCCGGAGGAGGCGATTTGAGATCGGCTGTTCAAAATCCGATCAGTTCGCTGATCAGCGTGCCGCTGAAGTTCCAATTTGACAACGGTGCTCCAAACGGCAAATCCAACTCTTTAACGATCCAGCCGGTCATTCCGGTTACGGTTGGAGACCTCAATCTGATCAGCCGCTTTATGATGCACCGGGTGGCGTAACTGGCATTTCAGGCATTCCCGGCGGCGGATCTCCGACTCCCGCTGGGCGCACGAAAGGCCTTGGTGACATCAACTACACTTTGTTCGTCAGCCCAGTTGCAGCAACCAACGGGATTACGTGGGGCGTCGGACCGTCGATTACAGCACCGACGGCGACGGATGACAGGCTTGGCGCAGGGAAGTGGACAGGCGGGCTGTCGGGCATCGCCCTGGTTCAGCCGGGTTGGGGGACTTACGGGGGTCTTGTGCGACAATTGTGGTCCTTTGCCGGTGACGACTCTCGCAAGGACGTTAGTCAGCTCCTCTTTGAACCTTTCGTGAATTATAATTTTGATAACGGATGGTACTTGGTCAGTGACATGGTCATCACTTATGACTGGAAAGCGCCCTCCGGAGATGCGCTGACGATCCCTGTTGGTGGCGGATTTGGAAAACTGTTCAAAGTGGGGGATCAGGCGATGAACGTGCGAGCAGAGGCATATTATAATGTCGAGCGGCCCGAGAATGCCCCTGAATGGACTGCTGGGTTCACCGTTCAGTGGCTGTTCCCAAAACGATGTAGTGTGGGAAACTACTTAATTTCGCCGATGACAACTTAGTGAAGTGGTCGTCATCCCGAGTCTTGTTTTGGACGACGCTCCAGACTTATTCAAACGAATAGGCAAAGCCTTCGTCTGACCCTGTGACTGTCACCTTGCTCAATGTTTCTCCATCCATGGTCCTGTTCAGAACCTGACGGCTCAACTCGGGCAACAGAGTATTTGTCAGGATGGCGTCAACCATACGGCCACCGGACTCGATCTCGGTGCAGCGTGCCTTGATCAGATCCATTGCGCCTTTGCCCATCACCAGTTCCGCACCGTGGCCCTCTGACAATCGATTTGCGATGCCGCGTAGTTTGTGGCCGGCTATTGCTTCGATCATGGTGTCTGACAGCGGATAATAGGGAATGGTCACGACGCGGCCCAGCAACGCCGCTGGAAATACCTGCAGCAAGGGTGCCCTTAGCGCGCGCGTCAGATCGTCGAGATCTGCCGAAGACGTGCCGTTGTCGGTCATCGCCATGATTTCATCCGAACCGACATTCGACGTTAGCAATATCAAGGTGTTCTTGAAATCAATGCGCCGCCCTTCGCTGTCATCCATCATGCCTTTGTCAAAGACCTGAAAAAAGATCTCGTGCACGTCGGGGTGGGCTTTTTCGACCTCGTCCAGCAGAACAACAGAATAGGGTCTGCGACGCACGGCTTCTGTGAGAATGCCGCCTTTGCCATAGCCGACATATCCGGGCGGCGCGCCTTTTAAGGTTGATACTGTGTGGGCCTCTTGGAACTCGCTCATGTTAATAGAGATCAAGTTCTGCTCTCCGCCATATAACGTTTCGGTCAGGGCGAGCGCTGTTTCGGTTTTACCAACGCCAGACGGCCCACATAACATGAAAACGCCAATGGGTTTTTCCGGGGCGCCCAGTCCGGCATAAGAGGTCTGAATGCGATTGGCGATCATCGCCATGGCATGGTCCTGCCCGACAACCCGTTCAGACAGGATACCGGCAAGATGCAGAGCGCGTTCGGTCTGACTGGCAAGCATGCGACCTGTTGGAATACCAGTCCAGTCCTGCACAACGCTGGCCACAGCATTCCGGTCGACTGATGGCAGGATCAGGGGCGCTTCGCCTTGCGCCTCGGCAAGAGTTGCCATCCTGTCGCGCAGCGCAGCTAGGGTTTCCTGACGCTCTTCCGGCGTGAGCGCGGCAATGTCATCCTCAGACTCTTCCTCCGCGTCCTGTTCGCCCAAGTCTTCTCCAGTGTCATCAATTGACGTACCGGCAACGCGAAGCACTGCACGCAGGTCAAGAATCTCCTCAACCAACGCCTTTTCCGCCTCCCATTTCTGCTCAGCTTCGCTCAGTTCCGAGTCGGCCAGGGTTACGGCGTCCAGTATCACCTCCATACGCTCTGAAGTATCGATCCCGATCGCGTCTTCGCGTTCTGCAATGCGTTGTTCGATCTCGAGCGATGCCAGCCGGCGCTGGATATCCTCAACCGCGGCGGGCGTCGCGTGCTGAGACACGGCGACACGGGCGCAAGCCGTATCTAGCAGGCTAATCGCCTTATCAGGTAGCTGCCGTGACGGGATGTAGCGATGCGACAGATGCACTGTAGCTTCGATCGCTTCATCCAGAATTTCGACTTTGTGGTGTTTCTCAAGCACGCCTGCCATGCCACGACACATGCGAATCGCGACCTCTTCGCTAGGTTCTTCGATCTTGACCACCTGAAAGCGCCGGGTCAGAGCAGGGTCTTTTTCGATGTGTTCTTTGTACTCGGACCAAGTGGTCGCCGCGACGGTACGCAATTCTCCACGCGCCAGCGCAGGTTTCAAAAGGTTGGCAGCGTCCCCTGTCCCTGCCGCCCCGCCAGCCCCGATTAGTGTATGTGCCTCGTCGATAAACAGGATGATGGGCACGTCGGACGACTGTACTTCTTCAATCACGGTTTTCAGGCGCTTTTCGAACTCGCCTTTCACGGATGCCCCGGCTTGCATCAGCCCAACATCCAGCATGTGTAGCTCAACGGATCGTAGCTGCGGCGGGACGTCGCCGCGCGATAGGCGCTGCGCAAAACCTTCGACAACCGCGGTTTTTCCGACTCCGGCTTCGCCAGTCAGGATGGGATTGTTCTGGCGCCGTCGCATCAGAATATCAACGATCTGACGGATTTCCATGTCGCGCCCGACAATCGGATCGATCAGACCTGCCTTTGCGCGCTCGGTGAGGTTGGTTGCATACTGGTCCAATGCAGACCGACCGCCGGGTCTTTGTTTGGGCTTGTCGCTCTGCGCAGTTGCCGTGCTGCCTTCGACGGAATCCGCGAGCAATTCATCCAACTGCGTTGACATCTGCGCCGGGTCAATCTTGTCGAACTCAAGACTCATCTTGAACAACAGACCTTCCAGAACAGGCACCTGTAGCGCACCAAGCAAAAGATAAGCCGAGCGTACTGTGTTGTCGTCATAGTCCAATGATCCCATGCTCCAAGCGTCCTGAATTGCATGGAAAATGTGGTCCGAAAATTCTTCCACTGAACTGGCGCCGTGGGGCAACGCATCGATCGCCTTGACGACATCGCCTTCTAGTTTTTCAAAATCGACGTCGGCCGATTGCAACAGGATTTTGAAATCGGACCGCTCTGAATTGATCAGTTCGGATACAAAATGGACCAGCTCCACATAAGGGTTCCCGCGGGCTTTGGCACCCTGGGCCGCTTGAGAAAAAGCCTTGAGGCATAGCGGATTAAGCTTGCCCACAAGTTCTTTGCGCTTGATGGATTCCTGTGAACCACGCTGGGACATAATATTGGGACCCCTCTATGAATAGCTGCCACAATGCGGCATCAGAAAAATAATGTGGTGAACTTACATAAGGTAAGTTTATGCTGAATCCTTATACAATGCGATAGTTTTACCCCCGCGTCCATTATTTCGACCGGAGTTCCTGACATGATCGATCCACTCCCATCTGACATATTTCGTGCTGATGAGGTCCTGAACAACACATACAAAGTTGAAGGTGTGCTTGGTCGTGGGGGCACAGGCGAAGTCTATCTTGCGCGCAATCAGGTCACAGGCAGAGTCGTCGCGATCAAGGCGCTGAACGCGCAGTTTTCCGGCAACGCCGACTATATCGAGCTGATGAAACGTGAAGAGGAAATGCGCAGCATCATCCACGACGCGGTTGTGCGCTACACCGAATGTTCCCGGACCGATAACGGGCATGTCGTGCTGGTGATGGACTTCGTTGACGGAGAATCCCTGAATGATGTGATGCGGGACCGGCGACTTGATCCCAGAGAGTTGCTGATCATTGCTCACCGGGTCGCCGAAGGGTTGGTTGTCACACATGCCGGTGGAATTGTGCACCGCGATCTGTCACCTGACAATATCATCCTGCGTGACGGTAACCCCGAGGCGGCGACCATTATTGACTTTGGCATTGCCAAAGACACGGCGTCGGGCGCGCGCACGATTGTGGGGAATGAATTCGCCGGGAAATACGAATACGCCGCCCCCGAGCAACTGGATGGTCATGCCGAGCCTCGGTCAGATTTCTATGCCCTTGGGGCCGTGTTGCTGGCTGCATATAGGGGTGAGATTCCGTTTCCAGGGGCGACCCCGGGCGAGATTGTTCGACGCAAGCAGACGCCACTGGATACGGCGTCGGTCCCGGAGCCGCTGAAATCCCTGATCGATTGGTTGACCGCTCCAAATCTAGAGGATCGCCCCGCCACTGCTGCTGACATTGTGGACAGGATTGGCGAGACGCTGAAACCCGCCAATCAATCCAGTCGGCGCGTGGGCGGAGATGAACGCCGTCCAAAAAAGCGGCGCAATTGGATCTGGCTGGGCCTTCCGCTCGGTTTGGTTGCTGCGGGCGGGATGGCTTTTCTGGCTGGTCTGCTTGATTCGTATTTGCCACAGCCCTTGCCTGTCATTTCCCCCTACACTCTTTCTGCCAGTCATTCTGTAGACGGCACATTCAGCGTTCAGGGATATGCCCCAAACAAAGAAGCGGCGGAAAAATTGGTCTTGGCATTGTCGGCGGCAGGTGGTGCAGAAGTTTTGCCCGATAGCCTGCAACTGGCCGGCGGTCTTCCGTCGGAAACCTGGGTTGATGATGTCACAACCCTCACGGGATTCACGTCCGGTTTGTCGCCATGGATATTGTCGCTAGAAGATAGCAACGCCGATCTCAAAGGGTTGGCCTCCGATGTCACCTCGCGCGATCGCATTGCTCAGTCGATTTCTGACTGGTCCCGGTCCAGCAGCCTCAATGTGACAGCAGACCTACTTGCCGGGCCGCAAAACCTGTCAGTTGAGACTGTGCAATCCATGCTCGACAGTCTCGCAACCTGCGGTCCGCTACTACAGCGCGCAGGGGCAGACGCGTCTTATCCGCTTTTGTCCAAGATCGAAGTTGCAGGCGATTTTGCCTCTGGCAAAGACGCGGCAACCGTCAAAGACGCCATTACCCCGGTCATCGGAGATCGTGATCTGAAAATTGATGCCAACGTGCTTAATCCAGAACTTTGCGCGATCCTTTCCGTTCTGCCTGACGCGCCCACAAATGCAATTTCGATATGGCTTGGCGATGGCGAGACTGGGCAGGTAAATCTGACTGGTGCCTATCACGTAGGAGAAAACCCAATCGCCGAGATTCATGCCCCGGCGAATATGATCGGCGGGTCTCTATGGGTGATGGTGATAGACAAGGCCGGATCGGTGTTCCACGTCCTGCCGCACATAAACCGCGAAACCGGCAGCCTAGACAGCCTTGGCACAGCAGAAGGAGGGTTTCGGCGGGTGCGGGTGCTCTATTCGATTGGGCAGTTTCAGGAAGATAATACACGCATCGCGTTCCAGATCTCGGATGAGGATTTTGGGAAGAGCCAAATCGTCGCAATCCTATCGAAAAATCAGCTATTCAACACCCGCCGCCCCAGGGACGAAAGTGTGGCGTCGCTGGCAAAAGCCCTGTCTGAACGATTGCAGGGGCGAGAGAACGAAATCATCGGCGTCGCAACGCGAATTATTGATGCTCGACCCTGATCACCGCCGGTCAAATGCATTCAAAGTTGCCAGAATCGGCTAACTCTGCGACATTGTCCTTTTTAGGCAGTGATTTAAGTCAGTAAGTTTATCGTACATAGCTAAAGGGTTGAGATGGAATTGAGCACATTCCTGACCCCGGTGGAAGAGAATACACCCTCGGGGGTAGAACTACGAAATGACCCGCGGTTTCATGCGGTTGAGCGGCTTTTGGAGCCCGCCCAGAAAGTGAATCGTGAGAATGAAGACGGCACCGCTAGTCAGGGTGTTTCGCCGGTTGACTGGGATCTTCTGATGAATGAGGCGACCGCGCTCGCAAGTGACGGTCATGATCTGCGTCTTCTTGTAATCGTGGCCCGGGCCATGGCCAACAGCGAGGGTTTCATCGGCCTGGCACAAGGTCTGAACCTGTTGGTCGACGCGCTGGATCAATACTGGGACAGTTTGCATCCGCTCCTTCGCAGTTCAGATGACCCCAAGACTGCAGCAATCCGGCGGATCAACGCTCTTAAGCAACTTGAAAATGACGATTCCGGTTTGCTCGGAGATCTGAAACTCAATGCTGTCTTTAACCGACGCGGATTCGGTCAGGTCTCTGGTGACGATCTTGCGACGGCGCATCTGACGGCGTTTGAAATGCAAAACAGCGCTCCATCGGGTCTCAGCCAGTCCGAAATGGCTGACCTGACGGCCCAGCACGAAGTGCTGGTGAACAAGGTAAACGGAGCAAGTCGCGCTCTGGTTGCCGAAGAAATCGAAACCGCAGAGAGCCTTGTTTCAGGGTTGAAGGCAGCCATCGCCGCGCTGGCTGGGCTTGAGGCCAAGATGGCCGACAAAATGGGGCTGGCAAACGGTCAGGCGGTGACGTTCCCTGAACTAAGCAAATTTCTGAACCACATGTTAGCAACTCTGGAGGACGCCATGGCCCACTCCGATAGCGATGATGGGAAAGCCCCAGCCACGTCTGCGAAGGTCGCCGCATCTGATCCAGCGGGTGCGCCTGCGATTGCCACAAATGGCGCTGTGCCAGGAACCATTACCTCGCGCAACGACGTCATCCGGCATCTTGATCTGATCATTGAATTTTACGAACGGACAGAACCCTCCAGCCCGATTCCGCATCTGGCACATCGGATGCGGCGCATGGTGCCGATGGATTTCATGCAATTGATGGAAGAAATCGCCCCAAGCGGGATGAAAGAGTTCAAAAACGCCACCGGCGTCAATGACGTCAAAGCCAAATAATTTAACAGGGAAAGGTCATTTCATTGAGCGGAAGTAAGCAAAAAGTCATCGAACGTAATAGGGCACCTCGTGTGCAGATTGCGTATGACGTCGAACACTATGGCAGCCCGACAACCATCGAACTGCCATTTGTCATGGGTGTAATGGCCGATCTCGCCGGCGCATCCGAAACCAAGGAAGCCCAGAAAAGCGTCAACGACCGGGCATTCGTTGAAACCGACGCAGGCCGGTTTCCCAAATTCATGGAAGCCCTATCGCCACGGGTGAAAGCCCGGGTGCCCAACAAGTTGCCTGGCAAAGAAGGAGAAGAGGTGGACGAAGAGATGTTTGTCGATTTGTCTTTTAAGAACATGGGCGATTTCGCCCCTGACAAGGTGGCAACTCAGGTTCCGGCCCTCGCAGAGTTATTGAAGATGCGAAAGCAGCTTGAAGAATTGCTTGGTTACATGGACGGCAAGGTGGATGCGGAAAAACGCATCGCCCAGCTTTTGGCCAATGAGCCGCTGCTGGCACAAGCAGCCGATGCAGCAATGCAGAACTCCAAAGAACAGGAGGCCTGAAGATGGCTGATGCAAAACAACAAGACGGGGCCGACGCCGCTGAGGCAAAGGAAATCGATCTGGGAGAATTCACTGGTCTTCTGGAAAAGGACTTCCGGGTCAAGGAAAGCGAAGGCGACAAACTACAGTCACTGGTTCAGAACCTTGCCCTTGCCGCAACCGAACGGTCTGGAACCGCCACAATTTCCGGTAATGCAGTCAAATCGATCAAGTCGCTTATCGCAGGCATCGACAGCCTGCTAACGGATCAGATGAATGTGATCATGCACAGCGACGAAGTCCGTGAAATCGAAGGCACATGGCGTGGCCTGCATTATTTGGTGAATAACACCGAAACGGATCAGAAACTGAAAATCCGGGTCATCAACATGAAGAAAGATGAACTGGCTGATCATCTGGAAGATTTTGAAGGCCAGATGTGGGATCAGGCGTCGATGTTCAAAAAGGTCTACTCGGACGAATATTCGATGTTCGGAGGGGAACCTTTCGGTGCAATCATCGGGGCCTATGAATTCTCGCAACACCCCAAAGACGTGGGTCTTCTGCGAAATCTGTCTGGTATTTGCGCGTCGGCCCATGCACCGTTCATAGCCGCTGCTGCGCCTCAGCTTTTCCGGATGAACAGCTGGCAGGAACTGCCTAACCCGCAGGATCTGGAACAGATCGTATCGTCCCCCGACTACGCAAGCTGGCAAAGCCTGCGCGAAAGCGAGGACAGTCGTTATATCGGTCTAACCATGCCGCGGGTTTTGGCGCGTTTGCCCTACGGGGCCGAAACTGTGCCCGTGAAAGGGTTTGATTTCGAAGAAGATATCCAGGGCGATCACGAACGCTATGTCTGGATGAACGCGGCCTTTGCCATGGGCGTAAATATCAACCGCAGCCACAAGCTTTATGGCTGGGGTACGCAAATCCGTGGCGTGGAATCGGGCGGCACAGTGACGAACCTTCCGGTTCATACATTCCCGACAGATGACGGCTCTGTTGCGATGAAATGCCCAACGGAAATTGCCATCGATGATCGACGCGAGGCTGAACTGGCTAAGCTCGGGATGATGCCAATCCTGCACCGCAAGAACACTGATGTTGCAGCCTTTATCGGGGCACATTCGCTGCAAGATGACGAAACCCGTGCGGGGCGGTTAGTCGATCCTGACGCGCAGGCCAATGAACGGCTATCGGCAAATCTGCCCTATCTGTTCCCGGTCAGCCGGTTCGCGCATTATCTGAAAGCCATCGCGCGCGACAAAGTCGGTACGTTCAAAGAACGCGCGGATATGCAGGTGTGGCTGAGCGAATGGATCAATCGCTACGTTTTAGCCAACACAGCTATGGCAGATGACAAGGCGAAAGCAAAACGACCGCTGGCTGCAGCCGAAGTGCAAGTAGACAGCGTCGAAGGGCGGCCTGGCTACTACAATGCGCGCTTCTTCCTGCGACCGCATTATCAATTGGAAGGGATCAACGCGAGCCTGCGACTGGTGTCAGAATTACCGTCAGTCAAGTCTTCGTAGATCAGGAATTTTAATCGCAGCTTCATTTGAAAGGAACAAACTATGGGCATTCAAGGCGCTCTAAAGATAGAAGACATTCAGGGCGAATCCAAACGCGCCGATCATGAAGACGAGATCGATTTTTACGGCCTACACTGGGAAATCAAGCAACAAAGCTCTTCCAGTGCCGGCAGTGGTCGTTCGCGCGGCCGCGCAGACGTCAGCGGTGTCACAATGTGGAAGGCGATGGACGCCGCCTCGCCCTACCTTGCGCTCGCCGCGATGCAAGGGAAATCAATTCCCGAAGCCGTGGCCATGGTGCGTAAGGACTCCGGAGATGCGCATCTCGATTATCTGAAAATCACAATGACAAATTGCATGGTCTCGGCGGTAGAATTGCTGAACCATGACGATTCTACAGATGACGTCAATGATCAGATCATCCACGAGAAGATCACAATCACTTGCGAAAAAATCAACGTGATCTACACCGTTCAGGCAGATGATCACTCTGCTGGTGATGAACATGAAATTGAGTATGACATCGTCAAGGGCGCATAGCTTCCGTGGCCGAAGTGGCCCAAGCTAAGGCGCGCAGCGAGGCGGTCCAGCCTTCTTTGTGGGACCGCCTTGTTGATGATTTGCCCGGGCTGATCGCAGAGACATCAAGCTTGCATCACGGACTGTCAGAGGAATTAGGCGCGGCAGAGCTTGAAGCGCTTGTGGAAGGCGGCTCTAGGGCCATTGAAAAGCGCGTGGACCTCAGTGAAGAAATCCGGCGCAAGTTGCATTTTCTTGTCGCAAAGACCCTTGACCTGCAACGCATTGAAGAACGCGGTATCGTCGTGACGGCGAACGTGCTGAGAGAGGCTGTGCGCCGTGACATCGAAGCTTTGTTCAATATCGAGCGTCTCGAAGCGCAGTATTTGTTGACCGATCGAGAACGTGCATCAATTAAAACTCCGGCTGAAGTGTTAGTCGATTTCCCCGAAGTGCGGCGTAGCGTTCTGAACTTTGGAGTTCCGTCCTTTTCTGGGCGCTCCGGATCAGATTTTGACAAAGACACTTTAGCCCGAGATCTGAAAGAAGTGCTCGCGGTTTTTGAACCCCGTCTGAAGCGTGACAGCATAAAGGTAGGCATCCACATCGGCGATAAAACCGGTCTTCGGATCGAGATCAACGGCATCCTGATGCTGACTCCGGTTCAGGAGCGGTTGCGTCTTTCGACGTCCATTGATCTGGACAATGGTCGCGCTGTCACAACCGTCGAGGATGCCTGATGGACAGTAATTTTCTCGGGTACTACGAAGAAGAACTACGCCACATCCGTGGTCTCGCGACTGAATTTGCTGCGTTACACCCAACAGTGGCACGCAATCTGTCGCTTGATTCCACGCCGTGCCCCGACCCCTATGTGGAACGCCTCCTTGAAGGTGTTGCATTTCTGGCAGCGCGTACCCGGCTAAAAGTTGATGCTGAATCCAGCCGCAACGTGCGCAATCTACTTGATGCGCTCTACCCTGATCTAGCGGGGCCGGCACCGGCTGTCTCGATGGTCCAGTTGACCCCGGGACCACAAGTGGAAAACATGCAGTCTGGCCATGTTGTCGGGCGCGGAACTCGGCTGGTCTCAGGTCTGCGCGAGGGCTTGAACACCCGTGCAACCTTTACCACCGCTCAGGACGTTTCGCTTTGGCCGGTCACGTTGTCCTCGGCCGCTTATCTGCAAGATCGCGGCGCGCTCAAGGCCGCCGGGTTAAGCAATTTACAGGCCGCCGGCGGCGACGCCGGATTGCGACTGACTCTAAAACGCACCGGGGCCGGTTCTCTGGCGGAGCTGACGCTTGATGCGTTAGATATCTACTTGGGTGGAAAAACGTCTGGTGGTCGATTGTTTGACGCCATTTTTGGCCATGCAATAAAAGTCTTTGTGCGTTCAACGCTCCAAAAGGACAGCCCTTTTCTGCTGGCTGACATGCCGCAAATGGTGGGTATTTCCGATACAGAGGCCATGCTGCCGCGCGTGCGCAGGTCGTTCGAAGGGTATCGCCTGATGCGCGAATATTTCCTGATGCCGGAGCGGTTCCACTATGCGCGACTGATCGGGCTTCAGCAGGCAGTATCCGCAGCAGACGGCGGTGCGGTCGAAATCATGATTGTTCTGGATAAATCACTGCCAGATATGGCGAACATCAAGCCCACAGATTTTCTGCTTTTCACAACACCGCTGGTCAACCTGTTCGAAAAAGAATGCAACATTGTAGAATTAAGCCGCCGCACCTCGGCCCACGTTGTCCATGCCGACAGGACGCGCCCCCGGGATTTTGAAATCTACCGGCTGCTCAAGGTTGAAGATGCGGAACAGAAGGGTCGCGATGCGTGGGTTGCACCGCTTTATTCCGTTGAACAGAACCGCGCGTCAGGGCCGGTTTATACCACTGAGCGGCGCCCCCGCCGGCCTGGCGAAGATGAAATCCGACGAGGTCAGACCAGAACCAGCTACACCGGCGACGATTTCTTTATCTCGGTCGGCAACGTCTCAGCCGAATCCAACAAGACTGCGATCAAGCGCCTCGATATCCGGGCTATCTGCACCAACCGCGATCTGCCTATCCTTGATGACAACCCTGTTCTGACCCTTGAAACAGGGGATCCGGTAGGCAAAGTAAATTTGCTTCACCCGTTCCGGCGCCCGCGCCAATCCCTCTCTTCGTCCTTGCCCACCGGTGCAGGAGGTGGCGCCGAGATTGACGATCTGACTTGGCGCTGGATCGGGCAGCTTAGTCTGAACCACCTGTCGCTAGCCGATGGGGCCGATGGTGCGGAACCGTTGCGGGCAATGCTTGATCTTTATGCGGATCGCGGCGACCCGGCCCTCGCTCGGCACGTAAAGTCGGTAACGAGGATACGTTCGGAACCGGTGATTGAACGCCTTGAGATCGCCGGCCCGATCTGCTTTGGCCATGGCACCAAGATCACGCTTGATATTGATGAAACCGTCCTGTCGGGCAGCAGCACATTGTTGCTGTCTGCGCTTCTTTCACGGCTTTTTGCGCGGCACGCTGGCATCAATTCCTTTGTCCGCACCACCACCCACACGACCCAGCATCAGGAGGATATCGCATGGCCAAAAGCGCCCGGCAGCCGCGCCCTGATCTGAAAGAACCTGACGTCAGTCCTCAGCAAACAAGGTTTTTTGAGCTGTTGCGTCAGCTTGAAACCCAAAGCCAACGTTTCGGGCGCTCCGGTGGACCCGAAAAAGAGCCAGCGCGTCTTGGCCAAGGCGCGCGTCAGGCCTTTGCCACAAGTGATGTTGCCGAGTGCGACATTGGCGAAGGCGATCAGCCTCATAGGGTTGCGGTCAATGCCATTGGATTGCTGGGTCCAGAAGGCCCGATGCCACTGCACATCACCAGATGGGTGATGGCGCGGCTGTCAAACCGTTGGTTTGCCGGTGACGCCGACGGCGCCACGTCTGACACGGCTTTTCTGGAATTTTGCAATCTGGTGCAACATCGGATGATTGCACTGTACTGGCGGGCTTGGGCGGATGCCCATCCTGAGGTTCAGATATCTCATGATGCCGGTGGTCGGGTAAGTGCGCTTTTGGATACGCTTGCCGGCATCGGCCTCGGCGATGCACGCAGGACAGAAACAGAGCGTGCGCGTCAAAAAATCAAACATGGCACCGGATTGGCGCAAGAAGTGCAGTCTCCGGATCGGCTGACACAATATCTGTCTGACGTGCTGCAGATCGAGTTGTCGCTAATCGAGTATGTTGGCGTCTGGACTGGGATTCCGGCAAGTCTGCAATCCCGACTTGGCCAAAGCTATGCCCAACTCGGCCAGAATGCTGTTATCGGGGCCCGGACATTTGAACGCGCCTATCGCATGGAGTTGCGGGCCGGGCCGATGAGCTTCGCCAAGTTTTCCTCGTTTTTGCAAGACGAGGCCCTGTATGATGACTTGCGCCACGCGGTCAAATTCGCGATCGGGGAAGGTCAGGAGGTTGATCTGAGGCTGGTTCTTGACCGCGCCGAGGTGCCTCAAGCCCGACTTGGCCAATGCCAGTTGGGGCGAACGGTTTGGCTCAATCCTGATCCTGACAAAGATCCTGACGACATGTGCTTGACCCAGATCGTTGGTAAGGCATCAAACTTTGACAGCGATATCCAACTTGGGCGCGCCTCATGAGCATTCGGCTGGTCATAGAAAATGCGCCACACAGCCAATCGCAAATGGAACGCACATTTGAAGGCGGAGAGTTGACAATTGGGCGCGGCAACGATGCCGACTGGCAGATCGACGATCCGGACCAGTTTGTCTCGCGCAAACATTGTGTGATTTCAGAAGACGACGGCGGCTATAAAGTCACCGATGCGAGCCGTGGAGGTGTGTTCATCGACGGGGCCAGCACCCCCCTCGGTGCCGGCAATTCTGCGGTGCTTGAACACGGCATGCGCCTGCGCTTTGGCGATATTGTTCTGCGTGTGGACATGCAGGAAGTTGCGCCGGAAGCCGCCGAGGAAACCGCCGCTACCAGCGGACGTGGCGTGGCATTTGACTTCGCCTTTCAAGCTGAATCCCAACCACAGCCACAATCGGAAAAGCGGCCCGATACGCTGCCGGACCCGTTTGGCCTTACCCCGTCCAATCTCAGTGCCGAAACTGAAGCAACAACACCAAACGTTTCCCGTCCCTTGGATCAAACCGATCCCTTTGCGCTGGACCTGAAACGTCCCGATGCTGAGCCAGAACCGGCCCAGCCCAGCGGCTTTGGTGGCGGTTTTTTTGATCGCGCTTCGCCCACACCTCCGGACCTTCACGAAGCCAAGGTCGCGCCGGAGATTTTGTCAACTGCCACCTCTGCTCCCCAAGCGGTTGAGGACTATCCCGCATCAAACGTCACACACAGCGATCTGCGCGATGCTTTCTTGCGCGGCGCTGGGCTGGATCCAAGCCGAATGCCAACTCAGGACCCGCTGGCCGAGATGGAAGAGCTCGGCAAACGATTCAACGCCCTTGTCGAGGGCATGATGCATCTTCTCAGGTCACGTGCTCAGGAAAAGCAGAACATACGTGTTGCCCAAACTGTCATTGGTAATGCCGATGTGAACCCGCTGAAATTTATGGCCACAACCCAAGACGCCGTCGCTGCGCTGATCCAGGACCGCGGCAAGGGATATCTTTCGCCGGATAACGCGATTGATAGCGCGTTTCGTGATATGATGGATCACCAGATGAGGACCTGGACCGCGCTGCAATCAGCTCTGCGGCGTATGATCGACCATTTTGACCCGGACGTGATCGCCGCAGAGATGGAAGCGACTGGTCTTTTGGAAGCTTTGCTTGCTGGCGGTCGCAGCGCCAAGCTTTGGCAGCTTTACGAGGAACGATACCGCGAAATTGCGCAAGCCGCAGAAGACCGTTTTCTTGGCGAGGTTGGAGCTGATTTCAGAGACGCGTATGAAGGTAGAGGAAAAGGAGAAAGATCATGAAAGCAACAAGACGGAACTTCTTATTGGGCGCTGGAGCGACCGTGGTTCTAACCGCGTGCGGACCCGGCAGCCCCGGCTCAATCTCGATTAGCGCACAAGGCAGCGCGGGCATGAACCCCGGCCCTGACGGGTCTGACAGACCCCTGACACTGACTATTGTGCAGATGAAAGGTTCGGGTGCGTTTGACGCTGCTGATTATTATGCTCTGCAGGATCCGGGCAAAGCGCTTGGCGGCGATCTTTTGAAGGCGGATCAGATTGTCGTGGAGCCGGGCAAAGCGGCGACAAAGGTCATCGCGCTGGAAGCCGGTGCAACAGCGCTTGGCGTGATAGCTGGATATCGTTCTCCGGCGGGCAAGACATTTCGCGCAAAGACGGCAGCAAAAAAGAACGCCAAATTGAACGTATCAGTTGGCTTAAGTGGCATCCAACTGACTCCCGCTTAGAGAAAGAGACTTGATGAGTGACAGCAATAAAGTTGTTTGGTCCGAAGGACTGTTTCTCCGGACCCAGCATCTCCAGCAGCAGGACCGGTACACCGAAGCGCTGGTGCGTGGTGGTATGCAGGTGTCTTCACTGCAGAATTTTGGATTTCGCATGCTGTCACTGGATCCAGAAGCGCTCGAAGCCGGAAGTGTCGGGATAAAAGCCGCAATGGGTGTTTTCCCGGATGGCACGCCGTTTTTGATTCCTAATACAACCTTGGCCCCGGACCCGATCCAGATCACCACGGATACGGCAAGCGGCCATGTCTTACTTGCAATCCCGGCCGAAAAAACTGGAGCTGCCACGATTGACCCGGCCCACGCAGACTCCAGTGGAGCGCGCTATCGCGGCAGCATTATTCCAGTGCGTGATGCGGTTCGAGGAGGAGCTGATCCCGAGGATCTGGAAGTTGCCGTTCTGGCCCCTCGGCTGTTGCTGCCGGGCGAAGCCACCGAGGGTTATATCACAATGCCGATCATCAATATCGACGGATTGTCGGCGGAAGGCGCGGTGATCTCTGTCGATGGGTACCTGCCGCCCGCCCTCGTCACCTCCGCGGTGCCCTGGTACGCACAGTTCGCGCAAGAAGTTGCCACCGGACTAAGCCGTATAGCCGACGCACATGGCGGTATGGTTCTGGGCGGCACTGGCGCGTCTGTCGAAAATCTGCTTATTCTGGAACTCGCCAATTCTGCCGGTCCTCGTATTTCTCACATGTTGGCACAAAACCTGTTTCATCCGGCTGAGTTTTTCATGGAACTGGCAGGTCTTGCCGGACGCATGGCAACCTTTGGCTCATCCTCCCGCCGGCTTAGTGAGCTTCCGGTCTATGATCACACCAATCCGCAGCCTGCTTTTGCAGCGCTGGCCGATACTTTACGCTCGCTGATCCTGTCTTTACGCCACGTGCAGCCAAAATCCCGCGTGCTGGCAGTCGCGCGCCATTCCGAAAACGTATGGACCGTGCGGATCGATAACCCGGAGATCATCAAAACCAGCAGGATTGTGCTGCGCATCGGTGGCGAGATGTCTGAAGACATGTTGCGCAAACTCTTTGTTCATCAGGCGACCGTTGGCTCTGCCGATGAATTCGAGGCACTGTGGAAATCCAAGTTACCCGGTATTCCGCTAAAACCGCTGCATTCCCAGCCGCGTGAGATTCCCTACGACGGCGACCGTCTGTGCCTCGAACTGGACCGAAGCTCGGAGCATTGGGCAACGCTGGCCGAGGCACCCGGCTTTGTGTTGGGGGTCGCAGGCAAACTTGAACGGGAGCCACTGATCGACTGCTATGCGGTGGACAGGTAAGACATGACGAAGGACGATCCATTTGGTCTGGAAAACGACGCCGGACGCACCCGCATCCGACCTGCAACCAGACAACGACCTGCAGCGAGCGCTGGCCAGTCGTCTTATGGGCGCGCGTCTGAGACACCGCCCGATCATGCGCCACGGGTCAGGCAGTCGCGCGCAAATGACAATCCTCTGATTGCCGCGTTTGCGGCCCTGATGGGGCTTGCGCCGGAACTGGAAAGTGCGGTTGCGCCGGATAATCCCGAAGTGCTGCGGGCCCGACTGCTAGATAACCTGACCTATGCGCGCGACAACGCTGTGGCTGGCGGCGTTGCTTTGGCGCGGGCGGATCAGGCTGCGGGGGTTGTCGCGGCGCTTCTGGACGATATTGCGCTCAACACGCCTTGGGGAGGGTCCAGCGCCTGGCCGGGTCAGCCGCTGGTGGCGTCGCTCTACGGTGATGTGGACGCTGGCGAGCGGTTTTTTGATCGCACAGAAGACCTGATGCGGTATCCCGAACGCGATCCGGACACTCTGGAGCTGGCCTTTATGTGCCTGTCCCTCGGGTTTCGCGGAAAACATCGCGTTTCTGGCGCATCCGGTGACGGCGCGCTGACCCAGCTTCGTGCGCAAATGGCCCGTCTCTTGCGCAGACCCGATGACGATGACGCCGCTCTGGCCCCGCATTGGCAAGGTGTTGTGGCCGCGGATGAGCCCGCACGTTTTGCCTTGCCACTTTGGTCGGTCTTATTGGTTGCCGTTGCAGCAACCACGGCAATCTATATCGGTCTGAGCAGCCGTCTCTCGACGGAGGGACAGCATCTCAGCTCACTTGCGAACCTGCTGCCGCCACCCGAACGGGCCGATATTTATCGGCCCATCCGCGAATCCGGGCCAGTGCCGGTTCTGGAACTTGAACGACCGCTGTTTGAGATGCTGCCGTTGGTTGCAGCCGCCGCACCCCCCGATACCGCCAGTGCGCTGACCGGGCGCGAAGACGTTTCGCTTGCTATTGTTGTTGTGCAATCCACCCAACCCGAGGTGTTCAGGTCCGCCAAAGCTGATTTGAACGACATTTATGTTCCGCTGCTTGCCTCGATTGCTGCTGTTATCCTCGAAAATCAGGACGCAATTGGGGGTATCACCGTTGTTGGGCACACGGATAGTGTGCCAGTCCAGCGTTCGAACCCGTTTGCGTCCAATCAGCGCCTGTCAGAGGCGCGTGCCAAAACAATTGCTGACCTGTTAATCAGCGCAGGCATACCCGCAGACATCATCAAATCCGAGGGTCGTGCAGAAGCGGAACCAATCGCCGATAACGCAACCCGCGAAGGCAGGGCGCGCAACCGGCGCGTCGAAATCATTATTGAAAAGAGGATCTGAGGGATGAAGGTTCTCAAAGCCATCTTCGGCTTTCTGTTCTCTCGGTTTTTGTGGACCTTGATTGGCCTTGCGCTTCTGTGTGCTTTGATCTGGTGGTTCGGTCCGCTGATCAGCATCGGTGAAGCTGTGCCGCTTGGCGGTGAATTGACCCGACTGATCGTGATCGGACTGATCATCATTCTTTGGCTGTTCTGGATCTTGATCGGGCAATTGCGCGCCGCTCGTGCCAATCGGATGTTTGTGGCAGACCTTGCAGCACCTGCAGCCCAAGAGCCTCTTGGCCCGGGTGAAGAAAACATAGCTGAAGTGAACGAGAAGTTTCAGGAAATCTTGACCCAGTTAAAACGCTCCAAACTGGGCAGTCGAAAATTCCTGCGCGACATGCCGTGGTATATGTTCATCGGGCCGCCGGGCACCGGCAAAACCACTGCGCTGCGTCAGTCAGGGCTGCATTTTCCAATCGACTTGTCTGACGACCTGAAAGGCGTCGGCGGCACCCGAAATTGTGATTGGTTCTTTACCGAAGAGGCGGTTCTGATCGACACCGCCGGCCGATATGTTGAACAGCAAAGCGACCCAGACGTGGACGCTGCCGAATGGCAAGGCTTTCTGGCCATGTTGCGTAAACATCGCGGGCGTCGGGCGCTGAATGGCGTGATCGTCACGCTTTCAGTACAGGAATTGTTATCTGGCGATGCAGAGCTGCGCATACACGGGCGCGAGATCAGGAAACGCCTTGCCGAGCTGCGCGAGAAACTGGGAATCCAACTTCCTATTTATCTGATGATTACCAAGGCGGACTTGCTGCCGGGGTTTGAATCGTTTTTTGGTAACCTGTCTACGCGAGAGCGCGAACAAGTTTGGGGCGCGACACTGGGCACGGAAATGCGCATAGACGGCGTGACTGTCGAGCGTGAGATGAAAGCCTTGCTTGGGGCGCTCGAGACCCGGCTTTCCGGACGGATGG
>RCND010000452.1_pt1 | contig 23332 bp, 20 predicted proteins | sample 2041351 | NCBI WGS metagenome assembly RCND01 (sample SAMN09708230, study PRJNA481090) | Marine sediment metagenome, whole genome shotgun sequencing project. | biome: marine sediment; feature: ocean; material: sediment; isolation source: Sewage treatment plant 12B marine sediment (STP12B) ... | reverse complement strand
TGTTTCAGTTTTTGGAACTCGTTGTACACGGTGAACACCGGATTCGTAGCGCAGGTTACCGTAGACGCTCTTTCCGCTGACCGAGAAGATGATTTCTTTGAACCCCCCTGCCTCGGTTTCGCTGGTTTCCATCACTTCAACCTTCCATTTGCGATTTTCCGCGTAACGGCCATACATGCGATAGAGGTCGGCGGCAAAGAGGCTGGCCTCATCACCCCCGGTTCCGGCACGGATTTCAACGATGATGTCCTTGCCGTCCAGGGGGTCTCTGGGAACAAGCAGTACTTTCAGCTTCTGGACGATTTTTTCAACAATTTCTTCCAGTGGTTCGATTTCTTCAGCGGCCATTTCCTTCAACTCCGGATCTGATTCGCTGTCAGCCATTTCTCTGGCGTCGTCGAGCTCTCCTTTCTTGGACTTGAAGTCCGCATATACCGTCATGGTTTCATCGACATGAACATATTCCTGCATGGTTTCTTTATAAATCTTCGGATTCTTGGGAAGGTTCGGATCAGCGATGATTGTTTGAAGTTCTTCGTATCGGGACTGGATCGATTCCAGGCGCTGCTCAAGGATTTTCGTGTCGGTCATGTGGCTCAAGATACCCGATTTTGCCGACCCGGAAAAGGCCCGGAACATCGGCGACCCGGTTTCAGTTTGCGATAGTCTGTCCGCCGCCGGCGGCAGCCGGAATTCCCTGATGACCGCTTTTTCTGGCGATGACAGTTCGGGCGAATCCGAATATGGCACCACAGGCGGCCCCGATTATGTGGGAGATCTGCGAGACATCGTCATAACGGAATATCGCCAGGATTTCCTTAACGAGGTATAAACCTACGACAAGAATGGCGGTGAGAGGGAATTCACCTGCTTTGATATTCGCGAAGCTCACCAACAGGATCATCATGAAAGCGATACCGCTGGAACCCATCAGGGCTGATTCAAAAAAGAATGCGTTCACCAGACCGTTTATCAGTGCCGTGATGACAATCATCCATGCTACCGGTTTGGAACCGAATTTTTCCTCGAGTATCGGGCCGAGGAGCAGTATCAGTGTGAGATTGGAAAGCAAGTGCTCCCAACCGGCATGACCGAATATATGGGTAAACATTCGTACATAAGCGGGAATATCGTCTATCTGGAACGTGAGAGAACCTTCGGCAGTAAAGAGGGCCTCAATTATCCCGGGCATGATGTACTGGTCGATCATCAGGACGATCGCGGCCGCCAGGGCGAACGTAAGAGTCGCCGGGGCGTTGTACTTCAGTTTCATACTGTTCTTATCGGTTTGGAATCAACCGCAGCTTATTAAATCAGCTCAAGAACAACAGGACAGTGATCACTCCCGGTGATCTCCGGAAGAATCTGCGATGATTTTACTCTGGCTTTCGCACCGTCATTTATACAGAAATAGTCGAGACGCCATCCGACGTTCCGTGCCCGGGCATTCATTCTGTAAGACCACCAGGTATATTGCTCGGGTCCGGTTTCGAACATCCGGAATGTGTCGGTCCAACCTCCGTCAATAAATGAATCCATCCAGGCTCGCTCTTCGGGAAGATATCCGGGGTTTTTCTCGTTCGCTTTGGGCCGGGCCAGGTCGATAGGTTTGTGGGATACGTTGAAATCTCCTGTTACCACAACGGTCTTTCCCCCGGCAACAAGAGCATCGGCCCTTTCTTTCACCGCTGCATTGAAACCGAGTTTGTAGTCCAGGCGGGCACCTTCAGCCTGAGAATTCGGGAAATATCCGTTCAAAACGGCAATATCTCCGAACTGAGCTACCTGCATTCTCCCTTCAGCATCGTATTCGGTAACACCCAATGTTTCCAGATTATCCGGCTGTTTCTTTGCCCAGATGGCGGTTCCGCTGTAGCCCCGGCGCTCTGCGCTGTGCCACCATGATTCGTATCCATTGGGGGCGAATATCTCTTTGGTGAGCTGTTCCAGGTGAGCCTTGGTCTCCTGTATGCAGAACACGTCGGCATCTGAAGATGCCATAAAATCCATAAGGCCTTTTTTATGGGCAGCCCGTACCCCGTTAACGTTCCATGAAATAATCTTCATACAGTTAAGTATATACTAAACGGTATGGTGGAAAATGCCTCATCTATTCTGGAAGCTGTTGAATTGATAGCCGGAACCGGCTGTACTATCAGAGAGAAACGAAGTGTCGCCGGCGGAGATATAAATTCGGCTTCAATAATTACATTATCAAACGCCGAAAAAATGTTCCTGAAAGAGAACGATAGATCACCCTCAGCAATGTTCGAGGCTGAAGCTGCCGGGCTTCTCGCTCTGGCATCTGACGATCGGGAGGCCCCCCCTGTTCCTGTACCCCTGGCCTGGGGCGCCGGAGATCAGAGTGCTTTCCTGCTGATGGAACTTGTGGAGCCTGGACGCCTCTCGTCAGGAGCTGAGTTTGGTACCGCGTTGGCGCATTTGCACAGAACCAGGCGCAAAGATAAATGTGGTTTTGAGGCAGATAATTGGATCGGATCAACTCCGCAGATGAACGGCCCGATGGAGTCCTGGCATGATTTTTTTGCACAGCGGCGCCTGGAGTATCAGTGGAAACTTGCCCGAAATAATGGTTATGGCGATTCAAAAACCGACCGGGCGATGGAATCTCTGCTCTCTCGAGTCCCTGACATCCTGCCGAAACTGGATTCCGGAGCTGCCAGTATCCTCCATGGCGACCTTTGGGGAGGAAATTGGATTGCCGGCGCTGACGGCCGGGCGCATCTTATCGACCCCGCTGTCTATTATGGCCACCGGGAGGCCGACATTGCGATGACCGAGTTATTCGGAGGGTTCCCCGCAGGATTTCATGATGCCTATTTTGAGGTCTGGCCTCTTGAACCCGGCTTTTCGGAACGTAAAGATCTGTACAATCTGTACCACATTCTCAATCATCTGAACCTGTTCGGTATGTCCTATTGGGGAAGCGTACGAACGATGATACAGAGGTATTCCTGAAACAAACGCTACCAGAGGCCGATTATCAATCCGCCGATCGCCAGACCGCAAATCCTGTAACCTGAATTGATGCCTACAAGCGCCCAGGGAGTATCATGCCAGGCGGCTTCGCCCACCAGAGTCATTGCTATGAACCCAAAGCCGACACCGGCCCCGGTCAATAAACCGTTTATAGCCCCGTCTATTCCGGAAGCTTTCATCAGAATAGCCAAAGAAAGTAACGCTATGAAACTGGAAATCAGGCTGGAAATGTACCCGGTGGTTTGGGCTTTCTTCATTTCCGGAGTATTCATATCTTTGTCGGCCATACCTGTGAGTGCCGCCCATTTCTTACCGAGAAGAGGCCCGTACCAGAGCATTCCAAGTATTGTATAAACAACGAGCGAAACAGCCACCGCAAGATAGTTGATTGAAAACATATTAGTTCCTCCTATCTGAGAATAATCCCTAATGATCAGATTTTCAAATTCGGATAAACATGCCAGTTTGGAAATGCTATTCTGGAATCATGGGGGTGTTGAATATGGGATTGGAAATCGAACGGAAATTTCTGGTTGAAAAAGGGTTTGCCGACGGGCTTTCCGACGGATTTCGAATGAAACAGGGATATATCGACACTGTCGGCCTCACTTCAGTTCGCGCCAGAATCAAGGGAGAGGAGGGCTTTCTTACGATTAAGGGAGCGTTGACTGAAGACGGTTTGAGTCGACCCGAATATGAATATGAGATTCCACCGCAGGATGCCGATCAGATTATCGACTCACTCTGCGGGGACAGAGTTATAGAAAAGACCAGATATGAATTGCGAAATGGGAGCCATCTCTGGGAGATCGATATTTTTCACGGGAAGAACAGGGGCCTGATCCTGGCGGAGGTTGAACTGACCGAAGTTGACGAAGATGTTGCTATCCCGGGCTGGATAGTTGAGGAGGTGACCGGTGATATCAGATTTTATAACAGCAGACTTGCCGAACATCCGTGGCCGTTATGGGAAGGCAGTTAAGACAATCAGGAATCGTTTTCTGCGGTTTCCAATGCGGCTGCTGCCTCTTCCCAGGCGACGCCGATTTGTTCAATCCGTTCTTCAATTTCCATCAATTCCGCCGAGAGAGTATAGGCCTTGTCGGGATCAGAGTAGTTTTCCTCCATTTCCAGAGCGGTACGTATCGCAGCCGCCTTACGCTCCTTTTCTTCAAGCCTGACGGTGAGACGTTCTTCTTCCTTGCGAAGTTTATTAATAAGAGAACGACGCTTCTTTTGTTCATCCCGGGACAGAAGAGTGGAAGTAATTGTCTGAGGTTCTTCAGTTTTTCCCGGAGTCGCAGTTGGAACAGTGGTTTCGATCTCTTCGCGTTTACGCCAGCGATAATAAGAATAATCTCCCAGGAATATTTTTCCCCTGCCATCCTCCAGTTCTAGTACCCGATCCGCGATTTTTTCGAGGAAATATCTATCATGAGACACGATTATGAGAGTTCCGCCGAAATCCTTCAGCGCCTCAAGAAGAATGTCTTTTGAATGGAGATCAAGATGATTGGTAGGTTCGTCCAGTATGAGAAGATTTACCGGTTCCAGGAGTATCTTGAGCAGTGCCAGACGATTCCGTTCACCCCCGGAGAGTACCGCAACTTTCTTGTGAATATCATCTCCGGAGAATAGAAAGCCCCCAAGGAGGCTCCTGAGCCGTCCTTCGCCTTCGTCCGATCCCTCAGATGCTTCTTCAAGTACGGTGAGATCGGGATTCAGGACAGAATCCTGGTCCTGGGAGAAGTAACCTGTCTTCACGCCGCTTCCGTAAGACAAGGTGCCTGTATAGTCAGAATCTTCACCGGATACGATTCTTAGAAGAGTGGTTTTGCCTGCTCCATTTATTCCAACCACAGCCGTGCGCGAACCCCTCGGCAGGTCCAAATCCAGCCCTGAGAATACGGTTTTTTCACCATACCGGCGCTGAAGTTCTTCAGCCCTCAATACATTTTTCCCGCTGTGTGGAGCCTCGGGGAACGTGAACTTGATTCTCTTCAATGCCGGAGGAATTTCAATCCGTTCGATCTTTTCCAGCATTTTAACTCTGGACTGGACTTGTTTTGCTTTTGTGGCCTTTGCCCGGAATCGGACGATAAAAGATTCTATGCGGGCGATTTCTTCCTGCTGACGTTTCCAACGCTCGATGAGGTCGGCCATGTCCTTTTCCCTGAAGGCTTCGTATCCGCTGTAGGTACCTTTAAAAAGATTCAGCCGGGTCATCATCAGTTCTGCTACTTGGTTACAGGTTTCATCAAGGAAAGCACGATCATGGGATACAAGCAGAACTCCGCCACTGAACTTTTTCAGAAAATCACGGAGCCATTCCCTCGCTTCCAGATCCAGGTAATTTGTCGGTTCATCCAACAACAGAATGTCCGGTGCTTTGAGAAGAATCTTCGAAAGGGCGATTCTCATCTGCCAACCGCCGGAGAACGTTGAGACATCGTTATCCAGCTCGAGGCGATCGAAGCCCAAACCGGTCAGTATCTGTTCAACCCTGGCTTCCCGGCGATCCCATCCGGCATATTCCAGGGTATCGTGAATCTCCTGATAACGTTCAAGAAGAGGAACCGAATTATTGAGGCTGTTCTCAAGCTGCTCGGTAATTTCATCGGCTTCCCGTTTCAGATCGGCCAACTCACTGAACGCCTCCAGGGCTTCTTCCTGAAGAGTTCTGCCTTTATGGACGATACCCGATTGGGGAAGATAGGCCGACCGGGTTCCCTTGGGACTTATTATTCGTCCCTCGTCATATTCCTGAAGTCCGGCAGCTACTTTCATCAATGTTGATTTGCCGCTGCCGTTAGCTCCGGTGAGGGCCGTTCGACTCCCGGGGGAGATGGTGAGTTGTGTATCTTTGAATATCCGGCGATCACCGAAGGACAGGCCGATCCCGTCGAGTTGAATAAAAGCCATAATGTCTATCTGTCAGGCAGGGCTATGCCCTCGTCATTCTCGGCAGGAGCGAGAGGAACGAAGAACAAGCGGATCGGATCGATGTACTGGTCTGTTTTGACTATCTGTTCATCAATTGCGTTACCGGGTACGTGGAGGAGTCTCAGACCGTTATCTTCAAAGCCATATAGAAATCGTACTGCTTCACCATTGTCGAATCGCAGGCTTAAAACTCCTTCGTGGGATGTTGCAATAATCGGATCGGCAAAATGATCAAACTCCAATCTTCCTGTATTCCCTGCCGACGAGGATAGAATACCCCTGGATATGAGTGATGACTTTCCGCTCCAGGTGAAATTACCATCCTCGAGAATCACCAGTTCTCCGTAGGCACGGCTGCCGTAAATTGGTCCCATCTCCAGCAGTTGTTCAAGTACCGCTTCTCTTCTATTTAATTCGAAATCGATCGTATCGTTGATGCTATGGCTCAGTCGGACAAAAGCCTCATAATGTTCAGATCCCTCAATGTTGTACTGTACGCTTATGAAATATTCTGAATTCACAGTGACCCGGAAGCTGGTCCCCAGAAAATCGTAACGGTCTGGGCCTGCCGGGACAATTTCAGACCAGGTTTCGGTAAATGATATGTCGGGAAGCTGGAGTGTGAGGGTCTTTTTTTCGAAATCCGGGAAAAGACCATATTCAGGTTTAAATATCGTCAGATCTATCTGTCGATCGGCAATCATATCGCCGAAAATCTTCGGACGCCAAGGTTCCGACAGGAGATTGTCGAGGATCGGGTCGTCGGTATTCCGGGCGTTGAGAATCTCGGATTCTCCATCCTTGATTTCCATTACCCGGAGGTAGTAATCAAAAACATACCCCTCAACTCCGCCGTCTGCGATAACCTGATACCAATAGCCTTCCAGGTTGCCCACCTGTACCGGGCCGGGGTTGCGATTTATAACCTTCATAGTGTCACTTTCCCTGAACCGATAGAGACGGGACGCCGTATTAGACGGTTCGGAACGCATTGGCAGACCCTGGTATAGACATTCGGCATATACGTTCCGCCACTCACCCATATTCGCCGCAAATTCGATGGCATTCTTTTCCCGGCTGTAGAGGCGAAGCCGCCACTGGTCTATCTCTTCCTTCAAGCGTCTCTGTCCGGGAAGATTGACAATATACGTACTTCGCAGGATGGACTTATCCTTTACCGTCACCATATCTCCGGGTTCCCATCGGCTGTCTTCCGGCGGCCACAGGACAACGGCGGTTCCGAGGTTCCCGCAACCGGACAAAACCGCCAGTGCGATAGATATGATTATAATTGAGACTAAGTTTTTCATGCGGGATCCCATTTTCATTCTCCGTCGATTAAAACGGGCTACGGCGAAAGCGTCAACCGCAGTATCTATTCGGAAACGTCGTCGAGAAGGATAACTATTCTACCGTCGGACAGCGCCTGCCGGCTGGAATCTGCAGCCAGAATACGCCGGGTATCGTCTTCACTGAGAATAATGTCACAAGGATACTCTCCATACAACTCCCGGGCCATCACCTGATATGGTCTGCGGCCGGTGAGCGGTTCAGCAAGCGCCCTGTCAGCTATGCTTTGATATGACAGCAGGCGTCCACCTCCGGCGCCGGGATCCGCAAGGATCTCAAGATCACTTGAAAGTATTCGCGCATACAATGCAGGGCGGGGGTTGGAATTAAGGCCTGTTCCCCGTACCGGCAATTCCGGCGGTGCATATATGACGATACCAGTCCAGGCGTCGTCGGGAACAGGAACCCAGCCTATGGGTTTTTCGGAATACCCGGCTAAACCGGTCGACGGAAAAATCTCAGGCAGTACGGTACCCAGTTCAACCGTATATGATGCCTCAACTGATTTTCGGTCATCGGAAAGACGGCTCCACTCACGATTCAGTGACGCCGCCAGGTTTTCCACTGAAGTTCGTACCGAGGGATCTCTTTCCCACTGATCTTTCAGCGTCCCCTGCCTGTCCCAGGCCAGTCTGCCGAGTTCCTCAACTATGTAGGGAAGAAGTTCACGTTCAAGAGCCGTAAGAGCCTGCGGGTGGTCTGAGGGAGACATACCGGGATCCAATGTCCGGGAAGCAGTAATGCCGAACTCTCCGGTACTCCAGTTAAGAGTGGATTCAACGGTTACTTCAGCGAATATGCCGTTTAGCGGCAGAAAAAGGATAATGATGCAGATTATATTTCGAAGCTTCACAATTCCCCCTCCTGATCCGGGACACTCAAGATACTTCCAGCCAGCAGTACTCCGTTCAGGGTACGGTGGTTTGCCTCAGCCAATATCTCAGGCCTAATACCGAAACTGATGGCAATCGACCAGAACGTGTCCCCCGCCTTCACATGGTAACGGCCTTTCCAGTCCGGCAATTCATCTTTTTCAGCGCCTTCCGGCATCGTCTGATCGCCTGGGAGATAGAGCCTTTCACCAATTCGGAGTACACCGTTCCCGACATGGCCATTATAACTCAGCAGCTCAGACATTGAAATGCCGGACTTGACGGCTATTGCTGACAGTGAATCCCCGCTCCGGACGACATAGCGCCAGAACCTTTCCGGTGCATCGGATTCCTCCAGAGTTTCCAGCCATTTTATCGTTTTAATTCCGTATTCTTCGGGCACTTTAATGGAGTAGGGCAGTGTGGGCGGCGGTGTTACAGGATGGTTGAGCTCTTGATTTGCCAGTCGGATAGTCTCACGATTCAATCCGGTTATTACTGACAGACTATCCAGATGTATCGAGCGATCCAGAGGAATCCTGGCCCAACGGGTCGGCATGTCCCAATTTATCGGTAGACCGAATCTTCCCGAATGAGCGGTAATATATGCCACAGCAATAATTTGAGGAACGTAATGCCGGGTTTCACGCGGGAGTACTCCACCGTCTACGAGCTCCCAGTAGCCGTTGAGTCCACTCTCTTTCCGGAGATTTCCAATTCGCGTCGGTCCGGCGTTGTATGAAGCAACAGCCAGGAGCCAGTCTGAATACAGGCGGTAATAAAAAGCCAATTCCAGCATTGCCGCTTCGGTAGAGCGCCAGACATCCCGCCGGTCATCTCTCCAGGCATCAATGACGAGTTTTCGACCGCGGCCGCTTGATTCAAGGAACTGCCATGGCCCCGCTGCGCCGGAAGATGAAACGGCTCCGATTCGCCAGTTGGATTCCACAACAGGTATCGCTGTGAGCTCCCAGGGTATTCCCGAATTTCTGATAATTTCATCAACCGGAATTCGATAAGCAAAAGACCTGCTAAAGGCAGTATTGAGTTTCAGCAGTCCATCGGGGGAGCTCCATTGTTCAATCCAGTACGACAGCTCAGGCCGATTCATGAGATCATCGATAATATCGATCGACCAGGCTTTCTCGGCCGACTGATTCTGCCGGGGTGTCATATATCGATGGGTGATTGAGAAATCCTTGAGCCGGACTGCTTTCCTCGGCTCCATCGGAGCCGAATCGGCATAAACCCAGGTATTAATTGACCCTGTGATCAGCAGGAGTGTTAGAGCCGTTCGCCGAAGTATATTCCAGCCCATTCCCACCGGCCGTCTATTTCAGGATTGGCCGGATACTCGATCCGGCGAAAATACAGGTACCAGGTCGGAATTTTCCATGACCAACCGGCAGTCCAAAGATATGCTTCCCGATCATTAGAAAAGATCTCCAGGTCTTCCCGGTACCTGATGCTGCTTTTCAGGAAGGAACCGAGGGTCATCGGAATATGAGTGAAAGAGTCAGATGTCTCCTGAGTCCAGTTCATTAAGAAGAAATTTTCGGCCTGGAACCTTGTCAGCAGGCCGGCGTCCTGGGTCCGGATAGCATATTTGACAGTTCCAACCAGGTCGTCGAGGCTTTCCATGGTCCATGATTTGCTGCTGTTATGGAAAGCAATATCTGACATCACATTCGCTCGGGCGTCAGGTACCCCGGATATAACGGTGTCCGGATAGTTCAGAAATGATTCATAAGCCTGATACATGGAGTCCCAATCGCCGATCTTTCGGTATTCACCGGCCAGATTATAAAGATTACGACCGGGATCGATGCGGTCAGAATAGTGACGCTGCATTTCAAGGCGCATGTTAACCGCTTCTCTGGGATTTCCGGTCTTGTTAGCGATTTCACCCATTGCCAGGAGGTGAAGTGACTGATCTTTTATCTCCAGATCCGGGTAATTTTTCAAAAGCCGCCGAAGATAATCCAGGGCGAGTTCCTCTGATCCCGAATCACGGGCTCCTTCGGCCATTGCCATCAGGTAGTAGGCACCATAAGGATCGCCGGGATTGGCCTCCAGAATAAACCCGAGCAGGGCGCTCAACCAATCAGCTTCTCCGGCATTTCTGGCTTGAGCTATCACCGGCTCCAATGCGGCATATCGCATTGCCGGATCTGAGCTTGATCTACCGGCAATTGCCAACAGCTCTTCTATATTGCTTTCACGAGACATGGAGGGAGGGATCTTGTTATCTGAACCGCATGATATCAGCAGTATCGAAATACCAATGATGATTACGGGAAATACAGGGCCACTTCGGGTCATTCTGAGAGGATCATATCCTTTGCTCTGAGAAATTAGCAAGGTGTCTTCTTTCGACAGGGTCAGTTCTCCTGATTTTTCAGGAATTCCCGATATTTCTCAGGGTCTGAACGGAACGCCACGATATTCTTTGACTCATCAGTTTTACGCAAAGAATTCTCCGCTTCACCGAATAAGCGTTCTGCACCGATAAGCCGTCCATTGCGGGAGGCGATTCCCGCCCTCATACCCCGGTTGCCTGAACTATCAATGCATTCACGAATAAATTCTTCAGTCATCGCCAGGGACGTATCCAAATCTTTGTTGATTTCGATAACAGCGGTTTTCCCATTGTCCATAGGGAATACGAGGTCTTCATAAGTATAGGTACTGCGAATAAGCTCTTCGGTATTCGAGGTTCCCGAGAAAATTAACAAAGACAGATCCTGATTGAATGATGCCGCGCGTTCCAGTTCGAGTTCCAGTCTGCCGACTATATCACCACCCGATGACGAATCCAAACCCGCTGAATCGACCGGAAAGTCATCAAGATTCGGCAGATCAAAATCATCGTCCAACTCTAAAGTATCTCCGAATTCAGGATTACTGCTTCCTAGAAGATCGTTGTCATCCAGGCGGTCAGCCTCGTCAAAATCCGGAAGGCTGAAGTCATCGTCCGGCAATGATTCAGGAGCCCCCCCCCCGGAACTGTCCAAAGACGGGTGATCATCTCTGAATTCGCCAGGAAGTGAGTAATCTTCCGACTCGTACACTTGCTCATCATCCTTTTCGTCGTCCTCACTCACTATCCGATTACCTGGTTTGATCAGAATAAGAACCAGTGTAATAGCAAAGAGTCCAGCTACAGTGATGAGAATAATCATCAGATTATTACGAATTTCGGCCCCCGACAGAGTCGCCGAGATATAGGTGGCTTCAAGGCCCTGCATGTCTGGTATCCGCATCAACTGGCTTACTTTGTGATAGCGGTACCTGGCCGGGAAACCGTCAAATCTCTCAGAATCTGCAATCGGTGTTCTGGTGAATTCTCCGGCAACCGACTTAACTACACTCAGCCTCAAGCCGTCGTCATGGGAGTAGACTTGAATCGCGACCAAAGACGGATCCTCGGCCATTAGTTTTTCGGCGATAGCAACTTCTGTATCCACATCTCGATTGTCTTCCAGGGATTCGGAAAGGCGACGTGTATAGTCATCGGTGCGGGCTACGAAATCTGATATCCGTACGGCGCGCGATTGGTAGGTCTTCCAGCCGAAGAAAGCAATGACACAAAGCAATGCTGCAACGACGAAGACGGTGTATACAACGGATACGGTCTTCTTCATAAATTCTATTATACTGTAAACAGGGGGCAATTTGTGAAGATACGCGAACGAGGTTTGCCTGACGGCTGGTATCCTGGTTCAGAACAGGAAATCATGGACCTTATACATTCCTGGCCTCAGGAACGAAGTGCAGGTTCAGCGGTCGCCGGAATCGTTCCCCACGCAGGGTGGTCGTTCTGCGGTTCAATGATAGCCGATGTGCTGAGGTGGCTGCCTGCCAACCTTGATACGATTGTCGTGCTTGGTGGTCATAACCCGCCCGGTATGCCGCCTATCCGCTATTCTGAGGATGCCTGGGATATTCCCTCAGGGCGCCTTTTCCGGGACGTAGTATTCTCAGATCATGTTGAATCTTTGCTCCCTGATAACTTGCTGCCGGAAGATGAACAATTTGCAGATAACACGGTAGAAGTGGTTGTTCCTCTGGTGGCCGCAATACACCCTGGAGTGAAATGGACCGCCTGGAGGTTGCCCGCCGATACACGGGCTGTAGTTTTTGGTGAGGCAATTGCCGCTGCTGCCCGGAATCTGGGGCGTCGAATTGCCGTTATCGGATCTACCGATCTCACACATTACGGACCGAATTATGGATTTATGCCCGCCGAATCAGTGGATAACCCGATTGAATGGATGAAAAAAAGGGACATGAGGATCCTGGAAGCGATAGCAGATTTCAGTTATGACACGGTACTGGATCTGGCCACAAAGCTGAAATCGGCTTGTTCGGCAGGTGCCGCCGTTGGAACAATGGCATTTGCCAGACAAACTGGCTCAAAGAGCGGCCGCATACTCGGTTATTCAACCAGCCGGGATGTCTTTCCATCGTCCTCATTTGTCGGATACGGAGGGCTTATCTGGGAATCCGCCTGATTCGTTCAAGTGTCCATTTTCTGGCTTTCTCCACGGCCGCAGGGCCGTCTGTGGATTGAGATCTGAAAGTGGCTGCTGATGGAAGCAGTGTAGCCCAGGCCTGTCGGTTCTCTGTTCCCAGATCTTCCAGATAGTCCTGTGGTGGACCGTTTAGAGGCGGAAGGGCCTCAAGCCGGCTACCGTAGTCCTCCAGAAATTCCTTCCAACCGATGGTGACGGGACCGGCGGACAGTATCGTTGCAAAACGATCCGAGCCATTACTGATGCCTGCCTGTCCTGAGCCGGACTTAATGGGAACACCGTCCCCGGCCGCCGGAATCAGGTTGAAATTCATTGATTCTGCGGCCTTTTCAAGGGACTCCCTATAGTGGTCCATAGACGATGTACGCAGACGCCAGGATTTTTCGGAAAATTCTCGTCTCGGCCGGGAGTTATTTATGAACTTCCAGAAAAAACTTTCGGCACTTTGTGATCGACAGGATCTCGATTGAAAATAGGGATACAGATATGTTCCTCGTGCATAAGGCTGCCCTGACGGGTAGGAAAAATCTGCACCGTAAAGTCGAACTTCCCTTGCTCCGCAGGCTTGAGCAAGGGATACCGCAGCATGAGTAACATTACCGCCCGAGAGGTCGAGAATCGGGAAAGAACGGTAGAGTCTGTTCAAATAAAGAGAGAATGGATGACCGCTGGAGAAAAACAGAATTCTATCGGTTTGCCGGGTGAGAACCGGAGGTGATGCCAGATCGAGAATCAGGATCGTAGTCTCAGGGAGTCCTTTCAGAAAGTGATGGTAACTGACCGCCTGACAATCGATGGAAAGAACCATTTCCGGCACAATCCCTTCAGAAGACAGGAGCGGCAGTGACGTATCAGTCGCCAACAACATCGCCCCGGCGGCCTGACGTTTCCTTATCTCCGGCAGTTGGTACTCAAGGGACGGACCGGCGGCTGTAATGAGCAGGCGCCGGGTGGGAGGTAGAACCGCCCTTACTTCTTCACTTCTGGCAAGGTTGAGCATGGTATGGACGAACCATCTTCGGCCAAATCGGGTTTGAACTGTGTAGTCACGCCCCAGATCTTCCGGAAGGCCTTTCAGAGCCTCTGCCCGTTTTGTAAACCAGTCCGAATCGGCGTCCCACCGCGACCGGAGAGTGATACTTCCCAGATTTCCGTAAAGGACCGGCAGGTATCGATCAAGGACAAACCAATTAAGTTCATCAGGTGACGGGTCCACCATCAGAACAACTCGGGAATCTGAAAGCATCGCGGTAAGGTCTATTCGTTCCAGGATGCCCCGCAGCAGGGTCTTGTCCTTTTCTATAATCATAAGGCCGGTAAGTGTTCTTTTTTTCAGTAGTGGGTTCAGATGGTAGGCGGCACCGAGGCCGAAAGCTACGATGTAGCCTTCGGATGAATCTGCGGCAATGCGCTGACCTTCATTCACCGGATCGAATCGGGAATGCATTGGAAATGGTCGGCCTTCTCTCGACAGAACCGGTACAAGAGGACCTTTTCGAGACTCTATAAATGATAGATCCGGATGAACTGACTCCCCGGACAGAATTGAGGCCAGATTCGGATGGCGGGTACTTAAAGCGATAAGATTACGGTCCAGTAAGCCGAGATCAGCCAAAGGTTGACTCCAGATTATTTACGAGTTTTTCTACCCTTTCAAGATGGCGTTCGCCCGCTCCGATTTTCTTTGTATCGCTGCTCCGCTCCATCTCCAGTACGCCGCCTGGATCGAGAGCATACATCAGATCCTGGATTCCGGTTCTGGCTCCGGGGACCGAAGTACTTAATTGGCTCTTCCATTGAGCTATTAGCTCGGCGATAACTTCCCCGCGTCGGTTTCGATCCACTGGCGACGGAACAACCACATAGGATTCCGGGTTTTCGCTGCCTTTCGGAAGATTGTTGAAGAGTTCAACTCCAACTTCCGCTATACCCGGTATCGAAATGCCAGGAGAGGCCGAACCAGGAGGACATAGACGGAATATCTGGTTTTTTCGAGGGGTGTCGGCGAACCAGTCCAGGTAGGTCTGGAGTGCGAACCCGGTACGAGCCGAACCGACCCGATTTGGAGCCTGCTTAACGGCTCTGCCCCATGCGACATTGTACAGGGGGTTGTAACGTAATGTCCGTGATGTCAGCCATCCATCGAAAGCATGAGGACGAGCATGGGATCGGAGATCGTCCCAGCAGAGATCGAGACCGGCGAGTATTAGCGGTCCGGATGACAGGCGTTTCCATACTTCAACAGCTGTGGCCGCTACAGTTCCCGTGGCAGGAACAGGAAGTGTTGGCCATTTCTCGCTTTGCAGAAGGAATGCCTCTCCCGGGATACCGTGCGGCAACAGCAGGGGTGCCCCGGCGCTGACTGGACGGGGAGCGGCAGAAAGAGGCATGGCAATGGGCACTGCTTCCGGGTAGAAGCGTCCGTGAAGGCGAGCCCAGTATCCGGGATCGGTGGCAATAATCAGATCCGGCTTCAGGTTGGAACTCAGCAGGGCCGGCAGGGAAGAGGGGAGAGCCCAGAGCTGAAAGCGGGATCTGAATCTGCCAATCAACTCAAGCGACCTTTCCAGGCTTGGGCCTGATGCCGCAAGCACTACCGCTTTTCCAGTTCCGGATGATGACGCGACATATTCAGTATCCAGATAATTTCTGAATGAGTTTCTAATCCACAGCCTGCCAAATGCCGCAGTTGTGCTGATATTTCCAGTATAACGGCGGATTACAGATGCCAGTGCCCGGGAAACCGCCAGTGAACTTTCTTTGCTGACTCTCTGAGAAGCCTGCCATTCCAGAACCTTCAAACCGCTGATGGATGTTTCATCGAGAACTTCGTAAAGAAATGACTCAATATCTCTATTTGATCCCGGATGCCATCGGACAACGGAGTTTGAGTGTTCGGTTGAGTCGACTCTCCCTTCGTACAATATGGTTTCGAGGTGAATAGCAATTATTCTGGCTTCAGGCCGGAGTTTTTGAAGAATACGGTCAATATACCCCAAACCTGCACCGCTTATGACAATCACCGAATGATATGGTATGTCTTTCAGACGGCTAGTTAGAAACTTTTCTGCTTCTCTGTCCGGGTTGTAAGCGGAGTGAATCCTGATAGATCCGGCGGAGGCTGTTGGTTCGCCGGAACGGGCTCGATCAATGGAAATCCGTTCCACGCTAGAAAAAACCGGAAAGAGATTTCCTAACCTCATCTTTTTCATCCGGCCAACTCCTGAACTCGGCAGGAAACTCCGGCGGAATTGAGAGATCCAGGAACGCTGACGCAAATGATCTGGATAGCTGGTGGAGGTAGAGATCATGATCCGGAAGACGATTCGGCGGGAAAAGCACAAGCACACGTCCATCCTTGAGATCGTGAAACCGTCCCATCCTGCCGGTTATATGCCTGATCAGGTTTATGACGTCTCTCCTGCCGCGGTAAAGTTCAAGTCCCGGAATAACATTTACCAGAGCATTTATGGCATTTGTAATATCCAAGGTTACCAGGGTTGCCTTTTCCGCCCCCCAGCTGTCGAGCCATTCGGAGAGACCTGAGATTTCTTCCTCCGAATCGGGATTTGCCGTCATTCGGCTTTTTCTGATTCCGGGCTCAAATTCGTCTGCGAGAATCTGAATAGCCGATAGCATCTCAGAATCCGGTTTGCCGATCCATGGACAATCTGTAGTAAACAACAGAGCTGATGCAATATCCTGGAAGTTCATCTTAATAATGAGAATCCTGCTGCTCAATCCGTTTTCCCGATTTGACAGCATCTGGGTCAGTTCACCGGCCGCAATATTATCAATCAGAATTGAATCATTATTGTTGAGTTTTTTGAAATCAAATGGAATCCTGAGCCGCCGGGTTGTCGTTCGGTCGAATCCTACAGTTATCCATGGATAAAACTCTTTACCATGGTAATCCGGAAGCATCAGTGATCCTTTTGAAAATCCTATCAATGATTTGAATGCTTTAAAGACACCGGCGGGATAATCAATATGATCGGGTGAATGTCTGAGAGATCCGACAACTGATCTGGCGAAACCTACCGGATCGTCGGTTTCTTTTAAGGCAATATTTTCGTCCAGGGTACGGGCGCGGTCAAGCAGACCCATCAGTCGGATATCCCCAGCTCCTCAAAAATCTTTTTGTAGACTTCAAAATGTTCACTGCGTGCAAATTCCTGGATTTTGTCATCGGGTAGGGATTCAAGGAGCTGATCCATATATTTCAATACGTCCTTTATCTCATCCTGTAGATCGCCCGGTAAATCACTGATAGTACTTTTTTCAAGGGCGGCTCTGGTTTTTTCCTTTATACCTTCCACACTGGAAACGGGAGTTTCCTCCGGTTCAGAGATTTCAAGATCGCCAAGCTCCTCTTCCTCTATTTCCGGAAGTTCGATGAAATCCTCTTCAGCTTCCTCGGTCAGGTCCGGAGCTGCTGCCAGAGCTTCCAGCGACTCAAGATCAACTTCCTCTGTTCCAGGCAACTCATTAAAATCGTCATCAGGCAGTGTTACCTGTATACTGCCGTCTTCGTCTTCAAGGTCCATATCAAGCTCTTCGATGATTTCTATCTCATCATCCGAGTCTTCAATGCTGAATTCTTCAACGGATTCCATCTCATCAATAGCGGTATCCAGTGATATTTCAGGAATATCTTCAAATTCCTCAAGATCTTCGAGTTCCTCAAAATCGTCAGTTTCCGAGATATCTTCCGGTTCAATCTCATCAAGGAGGATCTCTTCCGGTGATTCATCCTCGGTTGAGGGTACAGCCAGATCAATTTCATCAATCTCAATATCTTCTATTGTCTCGAGATCAACTTCTGTACCGAGGTCTTCGACGAGTTCTTCTATTCCGTCGTCATCTGACAGCGGCTCCATTTCTTCTATGTCGCCCAGTTCTTCAAGGTCCTCAAGGTCCTCAAGGTCCTCAAGGTCCTCAACGAGTTCTTCAATGTCATCGTCAGCGGAGGGAGGGTTGATTTCCTCTATGCCGCCGATTTCTTCGATATCATCAAGGCTGATATCTTCCAGACTTTCTTCTGCATCGATACTTTCAGCAAGTACCGAATCGAGATTCAAATCTTCGACTATTTCAAATTTATCTTCGCCCAGGTCGGTTAAGAGATTGATTTCTGCACTTTGGTCATCATCCAGGATCGCCAGAACATCAGAGTTCTCTTCAACGTTCTCGTCGTTTTCGATTCCGAAGTCGTCCAGAGATATTTCTTCCATCTCAATATCTAGAATCTCAGTGTCATCGATTACTTCAAGATCATCGTCGACTTCGGTAAGGTCGATAACCACCTCTTCACCTTCATCGAACACCTCATCATCAAAGGACTCAGCAATAACGGCCTCTTCTATCGGCGCCGGCATTATTTCTTCAACCGCTTCTTCCATCAAAGGCATGGTTGATGTTTCGGTCCCGTTCAATCCGAAATCTTCGAGATCTGTCACTTCTTCAAAATCATCAAGGTCTATGCTTTCATCCGAGAGATTATCGATATCGTCAATATTAACCAGAGGTACATCTTCCATATCGCCAAGATCGACAACTTCGTCCATTCCGGGAATGTCAATCTCAATGGTTTCGGGGTCTCCTTCCAAATCAGGTTCGTCAGGGCTGCCGAGTATGGAAAGGGCGGGATCAGAGTCATCTTCGATTTCTTCTATTTCGAAGTCATCTACATCATCAATACTCAATTCCGTAAAGTCATCAGAAAGATCTATTGTTTCCTCTTCATCGAAGGAAATATCCCCACTGATGTTATCTTCTGAGACGTCTATGAGTTCGTCATCAGCGGTTTCTTCAGTTAAATCTGCTGAATCGAGAATATTGTCCAATTCGTCACCGGTGAGCGCGATGGTCTCATCCTCTTCTTCCTCAAAAAAACCACCGCTTTCTCCTGAGTCATCTTGAGACGCTGATACAGATGGAACCCTCAGTCCTGTGAGTTCATCTTTCAACTGCCGGATCTCATCTCGTAAAGCGTTCAGTTCAACTTCAATTTTATGAAGCAGTACTTTTGATTCAGTGTCGGACTCAAAAAGCTTTTCAGAAGGAATCTCAGAGGGATCGTCCAGGTCGCCAAAACTTTCATCGGATAAATCGGTATCAAAGGATTCATCAAAATCACCGAAATCGGGTAGGGAAGCCTCTTCCAATTCTCCAAGGAGTTTTTCTTCCTCTTCGGTAATGAGCAACTCTTCGTGATCGGAATCCTCGATATCCATGAGTTCGAGGCTGGTACTATCCTGTTCATTGAATTCGTCGGGGCCGGCTTTTACCCAGACGCCATAGCGTTCCAGGTCTTGCTCTTCCCGATGTTTCTTGTCCACGGCCATAGATCGTTGCTCCCGAGAGGCAGTTTAATACCCTACGATTATCGTCAAATTCAGCCTGCAGGTTGAGTTAATTCCGATACAATACCCATCTTTGTTACTCAATTACAGTACTTATCTGGCTTAATCATAATGGAGTGGTGAATTCCCTGTAAAGGACGAAGGCACATGAGCCGTCAATCAAACTATGAAACGATCGGCTTTTCTCACCGCACTTTATGTATCTTTCCTTTCTTTTTCCCTTTTAACGCTGTTTTTCGGAAAAACAGGTGTCACATCCCTGGATAAACTCAGGATACGGAATCTGGCACTTTCGTCAAATCTTTCAGATCTTGGTGCAAAGCAGGTGAATCTCACTGCAAAACTCGATTCTTTGCGAAGCGATCCGGAGTCAATCGTCATTGAGGCCAGAGCGCTCGGATTGTATCGGGCAGGCGATAAGGTTGTTCGGTTCAGGAATCTGAAATCCCTTCATACTCTTCCAGATGCCGGTCAGGTGCTCCACCTTCTTCCTCTTCAACGTACTGATGAGAGCCTGATACGAGTCTTCTCAATGGCATCGGGTATCATCTTTCTGCTTCTTTCATTGATAATCTGGAAGGTTAAAGATGCGTCTGTTACGAGGTGAACAAAGCCGCTTACTTCTGGTTAAGCATCTGAGGGCGGGCCGAATTGCCGCGATGGCCTGCGATACTATTTATGGATTTGTCGGCAGGGCACCCGAAACCGAAAACTCCATTCGTCAGATTAAAGGACGGGGAGACACAACCCCCTTTCTCCAGCTCATACCCGATATTAGTACATTGGAAACGGCCGGAGCTATTGTGCCGCAGTCCGACATCCTCACTCTCTGGCCCGGCCCGTTTACCTTTGTATTTTTGATGCAAACAGGCGGTACCACGGCCTTCCGGATTCCAGAAGACAATTACCTGCGTTCTTTGACAAGAGAAATAGGGGCTCCACTCTATTCAACCAGCGTCAACAGAGCCGGAATGTCCCCAATGGATGATCCTGCGGAAATCGATTCCGAATTCGGCAATGAACTGGCACTGATTGAAGATTCAGGGACGTTTCAGGGGCGTCAGCCTTCGACGGTTGTAGACCTGAGCACACAACCCTTCCGGATATTGAGGCAAGGATCTGGAATCGTACCGCCGAATTTCCTGTAATATCACCTATTTTTCTAAAGGGGATAATCCACGGGATTCCCTATAAGCGGGAACAGAAATCATCGGTGGTCTTTCGTATTCGGGAATGTCATGCTCAATGGTTTCATATACATCATTCTGCGCCTGGAACTGGCGCAACACGGTCTGTATCTTCTGTTCGCTCTTAATTGTTCCGTAACTTTGCAGTCTTTTCAGAAATGTCTGCAGGATTCCAAAGGACATCTTTCCCAACGCCCGGGTTTCCTGATTTCTGTGAACTCTCTGATCCAGATCTGTTTGAGCGAATGCCTCCATGCCATGAGCTCTATATACGTCCAGTAAATGACTGGTTTCAACGCCGTAACCGACGGGGAATGGAATGGTTTCCAGAACATTACGGCGAACTGCATATTCCCCTGAAAGCGGCTGAATAATGGCCGTCAGTTCCGGAAAGAACAGACTGAAAAGCGGCCTGGTAAGAATCTCTGTAACCCGTCCGCCTCCCGACGGGCGAACATTACCTGAAAACGCCAAAGGCCTGTCATAGAATGCTTTAACGTAACTGACCTCCGGTCTCAGAATCAGCGGGCCGATAAGACCATATACAAACCTGGGATGGATGTTTTTGATATCCGCGTCAATATAGACGATGATATCGCCTTTCAATTGATGAATGGCTTTCCATAGATTTTCACCTTTACCGCGCATGGCACCCTCTTCAGGAAGGATGTCCTCAGACAAGTATGTGTCGGCGCCGAAACTGGAAGCCACTTCAACGGTCCGGTCTTTGGAACCAGAATCGATAACGGCAATTTCATCCAGAAGGGGATAGCGGTTCATCAGTTCGGATTTGAATATGACGACTTCTTTTCCGATAGTACGTTCTTCATTGAGGGTGGGAATGCAGAGGGATATCGACAACCCGGATTTTTCTTTCTGTTCAACCAGATCCTTCAAATCTGAAAATGCCGAATGGTGATAAGTATTCTTTCGGATCCAGTCGTTAAGATTCATTCGTACACCCCATATCGATCGCTTTCAGCAACGCAGCCAGCTGGGCCAAACCTTTGCTGATCGGTTCAATCTGTACCGATTCTTCAAGTTCCCCTGCGTTTTCACCGTCGGTCAGACCGATCGTTATTGCAGGAATCCCCTTATCAATTAGCGCGGCAATTTCCGAGGTACTGGGAGTGATACGCGGGGTGACCCCCAGCTTGTTCAGAATCCCCCGTGCGATAGTATTCAAAGGATGTGAGAATTCAGTGCCGCCGGGTTTCCGCCGAGCAATTTCCCGGAAACGCACCATTGCTCCGGTCTTTGATGTCATTTCTTCGGCCAGATAATTGATCTGGGTGGCGAGATCGGAGACAATTTTTTCGGATTCGCTACGTATCTCAAATCGCAATTTGGCTTTCGTAGGTATGGTATTGTAGGCTGTTCCGGCTTCCATCTGCCCCATGACAATGGTTGTTTTCGGCTTCCGGGGCAGAGGGATTTCGAGTATTCGATTTATCATGTCGTTCATATCAACAATGGCACCGACAGAATTGAATTTGGTCCAGTCGTACTGATCCGGGATTTTGTAAGTCAGTTCACCTCGAAGCATTCCGATAGACGAAAAACTCAATCTGCCGATCTTTATACCTTCAAGGCAAACGGCGGCTGTGAAAGGTCTTTTATAGTTATCCAGGACAAATCTCAGGCCTTCGAGGTCTCCCTGGCCGAGGCTTCTGGTGCTACCCAGCAGGACCAGGTTGGAGTCCAGTTCGAGGCCGATTCGCTCCAAAATCAGAGGCAAAGTACCCAGGACTGCGACTCCAAGACTGTTGTCGCTCAAGCCCGGGCCAATTGCCATGGTCGGTTCCAATGTCACTGTATGGTCGACGGTACTGTCGAACAGTGTATCCAGGTGAGCTGCCACCAGGATGTCCCGGTCTCCCGTGCGGCCGGGGATTATTCCCAGGACATTATCTTTCTCGTCTACTGAGGCATTGAGCATTTCCAACTCGCTGAATCGATCGACGAGAAAATCCGCTCTATTGCGTTCTTTGAATGTCGGCGCCGGTATTTCATTCACCATAACCATGGTGGACAGCACTATTTCTCGAAAATCTTCCAGTTGGACAACGTAATCGTCCAGCTCTTCGAGTATCTTTTCACATTGGGCGTTCATACTCTTCAGTATAAACGTTAAGGCCCCTTTTGTCGTACGACTCAGCTACCGGCTTTTTTGAGCGCCCCTTCAAGGTCTTCCAATATATCGTCAGAATCTTCAATCCCTATTGATAACCTCACCAGATCAGGTCCGGCTCCGGCCACTTTTAAATGTGCTTCACTGAGCTGCGAATGGGTTGTAGATGCCGGATGAATGGCCAGACTTTTTGCATCACCGACGTTGGCTACATGGCTGAAAAGTTTGAGGGATTCAATAAACTTTGCCCCGGCATCTCTGCCTCCCTTAATGCCGAACACAATCATACCGCCGAAGCCTTTTTTCAGGTATTTTTTCGAGGTTGCAAAATTCTCATTACCTTTTTGCAGACCGGGGTAGCGCACCCAGGATACAGCGGGATGGTTAGAGAGAAAATCAGCTGCCAATGCGGCGTTTTGTGAGTGCCGCTCCATTCTGAGGGCCAGGGTTTCAAGTCCCTGAAGGAACATCCACTCATTGTCCGGACTGAGGCAGGCTCCGAGATTGCGAAGCTGTACAAGTCTCATCCTCAGGACAAAGGACATTGGAGAAAGATCACCCAGATCGTGAGCGTACCGAAGACCATGATAACCGGTGTCGGGTTCGTTGAATGTGGTGAATTTCGGGTCAGTCCAATCGAATTTTCCAGCCTCTACAACAATGCCGCCGATAGCGGTTCCGTGTCCCCCTATCCATTTTGTCAGTGAATGGACTACCACATCCGCACCGTGTTCAATGGGATTCAGCAGATACGGTGTCGTGAATGTTGCGTCGACAATAACTGGAACATGAATATCATCGGCAACTTTTTTGATTGCATCGAAGTCAGGAACCTTCAGTGAGGGGTTTCCGATAGATTCATAATAGAAGGCTCTCGTTTTATCGTTCGACGCGGCCCTCCAGGCAGCGGGATCGTGGGGGTCAACAAAATTAACCTTGATCCCGAACT